>ENA-UOXV01005710-UOXV01005710.1-marine-metagenome-genome-assembly--contig:-NODE-5710-length-13461-cov-30.348277_pt1 | contig 13461 bp, 9 predicted proteins | sample MGYA00238165_ERZ766961 | MGnify/ENA primary metagenome ERZ766961 (study PRJEB28924, sample SAMN03173240) | marine metagenome | biome: Marine; feature: Water; material: Subsurface seawater | place: North... | reverse complement strand
TTCAAATCTTTTAATCTTGATATTCTGTGTGGTTGAAAAATACATATTTTTTCATGTGTACTGAAAACTTTTTTTATACCTTCCAAAACAACTTTAATTTCTGTTGGGTGATGTGCATAATCATCATAGACATCGACGTTATTATAAGTGAATACTTTGTTAAATCTTCTCTCTACACCTTTGAAATTTTTAAGGCCTCTCTTAATATTTTTCACAGGAATACCAAGGGATAAAGCTACTCCAATTGAGCCAACTGCGTTTCGAATATTGTGAATTCCCAATAAAGGTATCTTGATATTTTTTATGATCTGATTTTTTTCATTCGAAAAATTAATATTAATATCAAATTGAGAATATAATTTATTTTGTCTTATGTTTATAATTCTTAGATTAGAGCCATTTTTTTGACCATATGTATAAAAATTTTTATTTTTTAAAGATTTAATTAACTCATTATTAATTTTATCATCACTACAGATAAATGATTTTCCAAATGATGGGACCTTATTTACAAATCTTGAGAAATAATTTTTTAAATCATTCATAGATTTATAAAAATCCATATGCTCACGATCAATATTGGTGATAATTGCATATGTTGGTGAGATATGGATGAAACTTCCATCAGACTCATCAGCTTCCAAAATAGACCAATCACTTGTTCCAAGTTTTGCGGTATTTTTTATGGCATTTATTACTCCACCATTAATTATAGTAGGGTCGATTTTTGTTTCTTGAAATATAGCTGCAAGGAGTGATGTTGTTGTTGTTTTTCCATGAGAACCTACCACCACGATATTTTTCATTAGGGAAACTAGGTTTGCCAACATTTCACCTCTTTTGATAACTGGTATATTTCTTTTTTTAGCTTCAATTAATTCTGGATTGTCATTTTTGATTGCTGAAGAAACAACTACAATCGTAGCTTTGTTTAAATTTTTTTTTGACTGACCCAAAAAAATTTGGATTTTTTCTTTCTTTAATCTTTCTATATTTTTATTAATATTTATATCGCTTCCTTGAACTTTAAAACCTTGGCTATTCATAATTAAAGAAAGTCCACTCATTCCTATCCCGCCAATTCCAATAAAATGAATGATTTCTTTTTTTGCGATTTTAATTTTCATCAATAACTCTTAGTAACTTCTGGTTTATATTAAGCCAAGAATTATTGTAATTTAATTTTTTTAAATTTGATTTTTTATCAAATAATGCTGATTTATTATTCAATATATTTAAAAGAAATTCTAATAATTTATCGTGAGAAAGTGTTTTTTGATCTAACACCCAACAACATCCTTTACCTTCATAAAAATTAGCATTTTTTAATTGATGATCATCTTTAGCTGAAGGAAGTGGTATAGCTATAAAAGGTTTGTTTAATAAAGACATTTCTGCCAGCGATGAAGCTCCAGCTCTTGTAATACATAAATCAGAAAAATTAATTATTTCATGAAATTTTTCCTCAAAATCAAAAATTTGGTTTTCAATATTTTGATCATCATAAAATTTTTTTAAATTACTAATATTTTCCTTGCTTGTTTGTTGTATAACACTAATAGAAAACTTTTTTGAAAGATCAAATATTACCTCTTTCATCAATTCATCAAATATTTTTGCACCTTGACTCCCACCCACAATTAAAAAACATAATTTGTCGTTTAGATTGTTATTTAGTTTTAAATCATAGAAACTTTTTGAGACAAGAGGTTCAATTAATTCTATTTTATGATTATGTTTTTTTGGATAATTATGAATTTTATCTGAATAGCATAATATTTTTTTAGCAAAATTTAAAAAAAATCTATTACCTCTACCTAAAACCATATTTGGTTCTAATAAAAAAATTGTTAATCCTAAAATTTTTGAGCCAATAATAACAGGTATAGACATGTATCCACCTATAGAGATTACTTTATCTATTTTCTCTTTTTTTAAAAAAAAAATTGATTTAGCTACTAGATAAATTAGCTTAATTAAATTTATTGGAAAAAAAATATTAAAGTTAATTTTTGGTGTATCAATAATTTTTATTTTATAACCTTTAGATGAAAAAAATTTTAACCCTCTTAAATCTGTTGTAAAAAAAATTTCAAAATTGTTACTTAAATGTTCTTGGATAATCTTAGCAGGGATAACATGACCTCCTGAGCCACCAGTTGTAATTAGAATTTTCTTCACCTTTAGATTTCAACTTTTCTTTTTGTCAAATTTAAGATAATTCCTGAGAGTAATGAAACACTAATAATTGATGACCCCCCATAACTTAAAAACGGCAATGTCATACCAGTGGTAGGAAATAAACGAATATTTACACCAATGTGTATCATTGCTTGAAATAGTATTAAGCTAATAGAACCAACAAGTATTAATTTAACTTTGTTATCAGTTATTTTTTCTACTTTTTTTAATACTGAAAAAATGAACGTTAGAAATAAAATTAATATCAATATTATAGCTATTATACCAAATTCTTCCGAAATTACTGAAATTATATAGTCGGTATGAGCCTCTGGAACTCGATTTTTAAGAGTACCCTCCCCAATACCTTTGCCGAAAAAACCGCCACTTGTTATCGAGTCAATAGCTTTGTCTGATTGAAAGTTATAAGAACCAGTTTCTTTGTCAAAAAAAGAAAATATTCTATTTTTTATATATAGAAATTTTGGCACATAAAAAACAAGATATAACAAAAATGATAAACCAACTATTGACAACAAACTTAGCGTAAGAAGGCTGATACCAGAAATAAATATTAATAATATCCAGCTAATTACAATCAACAATGTTTGCCCTAAGTCTGGCTGTATAATTAATAAAATTGCAATTGAAGAAGTAATCAAAAAAGTAACAAAAAACTTAAGAGTAAAACTTGAAATTTGATTATTTGAAATAATTAATCCCATAATTATTATAAAAAAAGGCTTAACAAACTCAATAGGTTGTATTCTTGGTAAGATAAAAAGATCTAACCATCTTTTAGAACCTTTCACATTTACTCCAATAAGTGGAACTAGTATTAAAAGTATAAGAGAAAAAAAGAAAATATAAATTGAAATTCTAAATAAACTGTCTTGATCTAAATAAGAGAATATAAAAATTATTAATAATCCTAAAATAACAAAAATTAAATGTTTAAAAAAAAAGAAATAACTATTTGTATTCAATTTATCTGAAGCAATTAACGAAGTGGATACTAATGAAAAAAACAATCCAGTTATAAAAAGAGTTATAACAATAGATAGAATAAATTTGTCTAAATTTTTCCACCACTGATAAAAGTAAAAAAAACTAAAAAATTTACTGATCATAAATATTTTGTAATCAGTTTATTGAAATATTTACCTCGTTCTTCAAAGTTTTTAAAACTATCAAATGAAGCTGCTGAGGGGCTAAATAAGATAACTTTTTTTTGACTATCATCATTTTTCATATCTTGAAACACTGCATCTAATGCTTTTGATAAACTAATAAATTTTTTTAATTTAATTTTATTTTTTAGATCATTTACAAATTTAATATAATTTATCCCAAAGATGTATCCTTTGATATTTTGATAAAATTTTTTAGATAATTTAAACTGATCACCTTTTTTAGGGATTCCTCCAATAAGCCAATAAATTTTTTTTTTATTTTTTAACATTTCTATTGATGCAGAATAACTAGTGGATTTAGAGTCATTTATAACCAAAATATCTTTCTTATTAAAAACAATTTGTTGACGGTAATCTAAACCTTTAAACTTATTTACTGTATTAATTAAATTTGTCTTTTTAATTTTAAAAATTTTAGCTAACTTAATAACAAAGCTCAAATTTTCTTTATTTGAATTCGATAAAAAATATTGATTATCAAATAAATTTAGTAAATCTTTATCTATTTCATTATTAACCTTTATAATTTTTCCATTAAATTTTGTTTTCTTCAATACAGATTGAATTAAAGGATTATTTTTTGGAACAAGTCCTATAGAATTTTTATCTTGGTTTTTAAAAAGTTTAAATTTTGCCGAAATATAATTATTTAGATTTCGATGTCGTTCTAAATGATCAGGAGAAATATTTGTTATTATTGAATATTTTGATCTAAACAGCTTGCTATACTCTAATTGATAAGAAGAGGCTTCAATTACAAAAATTGATGTTTTTTTTATCTTTTTGGCTGATAAAATTGGGTACCCTATATTACCAACAAGTTTAACATCAAATTTTTGACTTTTAAGTACATCAAAAAGTAATTTGCAAGTGGTGGATTTACCGTTTGTACCTGTGACAGTGATACAGGTATTTTTATTGAATGAATAAAAAATATCGAAATCTGTATAAATAATTCCTGAATTTATATGCAAAAACTTTTTTAGTTTACATTTATTGATATCAATACCTGGGCTTAATATAATTAAATCAAATTTAATCTTATCTATTTTTTTTTGTGAAATAATATTTTTTTTAATATTACTTGGTAAATTTTTTTTTTGATAATCATCAAATAAAAAAACTTCATTATATTTCTTTAAAAAATTAAAAGTTGAAATACCACTTTTACCTAAACCATATATTAAAATTTTTTTATTTTTAAAGATATTCGAGTTATTACTCATTATCTCAACTTAAGGGTAGCCAATCCAATTAGTGCTAATATTATTGAAATGATCCAAAATCTAATTACAACAGTTGACTCTGGCCATCCTTTTTTTTCATAATGATGATGTATTGGTGCCATCCTAAAAACTCTTTTTCCTGTTAATTTAAAGGAAACAACTTGGACTATAACCGATACGGCTTCTAAAACAAAAAGACCACCTGTAATTGCTAAAACTATTTCATGTTTTGTTATGATTCCTATTGCACCCAATGAACCACCTAAAGATAATGAACCTGTATCACCCATAAAAATTTTTGCTGGTGGTGCGTTAAACCATAAAAAACCTAAACACGAACCAATTATTGCTCCACAAAAAATAGAAATTTCACCAGTCCCCTCTATATAAGTTATTTGTAAATATTCAGAAAAAATTATATTACCCGCTACATAACTTATAAAAGCAAAACAAGCTGCAACTAAGATAACTGGAACAGTTGCAAGTCCATCTAGCCCATCAGTTAAATTTACTGCATTAGAAGCCCCAACTATTATAAAAACTGAAAATGGAATAAAAAACCATCCAAGATTAATTACTAAATCTTTAAAAAAAGGAAAATATAGATTAGTTAACTCCTGATAGTTTAAATAGTATGTCAAAAAACTTATCCCAATCACAGATAAAATAATTTGACTAAAAAATTTAAATTTAAATGAGATACCAGATGAATTTTGATTAGTAATTTTTTTGTAATCATCTAGGGCACCCAACAACCCAAGAGAAATTAAGATGTACAATAAAAATAAAATATAAATATTGGTCAAATCTGACCACATAATTACCGAAACAATTATACCCATTAATATAACCAATCCACCCATCGTAGGTGTACCTATTTTTTTTATGATGTGATCTGCGGGACCGTCTTCTCTAATTGGGTTAACGATTTTTTTTTTTGAAACCATTCTAATAAATGGTCCACCAATAATTAACACTAATATTAACGACGTAAAAACTGCTAAACCAGTTCTAAATGTGATATATTTAAAAACGTTTAAAAAACTAAAGATATCTACAAATTCTAGTAAAAAATTATAAACCATAACGATTATCTTGCTTTAATAATTGGGTTTTTTTGTACAGACCAGTGGAATTAGAGCCTTTAATCATTAAATAATCGCCTGAATTCAATGTTTTTTTAATAAAATTTTCAAAATCAGTAAGATTTTCTAATATTGAACCTTTTTTATTTTTCACTACACCCACGTAGGTATCTTTTATATCTTTTCCATAAACATGAACTTTATGAATATTTAATTTATTAATTAGTTTTGTTATTGATTTGTGGTGACTGGACGAGTTTCGTCCAAGCTCTAACATATCTCCAAGTAATACATGTTTTAAACTATTTTTTGAATCTACATTCGCAAAGTTGATCAATGATGTTTTTAGAGATAATGGATTAGAATTATAACTTTCATCAATAAGATTAATAATTTTTTTATTAATTTTTAATTTAGACAAATCACCTCGTCCCTCTGGTAATTGGAAATCTAAAAAAATTCGGTTTGAAATTTTTTCTAAATTAAAGAACAGACTAATTGCTGTTAATGCTGCTAATAAATTTTGAATATGATTTTTAGAATTGTTGTTTGAGTAAAAAAATTTTTTTAATGATCCAATTTTAAAAAAAATTTTATATCCATTATTAATCTTTAAAATTTTATCAAAACTTGCATAACATTTATTATTTTTATTAAGACTAAATGCATAAATGCTTAAATTTTTTTTCTTCGATTTATTTTTTAAAAAATTATAAAATTGATCATCTTTGTTTAGAATAACACTTCCATTATTAGTTATATTATCAATTAATTCAGATTTTGCATTTGCAATACCTTTAATATTTTCAAAATTCTTAGAATGAGCATAACTAATATTTGTAATAATTCCTAAATTTGGTTTTAAAATTTTAGATAAATAATCTATTTCTCCTTTTCTATCCATACCAACCTCAAATACTCCAAAATTCATATTTTGTTTTAAGTTTAATAAACTCAAAGGAACACCAAATTTATTATTGAATGATTTTGGTGAAAAATATGTTTTGGTAATTTTAGCTAAACCTTTACCAAGTAATTCTTTTAAAGTGGTTTTGCCACAACTACCTGTAATTCCAATTATATTTGTATTTAAATTTTTTCTATAGTCTGTTGCACACTCTGTTAAAAAATTAAGAGTATCATTTACTCTAACTTGTTTAGATAAAGGTATGACTTTATCTAATTTATGTGTAATCATCATAGATGATTTTTTTCTATAAGCTTCATTAATAAACTTGCTTCCATCATTTTTTTTGCCCTTGATTGCAAAAAAAATATCATTTTTTTTCAAATCTTTAGAATTAATTGATATTTTTTTAATTTTAAGCTTCTTGGGTAATAATTTTGTTTTTTCTTGAATAATATTTAACCTAAGATCATTAAATAATTTTTTATTTTTAATGTTTATGCAATTTAAAATTTCTTCTCGATCTGAAAAATAAAATTTCTTATCTTTATATTCTTGAGTCTTTTCGTGACCCTTGCCTGCTACAATAGCAATTTCACCGCTGTGAAGATCGTTAATACATCTTGAAATTGCTATTTTTCTACTTGCAATCTCAATTAATTTTTTCTTTTGTTTGATACCCTTAACTATTTGATTTCTAATTGTCTTAGGATTTTCTCTTCTTGGATTATCGTCAGTTAAATAGACAAAGTCTGCAAATTTTGATGCAATTAGCCCCATTTTGGCTCTTTTAGTTTTATCTCTCTCACCACCACAACCAAAGACTAGTCTGATTTTTGAATATGGAAATTGTTCTTTGATGTTAGTTAAAACCGTTTTAAGTGCATCTGGGGTATGAGCATAATCCAAAATAACCTTACTATTGTCTTTTAACTTTCCAATATTTTCAAATCTACCTTCGACAGGCTTAAGTTTGGGCATTAATTTTGCCATGGTGACTAAATTTATACCACTTCTTTCTGCAGCCAACATGGCCATTAAAATATTTTTAATTTGAATTTTTCCAATTAAATTTATTTTAAATTTTATAATAATTTTTTTATTCTTAATTCTAAGGCTTAAAAATTGTTGTTCATTTTCATATTTATGGGAAAGTAATTCTAAATTAGAATTCTGACTAAAAACTGTCAGTAATTTTATTTTTTTTTTTTCTGCTAATTTCTTTAATAATCTATGTTGTGGAATTGCATCATCAGTAATGATAACACCATTTTTTTTTATTAATTGTTTAAATAAATATAATTTTGAATTTTGATAATCACGGATATTTTTATGATAATCCATGTGATCATGAGATAAATTTGTAAAAACACCAATATCAAAATTCAAGCCGTCTAATCTATTTTGCTTTAAACCATGGCTTGAAGCTTCTAGGATTATATTATTTATATTTTTTTTTAATAGATAATTAATTATTTCTTTTAATTTAATGGGATCAAGAGTTGTATTGCTTATTCCTTTTTTTTTATTTTCAAACTGAACACCAATAGTTCCTATTGATGCAGACTTTTTTTTATTTAAACTTAATATTTGATAATAGAAATCTGACACAGATGATTTTCCATTCGTTCCTGTAACAGCAACTAATTTTTTTGGTTTTTTTATTAGAAACTTATATGTTAATTCTGAAAGTAGTTTTCTTGGATTTTTACTTATAATAGAAGTAATATTTTTTTTATTTAATTTTATACTTTTTTCAGAAATTATAATTTTTGCACCATTATTGATAGCATCAGCAATGTAATCATAACCATTTAATTTATTTCCATTAATTGCAAAAAAAATATAATTTTTTTTAACTTTTCTACTATCAAAAGCTATTCCAGAAAATTCAAGCTTGGAATATTTTTTTCCAATATTTTTTATGAAATTTCCAAGATACATCTTTAGTTAATTTCATTATATTTTGTGGCTAAAATGGGCCCAATCTTATCAATTATATGACCTGCAACTTCAACAGTGGTCCAGCCAGCTGTATTTCTAGGACTTCCTTTTAATTTAAAATTTGAACCATCTCTATACTCATATATATAATTTTCATTGTTTTGAGACTCATCTAACATTACCGCTAAAACAAATTTTGGTTTAGAGGTTGGAAATATTGAAACAAATGTATTTACTTTTTTATTTGAATAAGTTCCGTCAATAATTTTATTGGCTGTACCTGTTTTGCCGCCAATTTCATAGCCATCTACATTAGCTAATTTTGCTGTTCCGTCTTTGGTAGAAACTATTTTTCTTAAAATTGGTAATATTTTTTTAGTAACGTTATCATCCAGTATTCGTTTTTTTTCTACAACCTCATCGTTTTTTATAAGAGTTGGATTTACATCATAACCACCATTTGTAATTATTGAATATGCCTTAACAACTTGCAATAATGTGGTTGTTATACCATGTCCGAAAGAAGCAGTAGCTAATGGACATTTTCCCCAGTTAAATTTTATTGGAACTCCCACTTCTTCTATGTCAAAATTAATTGATCCGGTTATTCCGATTTTTTGCAAAAAAGATCTAAATTTTTCTTCACCTATTTTCTGGCCAATTCGAACTGAGCCAATATTTCCAGAACGCACCAGAATTTGTTCAAGTGTTAAATTTGAAGGTATATCTTTATTATATTCACTGATTGGAAACCCAGCACATGTTATTGATTTTGGTAAATTAATAAATTCACTTTCTGGTTCAAAAATTTTTTCATTAAATGCAGCTGCCATCGTGAAAGTTTTAAATACTGATCCAAATTCATAAACACCTTTAGTTGCTCTATTAATATAATTAACGTCTGTGATATTTTCTCGTAGATTTGGATCAAAATCTGGAACAGATACTAAGGATATAATTTCACCATTATTTACATCCATTAAAATTGCAGCACTTCCTTTGGTATCGAAAATTTGATTATATTTAAGTAATTCTTCCCTAATTAGAAATTGAATATTTTTGTCTAAAGTGAGCTGTATAATATCTTTATTTTTTTTTAATTTTTCATCTAATGATTTTTCAAGTCCTGAAATTCCATTATTATCATCATCAATTTGTCCAATAATATGGCTAAACAAATTTTTTTGGGGGTAAACTCTAGTAAGTTTTTCTTCAGGTTTAATAGATTTATCTCCAAGTAGCATTAACTTTTCATAGTTTGCATCAGAGATTTTTTTTTCAAACCAAAAAAACTTATTGTTATCGAACTTTGATTTTATTAATTGATAATCTTTATTTGGAAAAATAATGCCTAGATTTAATAATAATTTCTTTTGATCAATTATTTCAACTGGGTTAATTCCAATATCAATAGAACTTACGGTTTTTGCTAAAAAATTACCATTTCTATCAACAATATCTGCTCTTTTTAACTTGTTATAAATTTTATTTTGATCACTATTTTCACTATTAAATCCTCTAGATCCAAGATGTATTAAGTGAATAGAGTAAATTATTGAAATAACAAAAAAAATAAAAAATATAAAAGCAATACGATTAAATTTTATATTAATTTTTTTGTCATTTTGATCAAAATCAAATTGATCATCATTTTCATATATTACAAATCTATTTTGATTATTCATTTATTGCCGATGATTTTAAGCTCGTCTGTAGTTATTCCATTATCAGTAACTTTTAGAATTTTAAGGTCTGAAAGAGTTTTTTTTATAAGTGCATTTTCAAAATATAATTTTTGGTATTCAAGTAATTTTTCAGAAGAACTCAAATAGTCAAACTCTAACTTAGAGTCTTTGAATCTATCTTCTAAAAATAATAAATTTTCCTGAATTGAATAAATTTGCTCATCTAAATCTCTTGTTGAGGTTTTTATTAATGAAGTACTAATAATTAAAGAAAGCATCAGCCCAAAAATTAACAACTTCGTCATAAAATTGACCCTAGGTTTTCAATTTCTATCAAGTTGGAAAATTTATCCAATATGTCTGTTTCTATTTCATAAGTTTCCTTATTTTTAATGACATATCTTAATTTAGCTGATCTTGATGGTTGGTTTTCATTAATTTCTTGATCTGTTGGAGTAATTGGTTTTTTTTGAGGCATTGAAAAAAATAACTCTTTTTGATCAACCTTAGGCTCATATCTTGAAACACTTTTGTTCTCCGATAAACTTTTAAAAAAATATTTAACTATTTTGTCCTCTAATGAATGAAAAGTTACTACAGCCAAGACACCATTTTTTTTTAGAATCTTAACAGAATTTATCAAACCGTATATTAATTCACTAATTTCTTTATTTACGAATATTCTTAAAGCTTGAAAAGATTTTGTTGCACTATGAACTTTAAAGTTTTTTTTTCTTTTTGATCTTTCAATAATATTTACAAGATCTTCAGTATTAATGTGTTTATTTTCCCTAAATTTAATAATATTTTTAGAAATTATTTTTGCATCTTTTTCATCACCAAAAAATTTTAAAATTTTTTCTATGTCTTCTTTGTTTAATTTATTGATTGCATCATTTGCAGAAAATTCATTAAGGCCCATCATCATATTGAGTTCTCCTAATGAATTAAATGATAACCCTTTTTTTGGATCTTTTATTTGAGTTAAAGAATAACCTAAATCAAATATAATTCCTTTTATATTTTCATTCTTTAATTTTAAATTATTAAGCTTGCTGAATTTTAAGTTTTTGAAAAGAAAACGATCTGGATATTTTTCTTCTATTTGATCAGCTTTTTTTTTGCTTTCGATATCTCTATCAAGTGCAAGTACTTTTGTGTTTTTATGTTTTAGAATTTCTTTTGAGTATCCACCTTGTCCAAAAGTACAATCAATAAATGTGCCACCATGTTGAGGGGTAATAACGCTAATAATTTCTTTTAGCAGTACTGGATAATGTTTTACATCATCAGATACTATGGTGGCTTCCATTTATTTTTTTGAAGACCATTAATTCTTTTGTCTTCTTAAAAATGCTGGTATCTCTAAATCATCTTCTTGTTCATCATCGCTGTCTGTAGACAACAATTCATTTGAATTTAAAGACTCACTATCATTGTTAAATAAATCTGGAGCATCAGACTCTACTCCAAACTCACTTAAATCATTTTTTATTTCCTGCTCAATTGAAGCGCTTTCTTCTTTTATGGCTTCTTCAGTAAATGAAACTTCATGCTCGTTTGAGGTTTCGCTAACAGTATTTTCAATCTCTTGACTTTTTAATAATTCTTCAAGGTATTGATTGTTAACTTTATTAACTTCCTCTTTTATAGCTGGTTGATTAGCTATTTCTGAAGTCACCTCATTTTCTAATTTTAAAGCATTTGCTCCATGTGATACTGGGCTTGAATTGCTTGATGAAAAATTAAATGATGCAGTTGGTCCAACATTAGAAAAATCAGAATAACCTGGATTTCTATTTTGTATTCTATGAACCATATTTATAACAGATTTAGTTTCAGGTTGCTGCCCGTCTAATGATGTAGCTACAATTGAAACTCTCATTTTACCATCTAGCTCTGAGTCAGTTATTGCACCAATTATTAATTCTGCTTCTGGATCAACTTCTGCTCTAACTTTATTTACAGCTTCATCAACTTCAAAAAGTTTAAGATCTTTGCCACCTGTAATATTAACTAGCAAACCTTTTGCACCTTTTAATGTGTAATCATCAATCAAAGGATTGCTAACCGCCATCTCGGCAGCCTTAATTGCTCTTCCTTCTCCCTCAGCTTCACCAGTACCCATCATTGCTTTGCCCATTGAAGCCATAACAGTTTCAACATCAGCAAAATCAAGGTTAATTAAACCAGGTCTAACCATTAAGTCTGTAATACTTTGAACACCGTGCATTAAAACATTATTTGAAAGATTAAAAGACTCTTCAAATGTTGTTTGCTCATTAGCAATTTTAAATAAGTTCTGGTTAGGAATTACAATAATTGTATCAACATGTTTTCTTAACTCTTCCAGACCTTGTTGTGCTCTTCTCATTCTCGAAGGTCCTTCATATAAAAAAGGTAATGTTACAACACCAACTGTCAAAATATTTAGCTCTTTTGCTGCTCTAGCTATAACATGTGCTGCACCAGTTCCTGTTCCACCACCCATTCCAGCTGCAATAAAAACCATATTTGCACCTTGCAAGGTGTTTACAATTTCATTTAAAGATTCATCAGCTGCAGCTTGACCAATGTCATGTTTTGCACCTGCACCTAATCCCTTTGTTAAATTCATACCTAATTGAATTCTAGTTTTTGCTTTACTTAATTTTAAATCCTGAGCATCAGTGTTAACTGCTATAAACTCAACTCCTTGTAAATTACTATCAATCATTTCGTTGATCGCATTACCGCCTGCTCCCCCAACTCCAATTACTAATAATCTTGGTTGAAGTTCTCTAATCTCTGGTGCTTTAAAGTTAATTGTCATCTTTTATTTCCCCTCGTTGTTATTAAAATGTTTTTCCCATTTAAGACTAGCTCTATTGATATTTGCTTTTTTTCTAGCTGAGATCTTAAATTTTTCAAAAATTGCTGGTTCCCAAATTTGGAAAGTTTGACCTTGACCAACAAACAACATGCTATTTTTAATTTTTGCATGTTTTAATAATTTTTCTGATATTGTTATTCTACCTTCACTATCAAACTGTAGATTTGTACTATCTGCTAAAATTGATGTTGCAAAAAAATCTCTTTTTTCTTCAAAAGGATTCAAAGAGTCTATCGCAGATGAAATTTTTTCAATTCTATCCTGAGAACAAGCTTCAATAGATGTATTGTTAAATGAAGGGTAACAAATAACGCCATTATAACCTAGGTTAGATAAATGAGATCTAAAACTAGCAGGCACTGAAACTC
>ENA-UOXV01005700-UOXV01005700.1-marine-metagenome-genome-assembly--contig:-NODE-5700-length-13476-cov-3.747634_pt1 | contig 13476 bp, 13 predicted proteins | sample MGYA00238165_ERZ766961 | MGnify/ENA primary metagenome ERZ766961 (study PRJEB28924, sample SAMN03173240) | marine metagenome | biome: Marine; feature: Water; material: Subsurface seawater | place: North... | reverse complement strand
TGTTTGATCACTTTTGGCAGGCAAGCTGGCGATTGCTCTTTTTAAGCTTTCGTCAGCCTGGTGTGGCCTGAAACAATCAAGATAGAGTTGTAGAAATGCAAATTCGTTGCTGGCTTGGGTATATTCGTTTAGTTTTGTGTGATCGTCATCACCCTGTGACTGCAATGCCTTGGTCAGGTATTTTATGTTATTCCATACTTCCACGTAATTAGGCCTGATTTCTAGCGCATTATGATAGCTAGCCTTTGCCTCATTCAGCATTCCTATTTCCCGGTATGCACCACCAAGGTTATAGTGGGCTTCTGCATAATCGGGTTTTATGGAAATAGCCTTGAGGTAGTTTCCCACGGCTTCGTCATATCTCTTAAATTTGAAAAGTACATTACCCAGGTTTGAGTATGATTCTGCATGATTGGGATCACTAGAAAGGGATTCAATATAACTTCTTTCAGCTTTTTTAAGCATTCCTAGTGCGCTGAATGCAACTCCAAGATTGTAGCTGGCTATTGCGTAATCGGGCTTGATTGCAAGAGCCTCTTGGTATTTTTCTGTAGCAGTTTCATGCTCTCCCTGTTTAATTAAGGAATTGCCAAGTTCAAAAAAAGCTTTGCAAAGATTATTTTGGGCCATCTTATAATTGGGCTTGATGTCGAGGGCAATTTTGTAACTATCGATAGCGTCTTGAAACCGATCAAGATCAATATAAGCATTGCCAAGATTATTTAAGGCCTCAGGGAAATTGGAATGCGCTTTCAGGGCCTTGGATATTAAGTCAATAGCAAGGTCAATATTGCCTGCCTGATGGTTTATCACACCAAGTAAATGTAGTGCGTCGGGATTGTTGGGCTCAGCTTGCAATATTTCATTATAAACAATCTCAGCCTGAGAAAGCCTCCCAGCTATATGATGCTGCTGAGCCAAAAGTAAAAGTGACTTTCCCTGTTTTTTAGATGTGTCTACACTGGACATTCTATATTCCGAAACTTCTTACTAGCGATCCAACTACCATGTACCAGCCGTCAACCAGTACGAAGAAGATGATCTTGAAGGGTAGCGCAATGATGATTGGCGGCAGCATCATCATACCCATGCTCATCAACACTGAGGCGACGACCATATCGATGATTAAAAAAGGAATGAATATTAAAAAGCCGATCTCGAATGCCCGCCTTAGTTCGCTCAGCATGAAGGCGGGGATCAAGATACGCAGAGGGGTATTGTCACGTACCTCCTGATCCGGGACTTGTGCAATATCGGCAAATAACGCCAGATCACGTTCACGAACATAGGTCATCATGAATCTTTGAACTGGTTCGACAGAACGGTTGAAGGCCTCAAATTCGTCAATCTGTTCGTTGATCAGAGGCTGAATACCCTTGTCGTAGGATTCCTGAAAAACCGGCATCATGATAAAAATTGTTATAAAAAGGGCTAGTGAAATTAAAACTTGGTTCGGGGGAGTCTGCTGAGTACCTAGTGCCGTTCGCAGGAACGATAATACTATTACTATTCGTGTAAACGATGTCACCATGATCAATAGTGATGGTGCTAGGGAGAGCACTGTTATAAGGGCAATTAACTGAACGATTGTACTGGTTGTCGAGCCACCCTGACCGAGATCAAGCGATAGGGCCTGAGCCATTGCACTACCAGTAAAACAAAGAAATATAATTGTGAATAGACCGGTGCTTATGGAAGCCAAAATCAGAAGTTTGCGTCGGCTCATGTTTTTTTATCCTTTTTGGTGTTTTCGCTCGGTGACTCCAAGACTTCTGGCAGGGATAGTTTATGATCGGACTCATGAGTATCACTTCCCATTTTACGGTCGTGTTTGCTCACTTGGGCTGTGTTGTTAAGGGCTCCAGAAAACGTATTTTTTGGGGGTGTTATGCAGCTTTCTATCAACAGCTCCGTTGTTGGCCCCAACAACAGCAGGTGTTCGATATTGTCGCGGCGGATCAGCACCATGCGGCGCTTGCCATCAACATTCAAGCTTTCAAGAATGCCTAAACGTCGTTGTTTAGAGTTCCTGGGATTACTGGGCAGTCCGAAGCCAAAACGCCTAGCAGCAACCGTGGTTAGTGCTATCAACGCCATAACAAAGATAAAAGCAAAAACGAATTTTATGTAGTCAGTCAGGTTCAGATCAATACCATCCATGGTGGGTTAACTTTCTTTATCGTCGAGGCCATAGGCATCTATGGCGAGTTTGGTGTTGTCTTTAATGGAGGACCTCTCAGCTTTTTTGTAGAGGGAGGTTATTTCGTCATTTAAGCTGTTCAAATCTTTAACAATAGAAATCAAAATACCCTGAATATCATCTTTCTGTCCTAAATCAGTTGTCTCAGCTTTTTTGCAAAGGACGCTGACTTTATGTTCTAACTTGGAGAGGTCTATGCTCTTGTTTTCGCCCATCAGGCGTCGGGCTGTCGCGATTAACGAGGAAACTTTCTCAGCTTCTTTTCTAATTTCATCTGGGATTGATGCGTTCATGAGGTTTCCTTGGGTTCGTAGCTGTTGTTGTTTTTTGGATTTTGAGGATCAATGTGTGTATCTTCGTGCAATTTCTCTTTCATTAAATTAGGTACGTTGCCGTTGGCTCTGTACACATAGGTAAGAATTTCAGCGACCGCAGCAAAGGCATTGATTGGTATTTCACTATTGATGTCGATGGCGCTAAGCATTTCGGCAAGGTCTGCATCCTCACGCACTTTGATACCACGATCAAAAGCGATTTGTAGTATTTGCTCTGCAACTTTGCCACGTCCTCCAGCAACGACTTTTGGTGCACATTCAGCTTCAGAATCGTATTCAAGCGCTACTGCCACTGTGTCAGCACGGCTATGGTCCTTGCGGACCGTATCGGTTTCGCTTTCACTTGGCGTTGGCCCCGGAAGAGCCCGCGTATCATTGTCCTTGGTGTTTGACAAAGTATTCAAACCACTAAATGCAATCTGCTTTTTATTAAATACAGACTGGTATTTTAACCCAAATATTCCCAACGATAATATTGAGCCAACATGGCTAATATATAGTTAAGGGAAAAATTGACTTGAAATTTAGACAAACATAATACGGTTCTAAATGGAAAATCATTCCAAACGTTTACTCAATCTTAAGTCTTCAGTTGCGATACTGTATTACGTTATGGGTTAATTCCTTGGTTGGGACCGGGATTTTTTTTAGTAAAAGTGGTAGGCGCTTTAACAATGGATTTCAACAAAATGTCACTGTTTGGAATGGTCAAGAGCAAGCTGACTTGGCTTGGTCAGCGTCAGGAGGTTCTGGCTCAGAACATCGCAAATTCCGATACGCCAAAATATCGCGCTAGTGATCTTAAACCCTACGATTTTGATGAACTAGTGCGTAAGGAAGCTGGTCAACTAAATATGGTCGCAAATGACCCAAGCCACCTTCCAGGCAGGCGTCGGCGTATTCGTGACTATGCTTCGATTGTCGAGCGCAGACCATTTGAGACCATGCCTAATGGGAACGCCGTGGTTTTGGAAGAGCAAATGGCCAAGATTAATGAAACGCAAATCAATCATAATCTGATGACACAGCTTTACAAGAAACACCTTAGTATGATCAGAGTGGCCATTGGCAGTGGCAAATAGCATACATTAAAGATTTTGGTGCCAAGGGAAAATAATGGACGATATTTATAAAACAATGCGGATTTCATCTGCAGGGATGCGAGCCCAAGGAACACGTTTACGAGTGATTTCAGAAAATATTGCAAATGCGGGCTCACTGCCTTCGGCACCGGGTGAGCTCCCATATAGGCGTAAAGTTATTACTTTTAAAAATAGTTTAGATAGGGCAATGGGACTTGATACGGTTCGTACGAATAAAGTTGTCGAGGACAAGTCTGAATTTGTCAAAAAATTTGATCCCAATCATCCAGCTGCGGATCAAGACGGTTATGTGCAGACGCCAAACGTTAATACTTTAATAGAAATGATGGATATGCGAGAAGCGCAACGTTCGTACGAGGCTAATCTTAATGTTATTAAATCGTCAAAAGCCATGCTCAGCAGCACCATCGACGTTCTGCGCCGTTAAAAGCGCGTTTTTAAGATAACAGGAGTAAGAATATGGCAATCGTCCCCCTACAAAGTGCGGCCAATGCCGCTTCAGCTTATGCCAAAGCACCTCAGGGTGTGGGCTCTGGACTTGATGCTCGCGATACCCAGTCCAGTCCGTTTGCTAACTTACTCAAAGGCGCTGTGGAACAGGCCGTGACCGTACAAAGGCAAAGCGAGGCGATCTCCGTAGCCGCAATTGCTGATAATGCGGATATGAGTAAGGTGGTTACGGCTGTGGCCGAGGCAGAGGTTACTTTGCAGGCAGTTACCGTTATTCGCGATAAAATTATTGAGGGCTACAGGGAAATCCTTCGTATGCCGGTTTAGGTAAAAATTATGGACGAAGTGGCTGTCCTTGAAGTTGGGCGAGATGCTCTTGTCGTAATACTCAAAACTTCCGGCCCCATCATGATGGTGGGATTAATATTAGGCATGATTATCGCATTGTTTCAGGCCCTGACTACGATTCAAGAAATGACACTAACTTTTGTTCCAAAAATCATAGCCATTTTTATCTCAATAGTCATATTTCTACCATTCATGATGACTACGGTTATTGAATTCGCCTATACCTTGTTTGATAGAGTTTCTAATATTGGATAACTGGAAATGCTTTCGGACATAATCCAGCTTAACCTTTTTGCTTTTTTTATTCTTTTTGCACGTATTGGTGCGGTCTTTATGCTGATGCCGGGCATAGGCTCGGGTTATGTGCCGGTCAATATCCGTCTGGTCATCGCCCTTGCTCTCGCTTTTATCATCACGCCTTTGTTAAAAGATGGCTTGCCAATCATGCCGGAATCTCAGATTGATTTGATGTTATTGCTTCTCAGTGAGGTTATTGTTGGTGTTTTTATTGGCATTGTGGCGCGAATATTAATTAGCGCCCTGCAAACTGCGGGAACTTTGGTAGCGTTATTTGCTTCTCTCGCCAACGCCATGATCCGAGACCCCATCGCTGAACAGCAAAGCTCCTTGATTTCTACTTTCTTGAGTATGCTGGGTATGGTCTTGATTATAGTTACTGATCTGCATCACCTCATGATCAGAGGCATCGTCGAGAGCTATAGTCTTTTCCAGGTTGGTCAGCCGTTGTTGTTTGGGGATTTCTCTGAGGTGTTGGCACGTAGGGTTGCAGACAGCTTTGTACTTGGTGTCCAATTGGCTTCACCGTTTATGCTTGCAGCCTTGGTTTACTACATTGGACTTGGTATTTTGGGCCGATTGATGCCAGTACTTCCAGTATTTATTGTCGGTATGCCCTTGCAGATCGTCGGCCAGATTGGTTTTCTTGCTATTACTTTGTCGGCGTTAATGATGTACTTTCTCAGAAGATTCGAAGAATCTATTATCGTATTCTTGGAGCCTTAAATAAATGGCTGATGAAGACGACTCACAAAAAACAGAAGATCCGACTGATAAACGCAAAGCTAAGTCAAGAAGCGATGGAGAAGTAGCACAATCCCAGGAAATAAAAAGTTGGATGTCTCTAATTGGTGGCGCCTTTGCATTGCTTGTTCTGGCCCCTGGCGTTGCGACGGATATTCGTCTTATCACCTTTAAGTTTATAGAATCACCAGAAAAAATCTCGCTAGATTTAAAACATCTACAATTTATATTTGCAGAGGTCATACTTGAAACAGCCATTGCTGTGGCCCCCGTCTTGTTGCTGTTAATGTTACTGGCTTTTGTTGCTAATGTGGCTCAGACAGGTTTTGTGTGGGCGCCGAAGAAGATCGTTCCAGAATTAAAAAAAATAAGTCCCAAGGCCGGACTCAAGCGAATGTTTTCGCTGCACTCTATTGTTGAGCTAATAAAAGGTGTGCTGAAGCTGGTTCTAGTCACTTTTGTTGGAATGACAGTGGCAGCTCCATTTATGACAGATATGAGCCTATTCATTGATCGTTCCGTTGGCGATATGTTGGATCGCCTTCTTGTTATTTCAGTTTGGTTTACCCTGGCTGCAGTTGGGGTGATGACAGCAATTTCTGCTCTTGATTACTCTTATCAAAAAGCTAAAAGCATCAAGCAACAGAAAATGAGCAAGCAAGAAATTAAAGATGAGAATAAACAGTCAGAGGGTGACCCTCAGGTAAAGGCGAGGATTCGCCAGATCAGGACCGAGCGAGCCCAGCAAAGAATGATGGCTTCAGTCCCAGATGCCGATGTCATAGTCACCAACCCTACTCATTACGCCATTGCACTGAAATATAAGATGGAGGAAATGCAGGCCCCTATTCTAGTTGCCAAAGGTATTGATGAAGTGGCTGCAAGAATTCGTGAGTGTGGTGAAGATAACGACATCCCTATCGTTGAAAACCCTCCACTAGCCCGTGCTCTTTTTGCTACTGTGGAGATTGATGAAGAGGTGCCAGCAGAACATTACATGGCGGTTGCCGAGGTTATAGGCTATGTCATGCGTATGCGCGGTGAATTGCCACCGCTGCAAACTGAACAAAAACCACAAGATAAATCGACGTGACAGATAGCCCTAAAGCACCCAACTTTTCGAGTAAAAAAAGCCCTGATAAGTGGGGTCTGAATGTTATGCAAAGACCTGCTTTGCAGGGATTGGCTCTTGCTGGGATTTCAGCACTTACTGCTGTTGGGACTGCAAATACTACAGGCACTGATTCCATTGCCCTAGCACTACTTGCGGGTGCTACGCTGAGTGGCTCTGTTGCTGCATTTTATAGGTCTTTCCGCGGTGCTTCCCTAAAAACTATAATTGCCTGCGCTATTGATAGTAATAACGAGGCAGTCTTCATTACTGCCCTTCCGGTAAATTACGAATCAACATTTATTTTTACTAACCAGGCGTTCAAGGTGCTTTTTCCTGCATCCGAAGGCACACGTGCTTTTAATTCTTTGAGTGCCCTGAGCAAAATCTTTGATGATGAGGAGGTTGCACTTGACGAGCTGACCCGCTTGCAGCTGACGGCTAATGCCGGGGGCATCGATCATAGTGAACTTTCCATCATTGGTGCATTGGGCATGAGCGAATGGCGTCGCCTATCCGTCCAGCCTTTTCAGGTGCCGGGCAAACGTGTTAATTTCGTCTTGTGGCGAGCGAGAGATGTAACCTCCCAGCACGAAATGGATGAGGCACGCCGTCTGGAAGAAAAAACCCTTGCCGATTTTTTGGATAACCTACCTGCTGGATTTTTCTCTGCTGACGCTGAGGGTAACATCCTTTATGCCAATAATAAGTTTGTTGAATGGCTCGGGGTTTCTGGTGAGGAATTGCGCGCACGTGGTTTGCGCTTCGCCGATTTTGTTGTAGCTGGAAGTGCCGATGCCGCATTTGGGGCACCTGAATCTGGGGTTAGTGGTGACGTCACCTTGCGTGGGCCCAGTGGCAGCCTGTTTAAGGCCTGTTTAGTACAGTCGGAACATCTAGATGACAATGATCAGATGAAGTATAGCCGCTCAGTATTGCTGAGGGATTTGACCTGGCGCGGCGAAGTGGGTGTACAAGGTATGCCCACATCCAGCGGCTCCGGTAATGGTCACAAGTTACGCTGGCTTTTTGATGAAGCGCCCGTGGGTATTGTCTTACTGGATTTACAGGGAAATGTAACGGAGTCCAATCGTGCCTTTTTAAAGTTACGAGGCATCCATCAAGATACAGTTATCGGTAGGCCTTTTAGCGAACAAATAAGTAAAGAAGACCGTGGAGATGTAGCGGCTCAGTTGTCAAAAGTGGTAATGGGCATTATGCCTGCCTCTCACCTGGAAGTTCGTATGACAGCTATGGGTGAACGAGAATTAATGGCCTCGCTATACGCGAGTCGTCTTGAAGATGACAGTGGCGAAGTTTCCGGACTAGTTTTGCATTTCATAGATACTACGGAACACAAAAATTTGGAGATACAGTTTGCTCAGTCTCAGAAAATGCAGGCTATTGGACAACTTGCTGGGGGCGTAGCACATGATTTTAACAATCTCCTGACGGCTATGATTGGGTTTTCCGACCTGCTGCTGTCTCGCCATGGGCCTGATGATCCATCGTTCTCCGATATCCAGCAGATCAAACAGAACGCCAATCGAGCTACTAACCTTGTGCGTCAGTTGCTAGCTTTTTCACGCCAGCAAGAATTGAAGCCCGTAGTGCTAGATGTTACCGAGGCTTTGGCTGACCTCTCCAATTTGCTCGGTCGACTAATTGGTGAAAACATTGAGTTGCAAATTGATCATGACCGGGATCTATGGTTGATTAGGGTTGATAGAGGTCAGTTCGATCAGGTTATCATAAATTTGGCCGTTAACGCCCGCGACGCTATGCCTGGAGGCGGAAGCGTCTCTATACGCACGGTTAACACCAACGTTGAGCAATCTGTTCAACGCGGTCATGATGTTATGAAGGCGGGGGACTATGTACTTATTGAAGTCGCCGACACGGGAACCGGCATTGCAAAAGAAAACCTTTCGCGTATCTTCGAGCCATTTTTCTCCACTAAGGAAGTAGGGGCTGGGACCGGCCTCGGCCTATCTACGGTTTACGGCATTATCCATCAGACTGGTGGATATATTTTTGCAGATAGCGCGCCGGGCGATGGAACGACTTTTACTATCTATTTGCCACGTCACGAAGAAGGTGAAGAAGTAATGTTAGAGATTGGGCCCAAGCCGTCCTTTAAACCTGATGTGATTGAAATTACTCCAATTATCTCGCCAACCTCTCAAAGTGTTAAAAACATCGAAACTGATCTGACTGGTGAGGGAACAGTACTATTGGTTGAAGACGAAGACGCTGTTCGTATGTTCGGCGCTCGGGCACTTAAAAACAAAGGTTACAAGGTACTCCAGGCGAGTAATGGTGAAGAGGCACTTGAGGTCATTAACAACGGTTCAAACCAAAAGATTGATCTGATAATTTCTGACGTGGTCATGCCCGGCATGGACGGCCATACTCTAGTTCAGTTGGTTCGCCATGAAATGCCAGATATCAAGATTATTCTTATGTCTGGCTATTCAGAGGAAGTTTTTGCAGACAATGTAGAGCGAGACCCAGGCATCCACTTTTTGACCAAACCTTTTAGCCTGAAAGACCTGGCTGGAAAAGTTAAAGACGTTATGCAGGATTAGGATTGCGATTCAGCATCGTAACTCCAATACTTGAAATATCATATAATTTTACTGTCGTTTACACATAAACAGAAATTTGTTCTTTTCTATCTATGGAAACTCGTTTTTTAGTGTTATCCATTTAATGATATTTATCGTGTCTGCGAATCGTTGCCAAGTAATAATATATTGTTTGTTTATGCCTCATTTTATCGTTCGTAGATATTGAAACTTAAAGTGAACATAGTCAAAAAAGACGTTTGTTAACAATTGCTTGAAGAAATTGCCTGTAAAAAAGAACAAAACATGTACATAAAGGATGAATTGCATCGCATTTAACCCTGTGGAATAAGAGAGTAAGAGCAATGGGAAATCCCGCACTGAAGCTCGTGGAAAAAGAAAATATGAATAAAGATAAGGCGCTCGACGCCGCATTGGGGCAGATTGAACGTGCCTTTGGCAAGGGCTCCGTAATGCGCCTAGGCCAGCGCGAGACAGTTGAAACAGAAGTGATCTCTTCAGGCTCTATTAGCTTGGATATCGCCTTGGGTATTGGTGGTTTGCCACGTGGTCGGGTTATTGAGGTTTATGGTCCGGAAAGCTCTGGCAAGACAACTCTGGCTCTGCATGCAATTGCCGAGGCCCAGAAGCTTGGCGGTACATGTGCCTTTGTTGATGCGGAGCATGCGCTTGACCCTGCTTACGCTGAAAAGCTCGGCGTTAATATTGACGAGTTGCTTCTTTCCCAGCCTGACGGAGGAGAACAGGCTCTTGAAATTACTGACACTTTGGTACGTTCAGGTGCAGTAGATGTATTGGTTGTGGACTCTGTCGCAGCTTTAGTACCCCGGGCTGAACTTGAAGGTGAGATGGGCGATCATCATGTGGGTCTCCAAGCCCGACTGATGAGTCAAGCTTTGCGGAAGCTGACTGGCTCTGTGTCTAAATCAAATACTATGGTTATATTCATCAACCAAATTAGGTTAAAAATTGGTGTAATGTTTGGTAATCCGGAAACTACTACCGGTGGTAATGCCCTAAAATTTTATTCATCCATCCGTATGGAAATACGCCGTATCGGAGCTATTAAGGATCGGGATGAAATTGTCGGCAACCAGACACGTATCAAGGTTGTTAAGAACAAGCTTGCACCGCCCTTCAAGATGATCGAATTCGATATTATGTACGGTGAAGGCTTCTCTAAGACTGGTGAACTGATTGATCTTGGCGTTAAGGTTGGGATTATTGAAAAATCGGGTTCTTGGTTTTCATATGGATCAGAACGTATTGGCCAGGGACGTGAAAATGCAAAGAATTATATGAAGGAAAATCCGGAAGTTGCTAGCGCTATTGAAGAGGCAATTCGAAGAGAATCTGGCCTCATCAGTGAAGAAATGCTTGTCGAAGCTAAAGATAGAGCTGAAGTACAAGATGAAAATACTTCTGAAAACGTAGCCGAAAACGCGCTTGAGGATAACCTTTCGAAAGTTACTGACTAAACCTTATACCCAAGTGAAAACTACGTTACCGAGGGGGGGGACGCCTTGATTACCATATCATCAGTAAAGAACGTGGCCTTTTAATGTGAAGGCTACGTTTTTTGCAACTCAGGGCTTCTTGACAAGCTTCTGTAAGGCCCTACATTTGCCGTCATGAAAACAGTCAATGATATACGTTCGGCTTTTGTCGACTATTTTGTGGCCAATGGTCACAGAGCTATTTCCTCTGGTCCTCTTGTGCCTTTGAATGATCCAACGCTGATGTTCACAAACGCAGGTATGGTTCAATTCAAAAACGTCTTCACAGGTATTGAGCCACGGAACTATTCAAGGGCAGTAACCTCGCAGAAGTGCGTGAGGGCTGGAGGTAAACATAACGATCTTGAAAATGTTGGCTACACGGCTCGCCATCATACTTTTTTTGAAATGCTAGGTAATTTTTCATTTGGTGATTATTTCAAAGATGAAGCGATTATGTTGGCTTGGAATTTTATTACTAAAGAATTAGGCCTGCCAAAAGATAAGCTTTTGGCAACGGTCTATGCCGAAGACGATCAAGCATTTGATCTTTGGAAGAAAATTGCGGGACTTCCAGAAAACCGAATCATCCGCATCTCTACGTCAGATAACTTCTGGGCAATGGGAGAAACTGGACCATGTGGTCCGTGTTCTGAAATTTTCTATGATCATGGCGATCATATCCCTGGTGGACCTCCTGGTAGCGAAGACGAGGACGGCGACAGATTTATTGAAATTTGGAATTTGGTGTTTATGCAATATGAACAGCAAACTTCTGAAATGCGTGCCGTGCTTCCGAAGCCGTCCATTGACACAGGGATGGGCCTTGAGCGTATTTCAGCGGTGATGCAGGGCACTTACGATAACTATGAAACAGACATGATGCAGGCACTTATTCAAACCTCAGCGGCTGTATCTGACACAGATGCAGACGGTGAATACAAGGTGTCCCACAGGGTAATTGCGGATCATTTGCGCGCAACATCCTTTCTAATTGCAGATGGCGTGATGCCCTCCAACGAGGGTAGGGGTTATGTACTGCGTCGTATTATGCGCCGGGCCATGCGTCATGCCCATCTAATTGGTGCAATTGATCCAATGATTTTTAAATTGGTGCCAACTCTGGTTACTCAAATGGGACAGGCATTTCCGGAACTAATACGTGCAGAGGCCATGATTAAAGAAACCTTAAAACTCGAAGAAACTCGATTCAAGACAACCCTCGATAGGGGGCTTAAGCTGCTAGATGATGCGACAGCGGATCTGAAAGAGGGCGATGAACTTGATGGTGAAATGGCATTCAAGTTATATGACACTTTTGGTTTTCCCCTGGACTTAACCCAGGATGCATTGCGTAATCATGGTATGACTGTCGATCAGAACGGTTTTAGTGCTGCTATGGATCGCCAGCGAGCTGATGCTCGTGCGGCCTGGGCTGGTTCTGGTGATTTGGTTATGGAAGAAGTCTGGTTTCCTATTAGGGAAGAACAGGGAGCTACAGAATTTCTTGGTTACGAGACTGAAAGCGCGGAAGGTCAAATACTTGCCATTATAGTCGATGGTGAGCGGGTTAATACTGCAACAGATGGAGAAGAGGCCTCAATTATTGTGAACCAGACACCTTTTTATGGCGAGTCTGGTGGACAGATTGGTGATAGTGGTGAGATTAGGTGTGGTGATGTGCTGTTAAATGTGGAATGTGCGCAAAAGAAGCTGGGGGACTTGCATATACATAAAGGCATAGTCAGTGGTGGTGTCATTGAGGTTGGGAATGAGGTCACACTGGAAGTAAATCATCAGCGTCGCTCAAGGTTGTGTGATAATCACTCAGCGACACACTTGCTGCATGAAGCTCTACGTCGCACGCTTGGCGACCACGTGATGCAAAAAGGTTCATTAGTGGCGCCGGATAGATTACGTTTTGATATTGCCCACCCAAAGCCGATTTCCCCTGAAGAAATGTCTGACGTAGAGGCCCAAGTGAATGATGAAATCCGCTCCAATTCTATTGTCACTACCCTGCTGATGACGCCTGACGAAGCTATTGAGGCTGGAGCTATGGCTTTGTTTGGTGAAAAATACGGAGATGAAGTCAGAGTTGTTTCCATGGGCGATGATTTTTCAACTGAGCTCTGTGGTGGTACCCATGTGGAGCGCACGGGAGATATTGGTTTGATTAAGATTATTAGTGAAAGTGCTGTAGCTGCGGGTATTAGGCGCATTGAAGCACTGACCGGGAAAGTTGCACTTGACTATCTTAAAGACCAAGATTTGGCCTTGCTTGATGTAGCTACTATTCTAAAAACTAAGCCGGGTGAAGTGACATCCAGAGTTCAGGGTCTTGTTGACGAGCGCAAAAAAATGGAGCGAGAGCTTGTTGATTTGCGTAAAAAACTGGCAGCAGTCGGTGGTGATGTAAAGAACACATCACCAGCAACAAAAGACATTTGTGGAATTCCCTTCGCATCAAGGCTGATTGCTGACATGCCTGCTAAGGATTTGAAAGGTTTGGCGGATGAAGTCAAAGGTCAGATTGGCTCTGGTGTTGTCGCATTGATTTCGGTCACGGATTCCAAAGTCTCTCTTGTAGTTGCAGTTAGCGATGATCTAAGCGACAAAATAAATGCAGTAGATCTTGTTTGTATAGGATCTGCGGCTGTTGGGGGAAAGGGCGGTGGTGGGAGGCCAGATATGGCTCAGGCTGGCGGCCCGGATGTTGCAAAAGCTAGCGCGGCCCTTGAGGCCATAGAGGAAGCTTTGTCAAGCTGACTGAGGGTGTCTAGTAAAGGGACGCTATGGATATT
>ENA-UOXV01005698-UOXV01005698.1-marine-metagenome-genome-assembly--contig:-NODE-5698-length-13477-cov-4.169572_pt1 | contig 13477 bp, 14 predicted proteins | sample MGYA00238165_ERZ766961 | MGnify/ENA primary metagenome ERZ766961 (study PRJEB28924, sample SAMN03173240) | marine metagenome | biome: Marine; feature: Water; material: Subsurface seawater | place: North... | reverse complement strand
ACTGGAATTAAATCAAAACCTGATGCAATATTTATACTTGCTTGGAATTTTAAAGATGAGATCATTCAAGAATGTAAATCTGCTGGTTATCAAGGTAATTTTATTATTCCATTTCCATCTAGTCCAAAAATTTTATGATTTATGATATTTTATAGGCAAAAAATTAAAGATTTAATATTAATTAAATCCGAACCTTATACCGATAGAAGAGGACTATTTAGAAGAGTATTTTGTTCTAATGAATTAAAAGTTAAAAAAATTAATTTTAAAATTAAACAAGTAAATATTTCCGAAAATAAAGATACTCAAACACTAAGAGGATTTCATTATCAAAAATTTCCACACAGTGAAGATAAAATAATTTCATGTATACAAGGAGAAATACACAATATAGTAATTGATATGAGAGCAGATTCTAGAACTTACAAAAAATGGCAATCTTTTCGCTTAAGTGAAAAAAATAGGTTAGGATTATTGGTGCCAAAAGGTTGTGCGAATGCATACTTAACATTAAAAAAAAAGACCTGGGTTTTATACTTTCATTCACAATTTTATAAACCTGGGTATGAAAAAGGTATTAGATACAATGACCCTAAATTTAATTTTGACTGGCCAAAAAAAATAAAAGTAATTTCAAAAAAAGATAATTCGATCAAGTTTATTTAATGAAAATTTTATTATCAGGTGGTTCAGGTTTCATCGGAAGAAATCTCTTAAACTATATTTCCCATAATAATGATTATGATATTTTGGTTATAGGAAGAAATTTAGAAAAAATAAAAAGTAATAATGTTGAAAAATTCAGAGTAGATTTGAATGAAATTGAAGATAATTTTGAGAAAATAAAAAAATATAATCCTGATATTTTTTTACATCTCGCTTGGGAGGGCATTCCAAATTATTCAGAAGAATTATCAAAAAAAAACTATCTTAATACTATTAAAATTATAAAAATGATTGTGAGTGAAACTTCATGTAAAAAAATTTTAAGCACAGGTAGCTGTTGGGAGTATAATGATGGAAATTCCATTGGAGAATGTAGAGAAGATCAATTAGTTACCTCTAAAAAACCTTTTTCTATATATAAAAATAAAATTTTTAACGAAGTTTATGAAATTTGTGAGAAAAAAAATATTTTATTTAATTGGTTAAGATTGTTTTATGTATATGGGCATGGACAGGGAAAAAGTTCAATAATTCCCTTGCTAATTGATGTTTTAAAAAATAATAAAAAAATCAATATCAATTTTCCATCAAACAAAAATGACTTTATATTCATTGATGATGTTGTAAGTATAATTGATAAATTTATCATAAAAAATTATTTATCAGGAATTTATAATGTTGGAACTGGACAGAGCACTTCTATATATACTTTGCTAAAAATAATAGATAATGCAGTTAATGGAAATGACATAATATCAAAAAAATACTCAAATGAAGTTAATTTAAACAATAGCAATCAAAATTTTTATGCATGTACAAAAAAATTAAAAAGGTATCTTAATGATATTAATTTTACTAATATTGATATTGGAATACAAAAACTAATAAAGCATAATTAATTAGCATGATTATAACTAGAACACCTTTAAGAATTAGTTTTGCAGGTGGTGGAACTGACATAGCTTCTTTTTACAAAAAAAATTTCTATGGATCAATTCTAAGTTGTGCAATAAATAAGTATATTTATGTATCTGTTAAAACCCATTCCAATATCTATCCAGAGAAAATTAGATTAAATTATTCAGAAACGGAAAATGTGAAAGACGTTGATAAAATTAAAAATCCGATAATAAAAGCTTGTATTAAACATTTAGAAATTGATGATAATTTGTACATATCTACAGTTGCTGATGCGCCTGGATCCTCAGGATTAGGTTCGTCAAGTACTTTTTGTGTAGGTTTATTAAATGCTCTTTATGCTTATAAAGGAAAAGTTGTTAATAGAAATAAACTTGCAGAAGAAGCAGCTAATATAGAAATTGAAATTTTAAAAAGACCGATTGGAAAGCAAGATCATTATGCGGCAGCTTTTGGTAGTGTTAATTTTTTTAAATTTTACGCAAATGAGAATGTTTCCATAATGCCAGTTGATGAGAATTCAAGAAATATAAAAATGATATTTGATAATTTGTATACGTTTTATACTGGTATGAGTCGGGATGCATCAAAGGTTTTATCAAAACAAAAAAAAAGAAGTTCAATCAATAATTCAAATCTTTTAAAGATAAGAGATCAGTCAGAAGAACTATTTGATTTGATTAAGAGTAATAAATTTTCAATTAAAAGTTTTGGTGATTTTCTTGAAAATGGATGGGAATTAAAAAAAAATTTAGCTGATCAAGTCTCAAATAAGTTTATAGATGACGCATATGCTCTAGCGAAAAAGAATGGAGTTTATGGAGGTAAATTATCTGGAGCTGGAGGAGGAGGTTTTTTAAGTTTTGTTGGTCAAAAAAAAATAAAAAATAGATTAATCTCTTCACTCACAAAAAAAAGATTAAAGTACTTTCCAGTCCAACTAGATTCATCAGGAAGTATTATTTTATCAAAGAATTAATATGAAAAAAAAAATATTGATCACAGGCTGTGGTGGATATCTTGGAAGTTATTTGATTCCATTTCTTTTAGAAAAAGGAAAATATGAAATTCAAGGATATGATATTGGATTTTTTAAGAACTGTAACCTTTTTGAAAATAAAAAGTTTCATGATCAGATCAGATTTAAAGATGCTAGTGATTTTAATGTTTCGGACATAAAAAAATCAGATGTTGTAATTCATCTAGCGGGCATTTCAAATGACCCTCTAAACAAGTTAACTTCAGAGGTTGTTTATGATCCCACAAGAGTTTATACGTTAAAAATTGCAAAGATGTGTAAGGCTTTAAATAAAAAATTTATTTTTGCATCGAGCTGTTCTGTTTATGGAGCCGCCAAAACAAATAATTTTTTAACAGAAAAATCTCCTACGAGTCCACAAACGGGGTACTCACTAAATAAATTACAAATTGAGGAAGATTTGAAATTAATATCTGATTCTACTTTTTCACCTACCTGTCTGAGATTTGCAACAGTTTTTGGAGTTTCCTCAAGAATAAGATTTGATGTTGTAATCAATATGTTAGTTGGAATGGCTTTAACAGAAGGGGCGATAAAATTGAACTCAGATGGAGAAGCTTGGAGGCCTCATTTGTATATTGAAGACGCATGTTCAGCAATTTTACATTTCATAAACTATGATAAAAAAAGTAAAGATAAAATATCAATCATTAATATTGGAAGAAATGATAATAACTTAAAAATTATTGATATTGCTAGAATTATTCAAGAAATGATTCCAAAAACAAAAATTAAATTTCTAAATAATTCTAAAGAAAATTTAAAAGAACAACTTTTTGTCGACAGAAAGATAAAAGAGGGGCGTGATAGCAGAACATATAAAGTACTTTTTAATCATTCAGAAAATGAATTTGGTTTTAGGTGTAAATATACTGTTAAAGATGGAATTTCTAAAATGATAGATGATTTTACCAAAATTAAACTTGATAATAAAATGTTTAAATTTAAGGGTTTTTATAGATTACAGTATCTTGAAAGTTTACATGAAAAAAATTTAATAGATAATAATTTGAAATGGAAAATTTAAATTTTAAATTTAATTATAAAATTCCAACTTTAACATTGGAGGATAAAATCAAATATTTTAATAGAGCAAAAAAATCTGAAAGAAAAAGGTTTCCATATATTATTCATCAAAAAGGAGACAAATTTAATCAGGTTTTTAATTTTATTTTAGATGATTCATATATGAAACCGCACATGCATCCCAATGAAAATATGGTTGAAAAAATGCATCTTATTTCAGGAAGTTTTAAATTATTTTTTTTTGATGACAAAGGCATACCTAAAAAAATTTATGATATTGATAAAAAAAATTCAAGGGTTGAGGTGCCAGGCTTTACTTGGCATACATACGTCATGACTTCAAAATCAACGATTGTATTTGAGACAATGATGGGAAAATATGACCCATTAACTTGGAAAAAAATGCCAGAGTGGGCCCCTGATGAAAATAGTAAAGAATCTCAAGAATATTTTAGAAATTTAAAAAAAATAAAATAATTGTTGCACCAAATGAAATATAATCTTCTAGATAAAATAACTATTGTTATAATGTCATATAACAGACATATATATCTAAAAAGAACAATTCAATATTGGTCTAATTATAATGTAAAACTTCTAATACTTGATGGAAGTGACATCAAATTCGATGATCCATGTTTAATGTTAAAAAATATAAAATATATACATAATAAAGAGGGATATTATAATCGACTATTAAGCTCTGTTAACTATATTGATACAGATTTTATGATACTGGGTTGTGATGATGAATTTTATCTTCCATCTGCTTTATCAGCTTGCATAGAGTTTTTAACTAAAGAAGATAGCTATTCTTGTTGTGGTGGTCGTGCAGTTGGATTTTATACTTTAAATAAAATGGTATTTGGAGCAGAGCAGTATCCGAAATTAAAAAATCTTTGTTTAGAAGACGATAATGCTCTAAATAGAATTGAAAGTCATTTTTCAGATTATGTGCCAGCACATAATTACTCAGTAATAAGATCTGATAAATGGAGAGAAATTTCTAATCACATATTTAAAAAAGAATATAATTTTTTTGCATCTTTGGAGCTACAAATAGAATTTTTAGTGATGTTTTCAGGTAAGTCTAAAATAATTCCACAATTGATGTGGATGAGAAATGTAGAAGTCCCGCCGAGCAGAGAAAGTGATCCCACAACATTTAGTAACGTCCAAATAGTAGATTGGTGGTACGATAAAAAATTTATTAAAGAAAAAAAAGATTTTTTACATTTAATGAAAAGAGCATGTGATGAACTTATTAAAAATAAAAATTTCGATTATTCAGAAGATACAATTTCCAGATTAATAGAAATTCATGTTGAGAAAATTTTGAAAAAAAAATTATCTAAAAAATTTTTTTTTTCAAGTATAATTGATTTAATCTCATATAAAAAAATTATAAGTTTATTCTCACATGAAAAAAAAAAATTTATTAAAAAATTTATTAGGTGGGAAATTATATCAACCTATATAAAAAAAACATTAATGAGTCAGGTAAATCTTCTCGAAACAGAAGGAGTTTTAGTTAATCATAAGGACTTGAATCATGTAATTTTAGCCCTTCTTGAGAATAATAAAAAAAATTAAATTTAAATCTTTTTAAATCAATAAATAAGTATAAAACACTGATATTTTAGTTTTAATAAATTGCACCAATAAAAAAAAATAAAATTTATTTTTGACTAAGATTTTAATATGAAAAATAAAAATATATTTGAAAAATCACTAAGTCTTATTCAAAATAAAAAACAATTTTATTTTTTATTATTTTTAAGTTTAATTGGAGTTTTTGTTGAATTATTAAGTATTGCAATAGTCATTCCAGTCGTAGTTTTTTTAATAGAACAAAATCCTTTAGAAAAATTTCAATTCTTAGAACCTATATTTAATTTTTTGTCAATTTCCAATAAGAAGGAAGTTTTAGTTTTTAGTTTATGTTTAATTATTATTGTTTATTTTTTTAGATATCTATATTTGATATTTTTAAATTATTATAAAAATATATTTTCATATAATTTATCTTTAAATATTAAAAAAGATTTAACTGAAAAATATTTATCACAAAAATATTCGTATTTTTTTAATGAAAACTCATCTAGATTAATTAAAAATATTATAGTTGAGGCATCACATTTTACTAATAGCGCTATTGATAGAATATTTTATATTTTTATTGACTCATTTGTAATCTCGATAGTTTTAATTTCTTTAATATTTTTTGAGTCGGGTATCTCATTAGTAATTGCAGGTTTTTTATGCTTAATAGGCTTTATACTTAACAGTTTTTCTAAAGGTAGAATATTAAAATGGGGAAATCTTAGATTTAATTTAGATCAAGATTTTATGAAATTTTTATTAGAAATTTTTAATTCTGTAAGAGAAATAAAAGTTTATAATAAAAAAAATTTTTTCGTAAACAGTTTTATTAAAAAATACTCTCCTTTAGGATATCTAAGTATTAAACAACAAACATTTAATATTTTTATAAAACAATCTTATGAAGTCATAACTTTATTTGGCTTTTGTGCATTAGTTTTTTATTTATTTAGCCAAAACTATTCAAACAAAGAGATACTTACTATAATAGGAATTTTTGCTATAGCTGCTTTTAGATTGTTACCTTTATTTAGTAGATTGTTACTTGGTTTACAGGAACTAAAGTATTATTTTCCATCAATTAATCATCTCTATGCTGAGTTTTATGAACTTAATAATAACATCCAATCAATTAATAGTTCTAATCAATTTAAAAATTTACAAATAAAAAATAATTTTGAAATTAAAAATATTAATTTTTCATATGATAAAAAAAAAAAAATTTTAGATGATTTAAATTTAAATATAAATAAATTTGATAAAATTGGTATATTTGGAAAAAGTGGTAGTGGAAAAAGTACTTTCGTAGATATGGTCTTTGGATTAATAACACCAGATAATGGTTCGATTTATATAGATAATAAAAAATTAAATAATCATGAAGATATCTTTAATTATAAAATGGGTTATGTTTCTCAAAATCCATATTTATTAGATACCACAGTTAAAAGAAATATTGCTTTTGGCCAAAATGATGAAGAAATTAATGAAGATTTAGTCTTAAAATCTCTTGAGATTGTCCAAATGAAGGACTGGCTAAATAATACTAAAAATGGACTTGAAACTATAATTGGAGAGAATGGTAAAATGGTATCTGGTGGTGAAAGACAGAGAATTGGCATAGCTCGAACGTTATATTATCAAACTGAATTTATTTTATTAGATGAGCCAACAAGTTCCCTAGATATGGAAACTAGTAAGAAGATAATAGATATTTTAGAAAAACTTGAAAACAAAACAATAATTTTGATTTCTCATCAAAAAAATAATCTTTCAATTTGTAACAAAGTTTATGAAATGAAAAATGGTAAATTGATTTTAGATGAAAAAAATAAAAATTAAATCCCAAAAAAAATAAAAATGTATGATAACAAAAATTATAAAAAAATTAGTTAAATTTACGTAAAAATTTAATTATGTATAAAGCTTATTTAACAAAAGAATTATTATTTAAGAATTAAAATGAAGCAAATTAAAGTAGCGTTGATAGGTTCTGGAAAGACTATGGAAGAATATATCAAAGTCTTAAGATCATTTAAAAAGAGCTTTGTAAATATAGTTGGAATATATAGTCGAAATTATAAGAATTCTTATAAGACAAAGATTAAATTCAAAATTAAAAAAAATTTTCAATCAATTCAAGATATGTATAATTACAGTGGAGCCGATGTAGTAATTATCGTAGTATCAGCAGAAAATTTAATAAAAGTAATCAAAGAAGCCTCTAAATATGATTGGAAAATATTTACTGAAAAACCATTAGGTATAAATTTTAGACAAACAAATGAAATAAAAACATTTTTAGATAAAAAAATAAATGATGTTTATATCGCATTAAATCGACAATATTTTGGAAGCACCATCCAATTATTAGATTTTTTAAAAAAGGATAAATCAAAAAGAGTTATTAATATTTTTGATCAACAGCAACATTATTCAAATAAACTTCTCTCTAAAAATCTTATGTATACAAACTCAGTTCATTTATTTACCTATTGCCCCTTATTAGCCAGAGGGAAGTTAAATAAAATTATAGAAATAATTAATGAAGAAAAACATATTGTTAAAAAATTGATTTATTCTAGTGGAGATATAATAATTTTTCATTCATTATGGAATAAACCTGGTCCATGGAAAATAGAAATTAGCACTATTAATAATTATTATATGCTTAATCCATTAGAGAAACTTTTTATAAGGGGAAAAAAAACAGGTACTCTTAGAGTAAGTAAGCTTTCAAATTACGATAAAAATTTTAAAACTGGTTTTAAAATACAATTGATAGAATTTTTTAAATTGATTAAATCAAATTCTAAAAAATTTAATTTTGAATTTTATTATTCAATCATTAAAATAATAAAGAGTTATTATAAACATTAATTATATCATATTATATTTTCTTTTTTCAAAATGAAATCAGATTGTGACTTATCTGAGGATATATAAATATAATACATATTTAATTACTTATTTAATTGAGTATAATATTAAATTCTCTATTTTAAAAATTAAGAATAAGATATTTAAATATATAATTTAAGCAAAACAATGAAAAGATTAAATTTAAAAGATTATACTGCAAATATAGTTATGTATCATTATGTAAGACCAATAAAAAAAAGCAAAAATCCAAATATAAAAGGTTTAGAATTAAATGAGTTTTATGATCAAATAAACTTTTTTAAAAAAAAAGGAAATATAATTTCTGAAACTGATTTTTTTGAAATAATAAAAAAAAATGAAATTCCTAAAAAACCTTTAATACTTCTGACTTTTGATGATGGATATAAAGATCATTATAACTATGTTTTTCCGCATCTAGTAAAAAATAAAATCAGTGGGAGTTTTTATGCTCCTCAAAAAGTTGTCGAAAATAAGCATGTTTTAGATGTAAATAAAATACATTTTATTCTTGAAAAAGAGCCAAATTCAAAAAAAATTTTAAAAATGATAAATAAAATTTTAATAAGCAAGTATAATTATAGCCTAAAAGACATTAATTTGAATAAAATAAACACTTTGGATAGGTTTGATAGTAAAGAAACAATTTTGGTCAAAAGATTGTTGCAATATTTTTTACCATTAAATATTAGAGATAAATTGGTTCAAGAATTATTTAAAAAAGTAGTAAGAAAAAACCTAAATAATTTTTCTAAAGAACTTTATATAAATAGTAAAAATGTGAAAGAAATGTCCAATTTTGGTATGAATTTTGGTATTCATGGAGATTATCATCTTTGGTGGGAGCACATTTCAACTAAACAGATTGTTAAAGAAATTGAAAAACCAAAAATTTTTTTCAATAAATTGACTAATAAAAATGATAAAATATCTTTATGTTATCCTTATGGATCTTATAACAATAAAATTATCTCATATATTAAAAAAAGAAATGATATTAGTTTTGGATTGTCAACAAGAGTTAATTATATAAGTAATAAAAATTTAAAAAAAGATATCTTTAATTACCCAAGATTTGATGCAAATGATTTCAAAAAATAAATTAATCGATAATAAGTTTTATAAATATTTTAATAAGTTTTCATTTAAAAAAACTTTTAAGCCAAATTATACAACATTATCAATGCTAAGATTTTCAAATAAATATAATTTAAAGAATAAAAATGTATTAGATTTAGGTTGTGGAAGTGGAATTATCACAGCTTGTCTTTATCAAAAAAAAAATTACACAAATTTTTTTTTGTCTGATTTGAGTAAACACTCCGTTCAAACAGCTACTCAAAATCTAAATAAAATTAGAATTAATCCTGAAATTAGGATTGGTGATTGTTTCAAGCCCTGGTTAGGCCAAAAATTTGATATTATAATTAATGATATCTCAGGTGTTTCAAAAAAAATTGCCAAGATTTCACCATGGTTTAAAAGTATCCCCACTGATAAATCAGACACTGGAAACTATTTACTTAAAAAAGTGCTTAAAGATTGCCCTTCTTACTTGAGTAATAGGGGCATAATAATTACTCCTATTATTTCACTAAGTAAAGTAACAGACTCACTTAGTTATATTAAAAAAAATTTTAGGATTCAAAATATAAAAAAATTTGAGTGGCCGCTACCAAAAGAAATGAATAAATATGAAAAGCTACTCAAAATTTATAAAAAAAAAAAAATAATTGATTTTAATTACAAATTTGGAACAATAATTTGTTATACTCTGATACTATCATTGAAAGCAAAATAATTTAATTATATTGAAAAGACACAATAAATATATATAAAGAAAAAATGCTAAACGAAGGGAAAGTTATATCAAGTATATCTAAATCATTAAAAACTAAAATAACAATTAACTCTAGTGTTAAAAATACAGAAAATTGGGACTCTATAGGACATTTACAAATTTTAGCAAATTTAGATAAATTAACTAAAGGTAAGATTTCAAAAATAGAGGAGTTTTCAGAAGCGGATAGTGTTCAATCTATAATCAAAATTTTAAAAAAAAAAAAGATAATAAAATAAATGGGGATTAAGATTGAAAAACCCTCCATTTACCTTGGATCTAAAAAACAAAATTTATCTAGTTTTGCAAAGAAATATGAAAGTGTAGTAGTTGATAAAATTGGTTCAAAGCATATTCATATTGAGAATGAAAAAAATATCCTACAAATGGCTTTTTCTGCATGTAAAAAAATCAATAATTTTCAAGAAATAAGTTTTTTAATTTTTGTATCTCAGAGCCAAGATAAAATTTTACCCTCATGTGCAGAAAGTTTGTCTGAAAAACTTAAATTAAAAAAAAATATTTTTGTTTTTACAATTTCATCTGGTTGTTCAGGTTTTGTTCAAGCTTTACACTTAGCCAATAATCTTCTAGATAAAAATAATAAAATGGGATTAATTGTATGTGCGGAAAAATATTCTAAATTTATTTCAAAAAAAGACTTTAAAACTAGAGTTCTCTTTAGCGATGCAGCTTCTGCTACTTTAGTAAGATACAGCAAAAAAAATAACGTTTTAAATACTGATTTTGGATATGATGGATTAAATTCCAATGCACTTGAAGTAGATAGTAGAAGTGGAAAAAATACTTTACTAATGGATGGTAATAAAATTTTTTTATTTGCAATAAATAATGTACCACTTAGTATTAAAAAAGTTACAAAAAATAAAAAAATATTAATTGATAAATATTTAGTTCATAATGGCAGTAAATTTTTAATTGATACTCTTTCAAAAAAAATTCCTAATAGTCACAAAAAATTTTTAACTTCTTTCCACATAACAGGCAATACTGTTTCCAACAGCATACCATTGCTTATTAACTTACATTTTAATAAATTAAAGAAAAAGAAGATTATATTATCAGGTTTTGGTGTTGGTTTATCTTGGGCCACATTATTGATTGAGTGGATTTAAATAAATAGTTAATGAACTTTTTGAAATTAAAGGATTTAGGAGATTTAAAAAAATTTATAAAAAAAAATTGGAATAAAAATCATATTTTCGTAAAAAATGAAAAATTAATTTTATGGCAACATTTATTTGTTAAAAATAGATTAGATTTTTTTGTTAAAAAAGACAAAAATAAAATAATAGCATTATTGGGAATAATAAATCAATCTAGAGATAAAAAATATTCAGAAATTTCACTTGCAATCTGGATATCAAAAGTGAAATCTTATGGAGCAAAACTATATCTAAACTTAGAAAAAATTTTAAATTTTAAGATTGTAAAAGGTACAACTGTTGACGAGAGTATAATTCCAATTTATAAATTACTTGGTTTTAAAGTAAAAAAATTTAATATTTTTTATTTAACTCCATTCAGTGAAAAAAAAAGAATTTGTTCTATTAATTTAATTAGTTCCAAGCCTATAAATAAAGGTACTCTTGAAATTTTAAATTTAAAACAAATTATGAATTTAAAAGAAATCAATAAAGATTATATAAAATGGAGATTTATAAATCATCCAGTTTATAATTATTTGTTTTTATCAGATAATAGAAAGAAATTAGTACTGATTTACAGAGCAGTAGAAGTCAATAATATTAAATTTATGAGAATAGTTGATTTTATAGGGTCTTTTAAAGATCAAAAAAAAACAATAATAAAATTGAACAACTTTTTATTTCAAAATAAATTTGAGTATATGGAATTTTTTCACTACGGATCTCAGGATAAATATATTAAAGCTAGTGGATTAAAAAAACTTAATAATAAGCAAAAAATTGTTATGTATAGCGAACCTTATAAAGGTTTGAGTTATAGGGATTTTTATTGTTGTTATAAAACAAATAAAGTTAAAAAAATCAAAATTGTGAGAGCTGACGGTGACTTTGATAGACCATCTGTTATAATTTCTTGAATAATATTATGTATATTTTTATAGGTTCAAATAGTGGAATATCCAAAAAAATTTTATCTAATTTTTCTAAAAAAGAGTTAATTATAGCTCTATACAATACCTCAAAACCAAAAATCTTTATGAAAAATATTGTTTATAAAAAATGCGATATAAGAAAAAATAAATTTAAAAGTATAATTAATCTGATAAAAAAAAATAAAGATAAAAAAATAACACTAGTAAATTTTTCATCCTTAAAAAATGATAAACTATCTTTAAAAATAACAAAAAAAGATTTTGAAGATACATTCGATACAAATCTATTTGGGTATTTTAATTTAATTAAGGAATTATTACCAATAATGATGCAAAATAATTGGGGAAGAATAATAAACATTTCATCAACTGGGGGGCTCAGAGGAGATGTGGGAACAAGCTTATATACATCAAGCAAAATTGCTGCTGTCGGCCTGTTTAATGTTCTTTCTAAAGAATATGCTAAATTCAATATTACATTCAACACTATAAGCTTAGGTAGTTTTGATACAGGAATGTTTGAAAAGCTACCAAAAAAAATAAAAGATAAAATATTAGAAAATATCCCTTCAAAGAAAAATGGAACATTTAATAATATTGTTAATGGTATAAAATTTTTAAAACAAAGTAATTATGTTAATAGATCTGTTATCAAAATAGATGGCGGCATGTAACTAATTATTATCAATAAGAAAAAAAGTGAATATTTTATATATTTTAGAGGAACACGAAAGTGGACCCAGTGGAGTAGTCAGTGTTGTTAAAAATAAAATTCTTAATTTAAATAAAATTGATACTGTTTATTTGTTAATTAACAAGAATCATTGGGCTTTTAATGAATTTTCTAAAATAAGAAGAAAGAATTTTAAAATTATTAAACTTAAATTTTCAATATCCCATGAATTTAATTTGTACTTAAAAAAAAAAATTAATAATTCATTTATAAATAGAGTTTCAAGATTAATTCTGTTGCCAAATGAAATATTGAATAATTTGAAAGTTTTTTTTTATTTAAGAAAAATCATTATTTCTAATTCAATTGATATTATTTTTAGTCATAATGGTGGTTGGCCTGGAGGTATTTTGAATAGGATTGTTTTATTAAGCTCTATAAAACTTAATGTTAAAAAATATTTAATAATACATAACTATCCAGCTAAAAAAAATATTTTTAACTTTTTGTTATTAAAATTAAACACTTTTTTTGTAAATATAGCTAAACCAAAAATAATTACTGTTTCCGAAAATTGTAAAAAAGAATTAATTGTTCAAAAATATTTTAAAAAAATTAAAGTTATTTATAATGGAATTGATATTAATTTCAAAAAAAAAAAAAAACATAAAATTAAAAAAAAAAAAATAAATATTAGTTACTTTGGCAAAA
>ENA-UOXV01005694-UOXV01005694.1-marine-metagenome-genome-assembly--contig:-NODE-5694-length-13486-cov-7.230809_pt1 | contig 13486 bp, 16 predicted proteins | sample MGYA00238165_ERZ766961 | MGnify/ENA primary metagenome ERZ766961 (study PRJEB28924, sample SAMN03173240) | marine metagenome | biome: Marine; feature: Water; material: Subsurface seawater | place: North... | reverse complement strand
TGGCGGAGGGAGAGGGATTCGAACCCTCGATACGGGGTTACCCGTATAACGATTTAGCAAACCGTCGCCTTCAGCCACTCGGCCACCCCTCCGCACGAGAGTGGGTTATCACGACGTATGCGGGAGGGTTTGTGCCAAGACCGCGACCGACTGTCAATCGGCACGATGCATTCCCCTTAAAGATGTCTGCGTCGCGCCGGTAAACTACTCCCGACAGGACGAACTTTCGGATTGAAAACAAAGCACTAAGACTTCATCTCCGCCGGTACGACGCTGATCAGTTTCGTCTCATTTCGTCAGGCCGAGAACCGATCCAGCGCATCGCGTGCAATTCGCGATGCCGGTAGATTAACACGCACGATTGTACCCTTGCCCGGCACACTTGAGAGGTGCATTACGCCGCCATGCAGTTCCACATGGGATTTGCTCAATGGCAAACCGAGACCCGTTCCTTCATGGCGGCGGCTCAGACTGCCGTCGACCTGTCGGAACGGTTCGAACACCGCGTCAATATCCTCACGGGCAATACCGACACCCGTGTCAGACACTTCGAAGACATGTCCATCCTCGGGAGATTGCCATGTTTTCAGCAACACTCGGCCGCCTGTGGGCGTGAACTTGATACTGTTGGACACCAGATTGATCAAAACCTGCTTGAGCAAACGCTCGTCGGCATAGAGCGCACGCAATGTACCGTCGACCTCAACACTCAGGTCCAGATTCTTTTCCTCAGCACGGAATTGCAACAATCGAAGACAAGCTTCAATCACGTCAGGAACCTCCACGAAGGCTTCGCTCAGTTCCGTTCGCCCCGACTCTATTTTTGAGATGTCCAGAATATCAGTGATGATCGAAAGCAGGTGCGTACCAGCTTCGTGAATATGAGAAACATATTCTCGATAGTGTTTGTTTCCGATTGGTCCGAAGGTTTCGACCTCTATCGTTTCAGAAAGGCCAATGATCGCGTTCAGCGGCGTTCTCAACTCGTGGCTCATATTCGCAAGAAACTCGGATTTCGAGCGGCTGGCCAACTCGGCTTCATCGCGTGCTGCCAGCAGTTCGCGGGCGATGTTTTCCCGCTGTTCGTTCTCCACCCGCAACTGTGCCGAAACCTGTCTTTCAACCTCCAGCTTCTGAAGTAGGAGCGTGCGATTTCGCACAAAGAGCGCGGTAACAGTTAACGTCGATACGAAGCCGACCAGAAAACCCGGCAGCAATGCAACAACCGGAACATTCTCGTACCCGACAGCACGTCCCATCACATTGTAGGCCAGCGTTGCCATGGCAACGCCACCAATAACCGCGAATAACGGGCACCATCTATAAATATTGAAACGTCGCAGCATCAACCAAGCAGCCAGTTTGCCGACCGTATCGGCGAGACAGGTCGACGGATACATACCATTGTACCAAGCTTTCACTCAAAGAAAGCTCTCATCCAGGCCAGATAGCAGCCACCTCACGTTGCAGGTTCCGCAACGTGCCAACCAGACAGAGGTTCTAGAAGGTACTCCAGCGTCCATAGGCTGACTTCATGACATCGAGCATGCAGTCCAGCGCTATAGGATCAGACTGCGGCGTATCGCAGGCTGCGCGATAGTCGTTTCGCGCCTCGACGAATTCAATCCAGAGATCGGCCTGACTAAGGGCAATCGTACTGTCACGACGCTGACGTTCATTATCGGAGTCTGCGCCCTTGTCGAGGCGACCGAGAACTTCGCGCAGGCTCGCTGCAACTTCCAACTCACCGACGGCATAAGCATGGTTGAAAGCCGCAAGAATTTTATCGCTCAAACGCCGATTGTATTTCGGAAGACCGATATCAGCGGCGATTGCGTCGGGGTTGTCGTTACCATCGGCGGTATGAATATGTGTGGTGTTCGTCATGCCGCTCTCCTTCTCAACGCCGCAGCTGCGGCAAGTGGAGAGACAATAGGAGCCGAGGCTTTCGGAATGGTTAACGAAGCATGGCGAAAATTCACGCGAACTTTCACCAAATGTAAATAAAATGCGCCCTATCGTATGCGTCAGAAACAGCCAGAAAGGACCCGGGTTATGGCAACACTGACAAAACGATCCGTTGAGACGCTGATCGACCTTGTAGAAATCAAGCTATCCTGTCTTCAGGTCTTCGACCGCGATGACGCCAAGGAACTTGCAGCTCTCGAGCAGGCACGTCGCGAACTTCGCGAAATTCTGCCCGCGCCGACACAGCATACGATTGTTCAGTTTCCCGATGCAGAAGCTCAGCGCGCCGCTGGCTAGGACGCCGGTCTTTCTAGGGAGCCGATCCCGCGAGCGCACGCTCCAGATCGGCAATCAAATCGCCGCTGTCCTCGACGCCGACGGACAAACGCAACAGATCGTCGGGCACCGGACTATCGGCCCCTTCGACTGTCGCACGATGCTCGACAAGGCTTTCCACGCCCCCGAGTGATGTCGCCGAGACGAACAGTCTGAGCGCCCTGGCCGTTGCCAGCGCAGCACTCGCGCCGCCTTTCACCCGTATCGACATCATACCGCCGAAACCACCGGTCATCTGGTGTTTGGCAACCTCATGCCCGCCATGTGCAGGCAATCCCGGATAGAGCACTTCGGCCACACGGTCATGACCGCTGAAATGTTCGGCGATACGCTGCGCCGACTGAGACGCGCGTTCAACACGCAGATGCAGTGTCCGCATGCCGCGTAACAATAACCACGCCTCGAATGCCCCCAGCATGCCGCCATTCTCGAAACGCAGATAGTTCATCCGCTCCCACATGGCATCCTTGCGAGCTGTCACCAGAGCACCAGCAAGAACATCGCCATGCCCGTTCAGATATTTCGTCCCGGAATGCATCACAACATCTGCACCAAGCTGCAGGGGATTGGTCAGAACCGGCGTCGCCACGGTTGAATCCACGCCAAGGAACGCACCCGCGTCATGTGCAATACGCGCGGCCTCTGCGATGTCGGTGACATCCCATGTCGGATTGCACGGCGTTTCAATCCAGACCAGCTTGGTTTTGCCGGGCCGGACCGCTTGGGAAAGTGCCGCGATATCGCCCGGCGGCACAAAATCCACGTCCAGACCCCAATGCCGCCCCACATTCACCAACCAGTTGCGCAGCCCGAAATACATGACCGTCGGCGCCACGACATGATCTCCGGGGGCAAGCGCCAACATCACTGTCGTCGCGGCTGCCATGCCAGAGCCAAACACCATGGAATCCGCGCCTTTCTCGAGCGCTGTCAGCAAGGCTTCGAGCTGCTCATAGGTCGGATTTTCATCTCGTGTGTAGCCGCGCCCCTCGAATTTCTCGTAATTCTCATCCCGCGCATAATTCGTCGACGGATGGATCGGGGGCGCCACAGCGCGCGTCGCCGGATCGAGCCAGCCAAGGGCCTGCGCCGACAGGGTCGCGGGTTTCAGGGACTTGTCTGTCTCACGTGCCATTCTGGGTTGCCGTTTTCCGGGGGTGTATTGTACCTCACGAATGCTTAGCATATTCCAATCTGATCAAAACCTCACCAAGAGCATCCGCCATGACAGCGTATCTGATTGCGACCATCGACGTTCATGACCCCGAGGGATACGAGACCTACAAGTCGACAGCCCCGGCCCTGATCGCAAAACACGGTGGCCATTACATTGTTCGTGGGGGTGATCGCAATGTTGTGGAAGGCAGTTGGCCGGACGGTCGGATTGTCGTGCTCGAGTTTCCCGATTGGGATAGCGCCAACGCCTTTGCCGATGATCCGGACTACGAGCCCGTCGCTGCAATTCGTCATTCCACGGGCACATCGCATATCTGGATTGTCGAAGGCGCTGACGCCGGACAAACCGCAGACGGCAATCATGCGTACCTGCTTGGAAGCATCCACATGACGGACCCTGACAAATATGCGCCCTACGCCGCACAAGCGCCTGCTGCGCTCGCGGCCACAGGTGGGACCTACATGGCCCGGGGTGGTAGGTCGCGCAGCGTCGAAGGCGAAATGACCCTCGACCGGATGGTGATTGTGGCATTCAAAACCACCGACGATCTGCGCGCATTCTACGACGGCGATGCCTATGCGTCCCTGATCCCGATCCGTCAGTCGGCCTCAGACTCCAACATCGTTATCGTCGAAGGTCTTTAGGCGCCCCATCTACTTCTTGCCCCATGGCTCGGGCGGCTTGTGAAACAGTGGGACACGCGGGTTGCGCATGTAAATGACAAGCAACGCCCCGGTGATAAAGCCGCCGATATGGGCCCAGACTGCAACTCCCAACGCGGCCGACGAACTCGTCGCAGCCCAGATCAGGTCCTGCGCAAAGAAGGTGCCGATCACCATCACTGCGGGAAGCCGCAGCGGGATGAACACAAACGCCAGAACCAGCAATCGCGCTCGCGGGTACAGCATCAGATAGGCCCCCAATACGCCTGATATCGACCCGCTGGCCCCGATCACAGGCGTTGTGGAAGTCGTATCGATCAACCCGTGGACCAAAGCCCCCATCGCGCCGCAAATGAGGAAAAACAGAAGAAACCGCGCATGCCCCATAGCGTCTTCGATATTGTCCCCAAAGACCCAAAGAAACAGCATGTTGAAGATCACATGCGCCCAACCACCGTGCAGGAACTGATAGGTGATCAAAGACATCAACGGCGTGACGCCCTGAGCGTCCGTCGGCAGCGGAACGCCTTCGAACATCCGTGCCGGGACCACCGAATAGCCGATGATGGCATCAAAAAACTGCGCCTCACTCATCCCTTGCACCGCCAAAAAGACGGCAAAGTTCGCAACAACCAGACCGATCGTTACAAAGTGGGCACGGATATAGACGCGCGGGTTTGCGTCATGAAGCGGGATCAATGGCATCTAGATCATGTGGGCGGAGTATGCAGCCCCGCCCTCCGTGATTTCGCCAACGCGCCTAAAAATAGGCCTGATCGGGGCCAACCGGCGGCGTCCACTCGCAATCACCGAACGGACCATCACCCTTCACCTCGACATAGGCAATCCGGTCTTTCTCGGACTTGCCGCTGATCAGGACACGAGCACACCAGTCAGCGACGTAGTCGTGACAATCCAATCCGCCGAGATTGGGCAACCCCCAAAGCGGATGGAACTGATCCTCGACCACCCACATCTCCTTGTTGGCGGTAATATCACCATAGACTTCAATAGCATCCTCAAGCGGACACAGCGGGTCAAACTCGCCGGACACCAGCAAGGTCGGACACTCGATTTTCTCAACATAGCCTTTGACGGTCATATCGCGCGCCATGGCATCAAACTCGTCTTCATCTTCCATGCCAGCCATATACATGAACTGCTGTTTGAAGCGCGGCGATGACTGCGTGAAGATCGTGTTGTTCGGATTGAAGCACGCCACCGCGCTGACCAGTGCGGCCGGCCGGTGATCGTAGCTGGCAAGCCGCAACGACCAGTAGCTGCCCATCGACACGCCATAAACACCGATCTTGTCGTTGTCGATTTCCTCGCGTTTTTGCAAATAGTCCATCACGGCCGCGCCGGCGCGTTCGTAGTTGTCACCGACTGCACGGATCTTCTGCATGTTCGAATTGCCCTGCCCCGGGCCGTCAATCGAGATCACATGCATCCCGCGCGCAATGAACGGGTTCTTGCCAGCCTTCGGTACGGCTTCCTTGGTCTGGTCCATGCCCGGCACATAAATCACGCAGGGCGCCTTGCGGCGGTCGGGCAGCAGATGCAGCAGACAGGAAATCGTCTTGCCGTCATCAAATGGGACTTCGACCCGCTCGATCGGATAAGCCGCCGTCTCGCAACGCCGGTCCACCATCTCGGCAAGCCGGTTGTAGAGGTCGATTTTCACCGGGTTGTCATCATAGAAGATCGGGTGCTGGGCCATTCGATAGGCTTCGATCGCGTGGTCATAGTGATCGGTCGCTGTCGCATTGAATCCCTGCTCCTGCGCCTTTCGAGCGAGCATTGCGTCATGATCACCCTTTTTGGCCCATTGCTTGGGCAGCATCCGGTAATTGTGTGCGCGTGTCGGCGTTTCGGCGTCGTCGCGCTCAAAGTTCTGCACCCGACCGCGCATGTTCAGCGCAAGGTCGAGCATCCATTGTTGGTCGTCGCGCTTGGTGCGCAGTTTCTTAATCGCCATGGTTCCCCCGGGAGTTGGCTTGATTGAGTAAGCTTACTTATTAATCGCTAGCGGCGCTTGAACTGTTCCTTGCCGAACATGACATCCCACGCCTTGCCTTTCGGCGGGCCTGAACTGCGATGCTCGATGAGCACTTCCAGCCCGCTTTTGACAGCCGGACGCTCGCCGACGTCCTCGAGCCAACGTTTCGTGTTGGGGTAATCATCCAGCGGAACTTCCTGGCCCTTCCAGTTGCGCATCCACGGATAGGCCGCGATGTCGGCAATCGTGTAATCATTCCCGGCAAGATAGCGGGTTTTGCCCAGACGCGTGTCGGCCACGCCAAACAGACGTTTCGTTTCATTCGCATAGCGGTCGACGGCATACTCAATTCTGTCGGGCGCGTAACGCCGGAAATGATTGGCTTGCCCCATCATGGGACCGATGCCGCCCATCTGCCACATCAACCATTCCATCGTCGCGAAATGACCAGCCGGATCGGCTGCGGCATCGGGCAGGAACTTGCCGGTTTTCTGGGCAAGATAATAAAGGATCGCGCCGGTCTCAAAAACCGAGATTTCCTGACCGCCCGGACCATCCGTATCGACAATGGCCGGAATGCGATTGTTTGGGCTGATCGCCAGAAACGCCGGCTCGAACTGCGCACCGTCCCCGATATTCACCGGAATGACTTCATGCTCAAGCTCACACTCATGCAGCATGATGTGAACCTTGTGGCCGTTGGGTGTTGGCCAGGAATATGCGCGGATCATCGGTGCAGCCTTTGTCAGGTCAGACGTTGTTCCTCTGCATATTCGGTCTATCCGTCAAAGACCGCAATACCGCGCTGAACGGCGGGCCGGGCCCCGACTTCATCGAGCCAGCGTTTCACATTATCCAGACCATCAAGGCTTTGTCCCTGAAACTCGTGGGTGCGCAGCCAGCCATAGGTGGCGATGTCGGCAATCGTGTAGTCATCACCGACAAGATACCGGGTCTCACCAAGCCGACGGTCCGCGACATTGTAGATGCGATCCATTTCTTCGGCGTAGCGCTGAATGCCATAGGGCACTTTCTCAGGCGCGAAATTCCGGAAATGGCCGTTTTGACCCAGCATCGGGCCAACACCACCCATCTGCCACATCAGCCATTCATTCAGGGCAATCCGGCCACGCGGGTCCTTCTGAGGATCGGGAATGAACTTGCCAAGCTTGTCTGCCAGATAAATCAGGATCGCACCGGATTCGAACACGCTGACCGGCGCGCCGCCCGGCCCGTCTTCGTCAAGGATGGCGGGAATCTTGTTGTTCGGACTGATCTTGAGAAAGTCGGGTTTGAACTGGTCGTTGTCACCGAAATTGATGCGGTGCAGATCATATTCGAGCTCACACTCCTCCAGCATAATGTGGAGCTTGTGGCCGTTCGGCGTCGGTGCGGAATAGGCATGGATCATGGATCTAGGTTTCCCGAGGAATTGCAGCTGTGTGTTGACAGCAAGATAGGCTACCCGACGTGTTCGGCAAGCTTCAGGAACCCCCATCCATATGCACGGCCAGCCAGACCGTCGGTTTGTCGGACGATGTCCAGACAACTCGATGGCGGCGATGGCTCGGGAGAAATACAAAGTCGCCAGGGCCAAGATTACGCGGGGCGGCCTCCCCTTCGAGCAGCAGCTTTGCAGCCCCGCTGAGAAGGACAACCCACTCATCGGTCTCCTGATCGTACCACTCGCCCTCGGGCGTGGCCTGCCCGTGCGAGACGATCCGCTCGATCCGAATGCCGTCACGCGCCATCAGGGTCTCAAGCACCTCGCCCTGGGCAGCGGATGGCAAGTCGACCAGCAACTGCCCCGACTCAAGCGTATCGCGAACCATTTGGACTAATGCACCTCGACCTCTTCGCCGGTCTCTGCCGACGCCACAATCGCCTGCAGAATTTCAACATTGTGCAGCAGGTGGTCCGGCGTGAATCGATAGTCGCCATTGCCCTGTGCAGCCTTGGCCCATTGTTCCAGATTGGCCTTTACGGTGTTCTGGGACGCATAGGTCTGCGTGGTCAGTTCCTCGTCCAGCCAGCGCGTCGTCAGGGTCGCGGGTTCGGGAATATCGACATTGGAATTCTCACGCGCTTCGCCCCAGCCCTTGTCGCCAAACACCTTGATGGCGCTGTGGAATGGCGTCGTGGCGATGTTGCACATGAACCCGGTCACACCCGATTCAAACATGAACTGCACGGTCACCACATCATTGCCGGGAAACAAATCTGACCGGCTGTTGGCCACGGCGCGAATTTTGGCAACCGGTCCGGCAAGCGACTGGAAATAGTCGGTGATGTGAACCCCGAGCGCGGTGAGGGTTCCCAGCGGGGCCTGCTTGGCATCCTTGCGCCAGGTCGAAGCGGAGGTACTGGTCTTGGTGAAGTTGTTGTGAGACCAGTTGCATTCGATATGCACCAGTGTGCCGAAGTCACCACTATCGAGATGGGTCTTCATGGCTTCCAGCGCGGGTTCGAACCGACGCTCATGACCAATCCCCACCGCCTTGAGACCGGCACCATCGCAAGCGCTCAACATCCGCTTGGCCGCATCAGATGAAAGCGCAAACGGCTTCTCACAGAAGATCTGCTTTCCCGCAGCCGCAGCCGCGAGAACCTGTTCCTCATGCAAAGCATGGGGTGTCACCAGAATCACCGCATCAATATCCGGGTCGGCCAGCACGTCTTCGTAGCTGTCGCCAACATCGAAACCTCGGGACGCCGCGAAATCACGCGCATCATCCAGATTCACATCAACCCCGCGACGCACGGCAATAGTGTCACTGTCCGTCAGGCAGGTCACGATCTGCTTGCCCCACCAACCCAGTCCAACCACGGCTGCATTCAGCATTGTTTTCTCCCGCACCTTTCGGCCCCGCAACATGTGCGAGGTCTGGTTTTCCAGAACTCTAACGCAGGTCTTCGGCCCGTGGCCAACTCAGACCAACCTCAGATCAGGTTAGTCCGCGTCCTTGAAGTCGCCGTCGATCATCAGGCGATGGTTCACCGGGATCGGGTTGGCGAGCGTGGCCTCCACAAAACAACCCTTCTGGGCCGCATCGAGCAACCGCTTCTGGTCTTCAAAGGACGCATCGGAATCGAAATCAACATCCAGGCGGAACGCAACCGGACGGCTGGTATAGGGATCGCGCCCTTCGACGCGGGCTTCCCATTCGATATGCGCCTTGACCGTCAGCTCACCGATTTCGACGCGCATCCGCTTTGAGAATGCACGGATCTGAGTCATCAGGCAGGCCACGAAGCCGGTGCAGAAATAGGCGAGCGGCGGCGGGGCGGTCATGTCACCACCATGGGCGGCGCCCTCATCGGTGGCCATCTCAAAAGCTTCATCAACGACCGGGCTGGTCATCTGTCCTTTAATCTCATTGCGCATCTTGCCGACGGCCTTGCCCTCGACATTGAACACGACATTGAAGGTTTTGACCTTGCCCTCTTCGGCCATTGTCCGTGTGACTTCGAGTTCTTCACTCATGGTAATCTCCTGTTTCGCCATGACGGCGTGTTAGTCCGCGTCGCGGCCCTCTTTGGGCCAGTTCGCAAAAGTCTGTTCGTAGGAATGTGAGAATATTTCGATGACATTGCCGAACGGGTCCTCGCAGTAGCAAAGCTTGCGATCCGTTCCGGGAACAAATTCCCAGACCTCCGTGCGTTTCTTGCCACCTTCAGCCACGATCCGGTCTGTCAGTCCTTCAATGTCGGGATCTGTGAAACATAGATGCCAGACACCCGTCTTCCAGTATTCAAGATTGTCTTCGGGTGTCTCAGTTTCCGGCTCCAGAAACTGAAACAGTTCCAGTCCAATGCCGTTGGCCGTCACCAGATGTGCCTGCAGGGCCTTACGGAACCTTGGCCCCAGAATATGACCTGACTCTGCGGTGTCAGAGAGTTTCGGTTCGAGACGCCGGGGCCCCATGATCCGGCGGAACCCGAAGACTTTTCCATACCAGTCAATCGCGGCATGGATATCGGGCACGGTGATCCCGATATGGTTAAGCGCGATGGGCGTTGCCAGCTCTGCCATGAATTTCTCCGTTACGAACCCAAACATTCACCATTCTGTATTATTCATCAATCAGATTGATATCACGTGTTTGCTGAGATATTTTCAATTGTATGAGCCACCCTTCAACACGCGCCCTCGAGATGTTCAACGCGGTCGCAGAGACCGGGAGCTTCCGTGCCGCGGCCGAGCGCCTGAACGTTTCGCCGTCCGCGGTGAGCAAGGCCATCACAGAACTTGAGTCCCGTCTCGGTGCACGCCTGATCGCCCGCACCACACGCCAGCTCGCCTTAACCGAGGCGGGCAATTCCTATCACGCGAGTGTTTCGGCAGCTCTTGCCACGCTTGAAGAAGGCGCCGAGCGTGTCAACGCCGTGACGGCGGCCCCGCGTGGTCTGCTGCGTCTGGCGATGCCGGTCATGTTCGGCCAGATGTTCATCGCGCCGCTGCTGCCGCGTTTTATCGAACGCTATCCGGACGTGCGCCTCGATGTGATGTCTTCGGATGGCTACGTGGACATGGTTGCCGACGGCTTTGATCTGGTCATCCGGGGGGCTTCGGTGATGCCGGATTCATCCCTCATCGCGCGCAAGATCATGGAAACGCCGACCATTGTCTGTGCCAGCCCAGCCTATATCGAGAAACACAGCGCGCCAGAGCATCCGGATGCGCTGCTCAATCATGACTGTCTGGTCGCCACAGCCGCGCCCACCATCGCCGAATGGACTTTCGATATCGATGACGCGGGCTATTCCGTCCGTGTGGATGGCCCCATTCGCAGCACCAGCCTGATGGTCGCGCGTGAAGCGGCGCTCGCCGGGCTCGGTATTGCCCGCTTCCCCTATCACTTCGCCCAGCCCGATATTGAATCCGGCCGGCTGGTTCGTCTGCTGTGTGACTTCGAACGTCAGGAAGCCGCCGTCTTTGCGATGTATCCCGGCCAGCGCGAACTGGCCCTGAAGACCCGCGCCTTCATCGACTTCATCGTCGCTGAAATCGGGACCGTCAGGGCCTCACCCGCCTAGCTCAGACGACGATCTTGTTCGGCAGTCGCTTGGGATGGTCGGTCATATAGGTGATGCCCGACGCATTCACGCCAAGATCAATCATCAGCTTGGCCAGCATGATCGATGACGTGTAGCCCTCGAGCACGGGAACCTCCCAGCCCCGTTCGGCCAGTCCCTTCTCGATGAACGGCTTTAGCCAGAAAACGCCCGAGCAGCCCATGGTGATGACTTCGGCACCATCTTCAAGGATCGCCTGTTCGGCCTGATCGACGGCATTGTCCACGGCGAGTGACTTCTCTCCGGCAAGTGCCTTCTCACGTTCGGCGCGCAGCTGCGGGCCGTCTTCGGCACCCGGGCGCGGCAGACGCATCCCGATATTGCGGATCGAGGCACAGCGGTCCTGCAGCTGGTGCTGATAGATCAGGTCCCGGTAGTAGACGTTGTGGACGCCAGCGATATCGATCACCGAGAACTTGTTGCCCAGGGTCGTTGCCAGATACATCTGGGAATGGGCGTTGGCGGTGCAAACGATGTCGTAGTTGCGGCACATCTCACGGGCTTCCAGGAAGCCCGGTTCGCCACCACCCAGCAGAATGATGCCGTTGTACTTGCCGCTCTCGCAGGCAATGCGGATATTCTTCAGGCGGGCATCGGCGGCATAAGTGAATTCTTCACGGGTCTCGACCGGCCAGTCGCCATAGGTCGCTTCGGCACCCGGATGCAGATCCCAGTCGATCCCGTCGAGATAGGGCAGCACCATATCGGCGTTCATCAGGCGATCAAGCTTGGGCAGCCCGCCATCAAGATGCAGCGTCTGATACCCCCACTGGGTGTCACCCGGCAGACGAAACGGCGGAATTAGGAGAAACTGATACTTGGAGGACTGGGTCTCGGGCAGTTGTTCGACAGCGCTCATGATGGTCTCCCGTTATGCGTGTTGCCACACTTATAGAAGACCGGCCCGCAGAGAAAAAGGGCGGGTGTAATACCCGCCCCTCTTACTATCTAACGCTGACCATCGCCTGAGAGCAAAAGCCCCATACTTCGACAAGCTCAGCATGAGGCTTACTCGGTCTTCACAAGGCCCTCATCCTGAGCCTGACGAAGGACGAGGGCTATTCGCACACCTAACCCGTAAAGGCGCCTGCATGGTCTCGTGCGAAATCCGCCGCTGTGCGCGGGGCGTGTCCGGCAAGAGTTTCGATCAGGTTGTTGCCATAGCTCGCCATATCGCCATCCGCCGCGATCCCCATCAGGGTGCTCTGATGGTCGATCAGCCAATCCGGCATGCCGCGTTCTTTCATGGCACCGATGGCGCCTTCCATGGGCACCTGTACAAAGGCGACATCCTTGCCGATCGCTGCCCCAATAGCCGCAATGGCTTCGGCAGGAGTGACGTTCGGACCGGACAGCTCATAAACCTGCCCCGCATGACCTTCGGTGGTCAGGATCCCGGCTGCCGCATCGGCCGTGTCGCGCACGTCAATCATGCCAAGCCCAACATCGCCGGGCACCGGCATCATCGCCTTGCCCATGCCCTTGATGGTTCCAGCCATGTTGAGGAAATTCTGCATGAAGAAGCCCGGACGCAGGAAGGTCCATTCGAGGCCGCTGTTGCGGATCCCCTGCTCGATCTGCCAGTGGCCCTGACCGATCAATGCGGGGGAATCTTCCTTGATGATGAAGCTACCTCCCGACAATTTGACGATGTGCTTCACACCAGCAGCTTTGGCCGCGTTTACGGCGTTGAGCTGCTGCTCGACCATCACCGGGCTGTGGCCTGAAAGCAGGAACAGCTTGTCGCAGCCGGCAAGTCCGGCTTCAACGCTTGCCGCATCGCTCAGATCCGCCTGCACCAGTTCGACATCGCTGCCAAGTGTCTCTGCGGCTTTGGCCGTGTCCCGTACCAGGCAACGAAACTCCGCGCCTTTTTCCTTAAGTGTCGCGACAAGCCCGCGACCTGTTGTGCCTGTGGCACCGATAATTCCAATCATGATGTTCTTCCCCTGTTAGACGTTTGCCTCACCGTTCGGATCACGAACCTAGCATCCATACGGTTCCGTATGGAACAGCAAATAGGTCACGACTTCGTGGGGTCAAGCGACAGCAGAAAAATAAGTCATGTCAGCCAGGACAGCAGAACCGACAGGGTCAGAACACCACCGGCCGTGGACAACACCACCGAACTCCCGGCCCGGGCGACATAAACGCCATAGGTCTGGGCGACGAGGAACACCATCAGGCCACCCGGCAGTGCCGCCGTCACCGTGATCACCGCCAGTTCCAAAGGTGTCAGATCGAACAGCCAGTTGGCCGCCACAAACA
>ENA-UOXV01005693-UOXV01005693.1-marine-metagenome-genome-assembly--contig:-NODE-5693-length-13488-cov-4.909774_pt1 | contig 13488 bp, 8 predicted proteins | sample MGYA00238165_ERZ766961 | MGnify/ENA primary metagenome ERZ766961 (study PRJEB28924, sample SAMN03173240) | marine metagenome | biome: Marine; feature: Water; material: Subsurface seawater | place: North... | reverse complement strand
ATTAAATAGAAAGTTTACTGATTTAATAGATTTGGAAGAATTGACATTGATAGCGCATTCAAGAGGTGGGGCCACTGCTTTAATAAAGGCAGTGGAGGACGATCGAATTAAAAAAGTAATAACTTGGGCTTCAGTTGGGACAATAAAAGGGAGAATGCCCCAACTAGACATGATTGAGTTTGAAAGAACTAATGTTATTTATATACCAAATTCTAGAACCAATCAAAACATGCCAATTTATTATCAATTTGTTGAGGATTATTATATAAATGAAAAACGGTATGATCTCATTAATAGATGTGAAAATTTAAAAAAACCATGTTTAATAATACATGGGGAGAGTGATGAAACGGTTCCTTTAATGGAAGCAAAGCAACTGCATAAGGCAGTGAAAGGTTCCAAACTAATAATAATTGAAAAGGCAGATCATTCATTTGGGGCTTACGAACCTTGGACAACTGATTCTTTGCCAATTACTTTAAAGAGAGTAATATCTGAATCAATGAAATTTTTAAATTCATGATTACTTAAAAAGTTTAGCTACCAAGTAAGGCTTAAGCTTGCATTAGGCATTAAAGGTAATTGGTTAACTTGAGTATATGTGATTCTGTCAAAAAAGAAAATATTTTCCTGATTCATCATATTCGTTACGCCCACATTTGCTTCTAACTTCATATTTTTTGACAGTGTAAATTTCTTTTTAACACTAGCATCAAGTCTAGAATAGGGAGTAAGTCGTCCTTGATTAATATCACCATAGAGCGTGTTGATTTCACCATTTTGAGAAGTTGGGTCGGCAGAATTATCAGAAAGGTTTAACTGCTCATAAAAGCCTGCTGTTTGAGTAAAAGGAAACCCACTTCCATAATTATATCTAAGGTTGATTTCCCAATCGAGGTTTTTGCCTAAAGTAACAGAGCCAACTAAATTCACATTATAAACACGGTTAAAAACTGGGTTGTACTCTCTAATACCATCCCAACGGGTAATATTCCCAAGCGAATAAACACCCCATAAATAGATTCTTTTGTAGTCGTATTTCATTGAGAAATCAATACCATAGGCATCACCATTTTCAACTATGTAAGTCTTTTTGTAAATATCCGCTCGGTCAGCATTTTCGTTATTATCTTCAAATATTTTATTTCTATTTACATTAACCAATTGAGTAAACTGTTTTAAATAACCTTCAACATTAAAGGTAAGTCCTCGAAGAATATCCCATTCTGCTCCAAGAATAAAATGATTAGATTTTTGTAAACTGTTTTTAACTGTCCTGGAACTTCCATTTTTGTCCTTAAAATCGCTCTGTAGATTATCAGGAGATGCAATAAAACCATAAAATAAATTGACAACGTCACGGTCAGAATTGGCCGCAATCAGGTTTTGAGAATACATGCCAGCAGCCCCTTTAATTCTTATATTGTCTGAAACATTATACTTAATGCCAATTCTAGGTTCTGGAGAAAGAACTGTTAAGGTTGCGTAATACTGCATACGAATGCTTGGGTCAAGAATAAGTTTATCACCAATTCGCCATTTATATTTGGCATAGATTCCCAATTCTGTACTTCCACTTTCTTCAGTAATAACTCTGTTTTGAGAGTTAGTAACCGAATATGCCGTGCCAAATCCAACAATGTCAATTCCGAATTTTAATTCATTACTTCCATAAAAGTAAGTGCTGTTCAAGCCCATATTGAATCCTTTAATACCACTCTCTCGATTTTGTCCGGATGGTTCATCCATTGAAATGTTGTAAGTTGAATAAGCAAAATTCCCATCAATAATAGCGCTCGAACTTCTTGGTAGGAATACGAATTTCCCACCACCTCCAAAATTTTTCCATTGCAAACTTGTTCCATTAGTGTATTTAGCATTATCCGTGAAGCCGAATCCAAATAAATCAGCTTTACTACCACTTCCAGAACCAAAAGATATTTTTCCATAAATATCATTGAATGTGTATGGAAGACCATTGGTGTCTACGTATGAATAAAGTGATTTTGATGTTTGGTCTAGATAAGATGTTTTAGCTGAAACAAGGTAGCTTATTGAGCCATCGTCTAAAGTCTTTGGTTTTTTCAAGGGGCCTTCGAGTAGAAGTTTTGCTCCAAATGTGCTTACAGTTAACTTACCTCCAAAATTCTTTTTATTCCCTTCTCTAGTGGTAATGTCCATAATTGAAGATATTCTTCCTCCATACTCACCACTAAATCCTCCCGTATAGACATCTGCACTTCTCATAATATCAGCATCAAATACAGAGAAGAGCCCAATTGAGTGAAATGCATTGTAAACAATCATTCCATCTAATAATATTTTATTCTGAATTGGTGATCCACCACGAATGTATAATTGCCCTCCTTGATCTCCTGTGAAAATTACACCTGGAATTACTTGTAAGTATTGAGCAAAATCAGCTTCTCCACCTACGGAAGGAAGTTTTTTAATGTCTGTAGTTGTAATTTTAGTTACTGACATTCTTACTTCACTTTGTCTTTCTTGTTTTTCTGCTGTAATATCAACAGTTTTCAATTCAACACTAGATTTACTAATAAAAAGATTTTGTGTAATTATTCCACCTTTAACGATAGTGATTTTGGTAACGGCTGTGTCAAATCCTAAGCTTGTTACGCTTAGGCTATAAGTTCCATCAGGAATTTGGGATATGCTATAAAACCCGTTTACATCTGTAGAAGCTCCATAGGTAGTTCCTTGTAAAAATACATTTGTAAAAATAATGGGTTCTCTAGATTCTTTATTATAAACAAAACCCTTGATTACTCCTTTTTGAGCTAAAGAAACAAATGAGGTCAAAGAAAATAAGAAAGTTAAAATTAAGGGGAAAAATAGCCGCATATTGTTTTTTATGAAGTTGGCAAATGTAGCTAAATGAGCAGTCTTTTTTACACTTAGTTTACCAATTCTATGGCTATTGTTTAAAGGGTATAAAAAATAGATAAACGGAATTAATATTGAAGTGTCATTAGTTATCTGGTATGGTAAAAATGGCTTTTGTTCCTTTTTTTTGTAGGTCAAAATGAATCCTACCTTTATTTTGTCTGGCAAATTCCATTGAGAGGTATAGTCCCATTCCGGCACCTTTTTCTCCTTTCGTTCCTTGAGTACTTCTATAATCAAGATTGTTAGTCTCAATTGCGCGAACTACTTCGGCAGGAATCCCTACACCGTTATCTTCAATGATAATTGCCACATCATGATTTTGGCGAATTATGGATATTTTAATCTCTGAATCAGATGGAGAAAATTTAATGGCATTACTCAATAAATTTCTTATCACAATTTCAAACAATACTTTATCGGCATTAAGACTGAGTTGCAGAGGACAGGCAATTTTTATTTTGAGATTTTTATGTTTAGCTAAATATTCAGTTTGTGTTTTTATTTCATTGATAGATTCAGCAATTAAAAACTCTCTTTTGGTAACACTTTTTCCATCTTTTTGATTATTTGCCCAATAAAGTAAATTATCCAAAATGTGCAAACCATTTTTCGAACTGATTAGCATTTCCTTGTTAATAATTTTCATGTCCTCACTGCTCAATTCTCCTTCCTCAGCAAAAGATAAGAAAGTAATAAGCTGTGAAAAAGGAGATCTTAAATCGTGGCTAATAATGGATAGGATTTTATCTTTTGAATTGTTCAATTCACTCATTTTGTTAGAGTACTCTTGAATTTCATAATTCAATTTTTCAACCTCTTTAAGGTCTTTTTTAATTTGGATATCTTTACGAAGAATAATGATTGAGAAAATTGCAAGTAATAATACTAGAACTATAGCAATTAATAAAAACAGATTTTTTAGGTTATTCGATTTTTTATTTTTTTCCATTGCCTGAATAAGTACGGCAGTTTCTTTCTCTTCCTTCTCCTCTTCAATTTGCTCCATCAGTTGGTTGATTTTAACCGCATTTTTGGTTGAAATAACGTTTTTCTCAATACTATCTCTGACTTTAATAAAATCCAATGCTTTCTTATAATTTTTTAATTCTTTATTAGATGCTACCAAATTATTCAGCGCAAGTATTTGATAAGCAGTTACTTCAAATTTGTTGGCAATTTCTAAGGCTTTCTGAGAGTAATAAATGGAACTATCAAAATCACCTTTAAAAAACAATGTATTTCCAAAATTATAATAGGCCAGTGAAAGGTTCATAGTGTCTTTGCTTTCTATAAAAACCTGTGTTGCTAGTTTAATAAAATACAATGAACTATCAATATCTACTTTCCTATACGAGGCCCCTAAAACAGTATAGGCTCTAGCAATAATTTCTAATTTATTAATTGACTTAGCAATTGATAATGAAGTCTTCGTGCTAGTAATAGCCTGCTGAACACTATCCAATTCGAAATACGTTGCTCCTCTAACACTATAAACCCTTGCTCTTAAGTCTTTTTCGCTCCATGGCACATTTTCGATTAAACCATCAGTGATTTGAAGTGCATAATCAAAGTTTTGAGAAGCTCTATTAATATCGGCTAACCTAAGTTGGATCAGAAAAAGTTTATTCGGGTTATTTCCTATTTGGTAATGGTGGGAAAGTGTGTTTAGAACACCTATTAATTCTTCATATTCCCCGTGAATATAAAGAAAATCTACTTTCTTGTCCAGTGAATCTATTTGTGACTGGGTCAATTCACTGGTTACAGTTTTGTCACTTTTTTTGGCATCGGCCTTATAAACAATAAACAATAAACTAAACAAACATAGAAGCGATAGTTTTTTCATGTAGAATTTCCCTTTCAGATTTCTTGCTAAAATAAGATTCTTACTTGGATGAAGTTAGGTTTTGTATCACTTTAAACTCATTATAGCTTTTATAAAAAAACAATAATAATAGAAATACGGAAAAAGTGATAAGTATAGAAATTATTTGAATCGAATTGAGGGAATTTTGAAAATATGAAATCCCGCACATAGTAATGATAATAGGAGCGATAAGCATAATCCAGTTTTTCATGTTGATGTAGGTATCGAAGCTTTTACCAGCAATAATATAGCAACCTATAGCCATAATTAATTGTGCAATGAAACTGGCAATTGCTGCGCCGATTATTCCGTAAATAGGGATTAACATGAAATTTAAGATTATGTTAGTTCCAAATGCTATTCCGCTACAAATTATCATTTCTTTAAGTTTATTTCCTGCGGTTACTACTGTGCCATAAATAGAAGAAAAAACCATAGGAATAAAAGTAATTAGCAGTATAGTCAATACCGTTGAAGAGTCTCGGTTTATCTCTGAATAACTAATTTCAATTATTTCGGGAGTAATGAAAAGGCTAACCCCAATCACAAATAAAAATGAAACGCTTAAAAATTTAATAACAAATGTGACAAGCTGCCCAATAGATTTACCAATTGAAATTTCTTTAGTTAATAGTGGAAATAGAATTCCAGTGAAGAGATATACAAAATTGTTTAACAAATCAAAGAATCGATAGCCTTGTGCATATAGTCCAGCTTTGTATTCACCATCCGGTAATAATCGTTCAATCATTACAGCATCGGCTCGGTAGTACATGGTCATAAAAAATACGATTACGGCAAATGGAAAACTTTTGATGAGAATGCCTTTAATAAAGTTTATTGAGGGTATTTTAAAGAAGGATTTAGCTTTAAATATAACGACAGATAAGCAAATTAAAAAAGTAATTCCATAGGCAGTTGCTTGTGAATATGCTAGCCACTCAATTTGGAAATTTGAATTATCAAGAATCAGGTAAGAGCAGATTCCAATTAGTAACAACCTATCAAGAACAGAGAAAAAGCTGTCTAGCCAGAAAATCTGTAGACCAGAAATGTTGGAACGCAGAAATAAAATAAATGATAACAATAATTGATTAAAGGCTAAAAAGTACAGAAGGTGAACTGCTTTTTCTGAATAGCCCATTGTGTAAGAGGCCAATATTGTAATTATTAAATATACCCCTGCTAATCCAAACTTTAATCCTCCTAATTTCGCGAAGTTATCGGCTAAAAAATTATGGTTTTTTGCTATGCTTTGATTGTTGTAGTTGGTTATTCCTAGATCTAATAATATTTGAAAAATAAAAGTGAAGCCAAAAAGGGCAAAGTAGAGCCCATATTCTTCATTTCCAACAATTTTTTGAATTTCTCTATCAATGCCCAGTATCCAAAAAGGCTTAATTAGAAGGTTTAACCCAATTAAAAAAATAATATTAATAAGGAATTTCTTTCTCACTTTTTTTTAAGGGGATTATCTAAAGTTCCATTTAAACCCAAGATGTACATTAAATCCTCCTAATACTTCGGGTACCGTCATGGCTATTAGGTTTCTTGTTCCTAATACAGCGCCAAATTTTTTATGCTCTACCTGTAGCCCCAATCCAAAACCAAAATAACCATAGCCTCCTAGGCTTTCATGGAGATTAAAAAAATACTTGTATTTTTTATCTGTCTTTGTTAATCTAAAAATTTGAGTACTTGCTATATACGGTAAGTAATTTGCATTAATCCGATAATCAATCATGTTTCTTAACTCGATGTTTTTAGTTAGTTTTTCATTAAAGTAAACGGCGATTCTTGGCGCTAAAAAGCTTGTTAAGTTCTTTGTTTCTGTACTTTCTACAAATTCGTCTTGAAGGTTTTCGGGAACTTGATCTCTATAAATAGAATCTCCAATTTCGGTAATTGATGGTACTTGAATTCCTGCCCAGTCTAACTGTCCATTTAAATTATAACGAAGGGTGTTTTTCCATGAGATAAGTCCAAACTCATTCAATTCGAACTTCAGGCTTCCTTGCTCATTATTTTTCTTCAGCCAATTTACTGGAATACTAATGAAAGCATCTATAGATGCCCCATAGCCATTTAAATCATATATGTTTTTAGAGCTGGTATCGCTCGAAATTAAATGTCCACTTATGGTTCCAGAAACGCTATCACCAATATCGCTAGTATATAAACTTGTATTGTTAAGATAATAATTTCCGTACCTGTTTCCCATTAAAAATGCAACTCCGGCTCCATAAGAAATTTTATTCTTTTGTTCTTTTATTATACCGTATTGAATTTGAGTAAATTGAATTAAGTTCAATTTCATATTATTCAGATAAGCAGTTTGACCTGCAAATCGTTTATTCCCAAAACCGGCCAATAAAAAAGCATCTTTTCCGAATTGAACATTTACCGCTCTCCGAGAAGAAACATTTACTGTGTGAATAAGCTTAGAGCTATCGTTGCTTTTTTTTGAGAGCCAAGAATAATAAAGTCGTTCTGTTTCTTGCGTTCCTGCCACATTTCTACCTAAGGCTCTAGTTTCCATATTTTTCATGGAGTTCCTAGTAATTCCAGTTTGAAAAATAGCGTTGTAATAAACTGAATTATTGAGTACGTTACTATTGAAGTTAGTTTCAAACCAAAGTCCAATTTTGGAATTTGATGAATCTTCAATATGACCATAATCTTCAAACGAAAAATCGGTTTGGGCCATTAGACTTAAACTAAATACTACACTTATCAAAAGAAGTAAAGTCTTTTTCAATTTATTTTATTTCTAGATTGACTTGTAGGTCTGCAATCACTTTAACATTGCAAGAATAGGATGAGTATACCTTTTTATGTTCTTCGCCTTCAGTGTTAAAGGTGAGATAAACAAGAGCTTTATCCGCTTTATAAAATTCGGAAATTCTTTGCTGATTTGCTGGAGCCGAAATTTTAGTTCGAGTTGGCTCAGTTACTATTCCTTTATCGTTAGTTACCCCAGCCTTAATGGTTGATTCTGGAAGTAAAAGGTCAATCAGTTCATTATTATCCTTGTCTAATAGTTTTAATTGAATTTGGGCATCAAAAGGATACCAATTATCACAATAAACATGAAGGTAACCTCCAACAACATTCTTCAGGTCTTCCTCTCCGTCTCCAGGGGAAAATTCTGTTGTGTCCATGAGCATTAAATCCTTTGCAATAAAACTTAGTGGCATTTCTAAGTCTAAATATCCTTCAATTCCATATTGAGTATAGATGAAGTCATTTCCCCCACTCGTGTTGCCATCGGGATTAATTTTAAAATCAACGTTATAAGCAAATTGATCTGGAAAATTTTCAATTATCTTATCAATGTTTGAGTTGCTTTCGTTAAAATTTAGCGTGTAATAAGAAGGGACTACCGGGGGGTAACCATTTCCAGGTTCTTGACGGGCCCGTGTTATATTAATTGATTTTCCAATGAACTCGCTAGTAAGGTTCACTCTAGAATTTGTTTTTGTATTTACTGAAGTCAACGCATTAATGACTCCTTGAAAGTCGGCGCCTATGAAGTTTTTAAATGTTAGGGACATATCGACTTTTTCTAGGTCGATGCTACCACCAAGAACGTTATCAAACAAGTCTATCGTTTCATCACTGGTAGTATCTTCAGAAATTATTTGAGTATGAAACACCCCTTTTCCAAATTCAGGAGTGATTTTTTCTAAGGTATTTTCAACTACTATATAATCTGTGGATCCATATTGATAAGTACGACTAGGGTTGATAGAATCCACAAATTCTGCTTTGAACATATATATCATGGTATTGTAATCGCGATTATCCTTACCTCTTAAATCAATTTCATAATCTGCCAAATCAATAACCTCAGTTCTAACTGTTGGGTTACTTAAAGAAGGTGATGCAGGTAAAATTCGAGAAACAGATAGTGGAACGCCGTTTTTAAATGCGTTTGGCATTACATAGGTAATTCTAAGATCTTCTCGAATACTAGACGTAACAGTAAACTTCATTTTTCCACTTTTTATACTTGCCTTTAGTAAATCAACGTTTGGAATATCTAATCTATTAATGCTGGTGTCTGAAACTAGAGGAATCCTTTTAGGCCAATTTAAAGTTACACCTGGTCCATCATGTTTTTCAGTTACGGTGGTGTCAGGTATACTAATGTCATCGACATTGAAATTGATTATTTTACTATTATAAACTAAAATAATTTCATTGTTTGGGTTAGTGCTTAGCAAAGAATCTTTGAAGACATCTCTCAAGTCCATTTTGGTGTCTACCATTGGAAAAAGAGTGTCAACCGACCAACCACTTCCTAACTCTCTACATCCTGAAAAAGAAAGTATTATAAGAATTAAAATAAATATGTGCTTTATGAACTTAATGACGTTAAGAATTTGCGGTAAAAGTAGTTATTAAAATGTGAATTTCATTACCTACCTTTGCTTCTTGAATAGCTAAAAATTATTCCTTCAACTCGAATAAGTTTTACTCAATTAATGAAAGACAAACCTAAATTAGACTCTGGATTTTTTATCCCTTGGATAATCACTTTCGTATTCCTTTATGGAATTTCTTACTTGTGGCATGGGGTAGTTTTAAATGACTTAAGTAGAGTTACTTATTCTTTAAATCTCTTTTTGTTCTTCGTTGCTATTATATATTTTGTAATAGCTTTTATGCTTACTTTTCTCACTCATTTTTTGGTTCAGTTTGGTAAAAACACGGTACGGAGAGGGCTTCTGATTGGCATGCCGATGGGTATTTTTATTTATTTAATTGCATTTGTATTTGGTATTTCTTTTTATACTAACCCTACTTTGTCGCATATTCTTTTTGATTTGTGCTGGCAGGTGGTTGAGCAATCATTAGGTGGAGTTGTTGCAGGCGGTTTGCTTTCTATTACTGCAGTATTACGTTCTAATCGGGCGTTTTAATTTAAAATAATTTTATGGCATTTTCAATTATTATAATTAATAATTGGTACTTGAACTGTAAAGCTATCTTTGCAAACCTTATTTAATAAATGTCCGATTCATACTCTCAATTTACTAACCGTTTTCCTGTTATGGAACACTTTTATACCATTCAAGGTGAAGGAGAGAATACGGGTAAAGCGGCTTATTTTATTAGACTTGGTGGCTGTGATGTGGGTTGCCCTTGGTGCGATGTTAAGGAAAGCTGGACTCAAGATGATCATAACGTTGTTAGTATTGAAGAGATGCTAGAATATGTTGATGACGCAGGGGCTAAAAATGTTGTCATTACCGGAGGAGAACCATGCATGTATGATCTTTCTTTACTTACTACTGTTTTCAAACAACATGGCCTTAATTTGTGGATAGAAACGAGTGGGGCATATCCCATTTCTGGAAATTGGGATTGGGTTGTGGTTTCTCCAAAACGCAGAAAAGAAGCCCTAAATGAGAGCCTTTTAAGGGCAGATGAATTGAAGGTTGTAATTGTAAGAAACCCTGATTTAGAATGGGCTAATACGTTTCTTGGAAAAGTTTCTGATAAAACAAGTCTTTATTTACAGCCAGAGTGGAGTAGAGAAGATGAAATTTTGCCTGTGGTAATAAACCATGTAAAGAAAGAAAGTACTTGGAGAATTTCATTACAAACTCATAAATACATGAGTATTCCATAGTTGGGTGTAGATTCGATTCTAATTTGAGTTAGCTTTTAATTAATGAAAACATTTCTGACTCTACCTTCTTTAGATTAAATAAATTTCCATTTTTGAATATTGAAAATGAATTTGTTAAAAGGGCAATTAGGAAATATTCTGGTAATTTTATTATCTGGTCTGTTTGTAGTTTGGAATTTCAGTTCAGTAGTTTGGCACCCATCTCAATTTCTATTTAATACTTCGGCTGACGGAATTAAGAACGTTTACACCTTTTTATGGCATATTTTGTATGATGTTGAACTTCTCAAAAGTAGTTCAATGGCATTCCCTTATGGCGATTCAATTTTTTACCTTGATGCACAACCGGCACTATCAATTCCATTTCAAATCATTCAAAGAGTCCTTTCTTTAGAAGGTGAATCTTGGTTAATCGTATATAATTATATTCTTCTTCTTTCTATTCCCATAAGTGCGCATGTATTGTATAGAATATTAAGGTTTTTAGAAGTAGATTGGAAATGGTCCCTTTTGTTTTCTGTAGGTCTAGTCTTAAATAGCCCGCAAATTAATAGACTCACTGGGCATTTTACCTTGTCTTATTCTTGGATTATTTTATACGGAATTCTATTTCTCCTTCAGTATTTAAGAACTAGTGATTTAAAGAGCTATTTGTTCTTATTGGGTATCACAACCCTTGGTTTTTTTATTCATCCCTATCTAGGAGCAATCAACTTTTTGCTATCGTTTTTAGTATTAGGCACAATAAAAGCAATTGCGATAGCCCAGAAGAAAAAGTCAATTTCATATTTCAAGCTATTAGGAATATTCCTACCCCTGATTTTATTGTTATTTGTTACCTTTTTGTCGGATAATCATATTGGAAGAGTTAAGAATCCTTATGGGTTTTATGAGTACACTTCTAGCTTAAAAGGGCTCTTTCTTCCTCAAGGATTTAATTTTCCAGATTGGATTCAATACATTGATAAAAACGGCGGAACAGGAGAGGATTATAACTATTTGGGAGTAGCTGGTATAATACTTTTATTGATTAGCCTAGTTACCTTGGCAAGAAAGATCAGGGCTGGAATAAATTTTGAATCCAAAACAATGCACCCCGTTGTTTTATTATTTTCAAGTACGGTATTACTGCTTTTTTCATTCGGTTTACCATTCGTTTTTGGACTAGAATCTATAATTGAAAAACTACCATTTTTAAAAGCCTTTCGTGCTTTGGGTCGATTTGCTTGGCCCTTCTATTTTGTTGTTTCAATTTATGGAATAGTTCAACTTCAATCTTGGGTTTCAAATCGAAATCAATTTTTAAAACCACTTTTCTTGAGCTGTCTTTCTCTCCTTTTTATTTATGAAGGAAATAGGAATATGTCTAAAGTGTCAGAAGGAATTAATGCTGTCCAGTTATTTGACAATAATATAAGTGCAGACCTCAGTGGTGGCTATCTGGCAATTCTTCCTTTGCCATATTATAATGTTGGAAGTGATAATTATACTTGTGAAGGAACTAATGAAAGCATGGTTAAAAGCATGATTCTTAGTTTGAATACGGCAATTCCTTTAATGGGGAATTTGAGCGCTAGACAATCGATTAAAGAAGCAAAAGATTTAATGGGTTTAATTGGAAGATACAATTATGATAAAACGATGAACTCCTCTTATTTCGTTGGAAAATCGTTATTGATTCCTGCTTCCAATGAGTTGCTTTCGAAACATGAGTCTTTGTTACTTGAAAAGGCAGTGGAAATCGAAAGCTCTAAAGGGCTCTACGTGCTGAATGGAGAGATTCTTTTTGATGGTGAGTTGAAATACCAAGAAAGAACTCATGATGAATTATTCTTTTTGGATTTTGAAAATCAAAAATCTGAATTAGCTTATCGAGGAAAAGGAAGTTTGGAATTAAAGAAAGGCGGCTTTTCAAAAGTTTGTGATATTCCAAAGAATTCGTTTAATAAAGGAAATCATATTCTTCAATTTTGGGTTTTTACTGGAGGAAAGAACTATGGTGAAGGTAGAGCGAATAACTGCTTTATTGTTATTGAAGAAAAAGATGAAAACGGCAGTGTCAATTGGTTGAGTTATGCTCCAATAAATGATTCATTTGTTTATGACGGTGATTGGTGTTTAGTGGAAATTCCGTTTAAAGTTAAGAATGACGAAAAAGAAATGGCAATTCAATTATCTGGACACGACAAATCGAATATGACCGTTATTATTGACGAACTCAGAATTACAAAGGAGCCATAAAACTATTTTGATAACAATAATTATTGGCCTTTAACTTATTAGAATTTCTATTTCTTTGTGAAATCACTTGAATTAATAATTGTAAGGCACTCATTTTGTAAAGCACATTTCTATGCGTAAGGTATTTTTTCTCCTTTTTCTTTTTTCAATGTTTGGCGGTTATTCTCAGTACACGTCAAAAAAACGTTCTGCAATAACCAAGTTTGAAGAAGGTAGAAAGGCTTAAAGTATGATGAAATATGATCAATCTATTATGTTATTGAACGAGGCAATTGAGAAGGATGAAAACTTTGTAGAGCCTAATTTATTACTTGCCGAGATATATTCAGAAACTAGAGATTACGAAAAGTCTCTGCAGTATTTTAAAAGGGTAATGACAATTAACCCACGTTACAGACCGCTACTTTACATGCGGATGGCCGAAATGGAATTACGCACCGCCATTTATGATGATGCAGTTATTCACTTAGATAAATACAAAGAGTTAACCGGAGTTCCTAAACCATTACAAGATAAATGGAATTACCTGAAGGCAAACGCTGATTTCGGTTCTAATGCAATTAAAAACCCTGTGCCATTTGAACCTATTAATATGGGAGAAAATATTAATTCTAACCTTGATGAATACCACCCTTCCGTAACAGTAGATGGCAAAATATTTGTTTATACTGGAAAAGATTTTATTGGAAAGGCACCAAACGGAAAACCAGTTTTTAAAGAAGATCTTTATTACTCTAAAAAAGAAGGTGAAAACTCATGGGAGAAATCAATAAATTTTAGAGGACCTATTAATACTAAAGGATATAACGAAGGTGCTAGTTCAATTTCTCATGAT
>ENA-UOXV01005687-UOXV01005687.1-marine-metagenome-genome-assembly--contig:-NODE-5687-length-13498-cov-4.278360_pt1 | contig 13498 bp, 13 predicted proteins | sample MGYA00238165_ERZ766961 | MGnify/ENA primary metagenome ERZ766961 (study PRJEB28924, sample SAMN03173240) | marine metagenome | biome: Marine; feature: Water; material: Subsurface seawater | place: North... | reverse complement strand
TTTTTTATCTATATAAATAATTTCAGCATCATTAGCTCTTGCAATTGAACAGGTGTTATCAGTGGAATATCCATCAATTACTAAAATCTTATTTGGGTTTAAAAATTCTTTACTTTTTTTAATTACAGTCTCAATAGTTTTTTCCTCATTATAGGTTAAAATTATAATAAGAGTTTTTTTATCATACATTACTATTTAAATTTTTTTTTAATTCTATTTTCTACCTTAACTAAATTTTCCATATTTTCTATACCCATCCAGTATTTATTAATTTCATAAGCGCCAACTTTTAATTTTTTAGATAAAAATTTTGAAATTAATTCAGGTACAGTAAAGAACTTATTTTTTGGGATAATGTTTAATTTTTTACTACTTTTTATTACATATATACCCGAACTTACATTATATTTTGAAATAGGTTTTTCAATAATGCTTTCAATATTATTATTTTTAATATTTAAAACTCCGAAATTATTTTTAAATTCTTTTTTTATATATCCTACTACAACATCAAATTTTCCTTTTTTTGCAAAATTAAGCATATGTTGAAAATTTATCTCGGTATAAACGTCACCATTAATTAAAAAAAAATATTCATTTGTCTTAATATCTTTTTTCATTTTATATAATGGGCCAGCAGTTCCTAGTGGGATATTTTCATCATAATATTTAATTTTTACTCCAAATTTTTTCCCATCTCCAAGATAAGTTTTAATTAGTTCCGATTGATATCCGGTGGAAATTAAAAAATTTTTAAAATTAAATTTCTTAAAAGATTTTACCAGATAAAGTATTATTGGATTTTGATTAATTGGCATTAAGGGTTTGGGTATTACAAAGCTAAATGGATTAAACCTTGTTCCTTTGCCCCCAGCCAGAATAACCACTTTTGTATTATTAATTGATCTCATAATAAATAATTTTAAGTGTTATAAATATTGTGTTTAAATAATTTTTTATTTTCCTCTAGCCAATTAATTGTCTCTTTAAGACCTTTATCTAAATTATAAGATGGTTTCCAATTTGTATTTTCTATTAATTTTTTATTGCTACATAGTAATCTATCTACTTCACTTTTATCAGGGCGTATTCTTTGTTTGTCTACTTCAATTTGTACTTCTTTATTTGTAATTTTTGAAATTTTTTGAACTAATTCTTTTATAGAAACCTCTTCGTTCATCCCTATGTTAACACTTTCACCATTAAATTTATCTTGCTTTGCAATTTCAACAAAACCCATCACTGTGTCTTTAACAAAAGTTAAATCTCTTTTTGCTTCTAAATTTCCCAATTTAATAGTTTTTACATCATTCAGAATTTGAGTTGCGATAGTTGGTATAATTGCTCTTGCAGATTGTCTCGGACCATAGATATTGAAAGGCCTAACTATTTTTATTGGTAATCCAAAAGATTTATGAAAACTTAATGCAAGATTATCTGCTCCTATTTTTGTCGCTGAATATGGGGATTGACCAACTTTAGGATGATCTTCATCCATTGGGGTGTACTGTGCTGACCCGTATGTTTCGCTAGTCGAAGTAATAATTATATTTTTAGTATTAAGTTGCCTTGCAGATTGAATAACATTATATGTTCCCTCAATATTTGTTTTAATATAAGCTAAAGGGGAAAGATAAGAGTAAGGAATACCAATTAATGCTGCTAAATGAAAAACTTCATCAACTCCTTTCATAGCTGAAAATACAGAGTCATAGTCTCTAATATCTCCTACAACAAAATCTATATTTTCCTTGTATTTCGAATGCTCTAACCATCCCCAGTTATTATTCGAGTCATAATGCACTAATACTCTTACGTCATTCCCAAATTCTATTAATTTTTCCGTAAGATGAGATCCTAAAAAACCTGCAGCCCCCGTAATTAAAATTTTCATAACAAATCTATTAAGACTGATATACCATTTTAGTAATTAATTACTATAATTTTATGGGTAATTTCCTGAATATATTTATCAATTTACAGCTTTAATTATTTCAATACATATAAGATATATTTACTTTGGTCCCAAAAAATAAATTCGTTAACTTTGTTATAATAATTATTGATTTTTTTTGTCAGACAAATTTCAATTTCTTCATTCTCTTTTTTACTTTTAAAAGAAGGAAACCTCATTTTGTAACTATTTTTGCTATTATCAGGTTTAAAAGGGACGATCAAATATTGACTCAAACCAATACCTACTGGAAAAAATTTTACTTTATAATTTTGTGATGCAAAGTGGGGCATCATAGACTCGTCCATATCTACAGATGACCTATAAGGTATACTTTCCTTGATTGATTGTTTAATTTCAAAATTATTTTTTTTTAAAAAACTTCTTTTTTCATTATCTAAAGGATATAAAATTGATGAATAAAATTTTTTTAATCCTGGTGCAAATTCTTTGAATGCTACTATTTTTTTTGTATTTGAGTAATCATGTGAATTATTAAACAAAATTAAGAAAGTGAGAAAAAAATAAAAAAACTTTTTTTTATTTGCAAAAAATTTTTTTTTATGAAGTTTTTCAAATCCAACTACTGCTGATGCAATTAGGAAAGGTATATAGAATGAGTGGTAATGTGTTGAAAGTCCATTTTTTTCAGCACCACCTATTGTTATCATATAATTAGGTAGAATCGAACATATAGCTAAAAAAAATAATCTTTTATCAAAAAAACCTATTAACAATATTGGTAAATTAATTATAAATAGTTTGAAAGATAGAGGTCCATAATATGGACTAAATATATTTTTTATTACATATAAGATTGTATCTATATTAAAACTAGAACTGTAATGTGATGTTGATGAGTTGATGTAGAATTTCGTATAAAATATAAAATAACTTAACGCAATTAATCCATAAAAAAAAATAAATAAAATTTTTTTATTTTTGTATAGTTTGAAATTCGTTATTAATAGTGAATAACCACACAAAAATAAACCAACCATTAACGCAGCTCTCTCGTGAATAAGAGATGTATAAAAACCCAAAACTAAAATTAGTAAAAATAAACTTTTTTTTTCAGAGTTTGAGAAGCTATAATAAGCTAATATTAGGCAAAACATTGGAAAAATATACAATCGATCAAAATAAAACTGTCCAACAAAACCTACTGAGATAGGCGGCCAAATCATTATTGCTAATATAAATAAGTAAAGTAAGGAATAATTAATTTTCTCTTTAAGAAAAAAAAATATTGTAACAAATATTAATATGAAATTAGCAGCAAAAACAAAAGAAACTACATTTAAAGAATTTATTCCTAATTTAACAAATAAAGATAAAATTATTGCAATTAGGTAAGAATGTTCCTGTCTAATAAAATCTGGTATTTCATTTGGATTGTGTAAATTAAGATTACAATATTGTTCGACATTTGCTGACAGATAAGGTCTCAAATGATAAAGAGATTCTGCAAACATTGTTCGAAATTTACTATAAACCCCTAAATTGTTTATCAAATCCACTACAACAGCACTGTCACCATTGGCATAAAAAAAATTAGTTAAAAAACTTAAGTATAAATTTATAAATCCAGCTAATACTAAAAAAAAGAATAGTTTTGCATGATGGTTTTCTAAAGTTTTTTGAAGTTTTTTTATCATTTGAATAAAATTTTAATTAGGAAAAAAAAGTTTAACATTATTTTTACTTTAATACTATTGATATGATATTTTTTACCTATTTTACTTATCGATTTTGATTTTTTTAATCTTTTAAACCTTTTGTAAAAAATTGAATTATTATTATAAAGTTTAAAAAACTTTTCTTTTTTAATTTTAAAATTATTTTCATAGAGAATTTTTAAAGTATTAAATCTAACCGAGCTAATGGGTGTATAAAATATTATAAGTAAAATATAAGTTAGCTGAAAGTAAAAAAATATATTAAGAACAATACTTAAAAAATCTTTTTCAAAAAAATATAAAATTGAACAAAAAAATAAAAATCCGATAGTAGAAGATAAAATAAAACTTTTAATAAATCTAATTTTTAAAATTGTCGTCATTAGAATTAAGCTTATTGAATTAAATGAAAAAACTAAAAGAAAAGTTATAAAATTAAGAAAATATTCGTTATCCATTATCAGTATTTTTTTGAATTTTATTAAAAATATAAAAAATTTTAAATAAGAGATAATTTTTTCTTTTATAGAAAAAATATTTTTTATTTTCAAATATATATTTTTGGTTTTTTAATGTATCAATTCTTTTCTCTAAAAATTTTTTTGTTAAAAAGTATTTTAAAACCTTTGCTTCACTGCAATTTTTACTTTTTTTTATTTTATTGAGAATTGTTAAACTCGGGCTTCCTTCTAAAGGAGATATAATTAAAAATAAAAAACTGCAAATATTAATTAAATAGAGAAATAACGAATATAAAATTTGATCTAAGCTATCAAATTTATAATAGTAAATAAAAAAACAAAAAATCGAAATAAAAATAAAATAGTCAATTTTTTTATTATTAATTTTAAAGATTTTTGAAATGGATATTTTTAATATTAAAGAAGTAATAAATATAATTATAGTTTGTAGCTCAATAAGCATTGATTTTTTTTTTTATTAGTCTAGTTTTTTTTTACACTAAATTTTTAAATAAAATAGCAATTAAAGTATTTATTATGAAAAAATTAAAAATTATATGTTTTGATATTGATAATGTAATTTGTAAAACAAATTCAAGTCATGATTATAAAAAATCCAAACCCAAAAAAAAAATAATCAAATTTATAAATGAACTTTTCAGCTTAGGTTATATAATTAAAATTTATACTGCTCGCTACATGGGAAGAAGTAATGAAAATTACGTGAAGGTAAAAAAAAAATATTTTGAAACTACAAAATTACAATTAAATAGCTGGGGACTAAATTATCATAAACTTTATATGGGAAAACCTAATTTTGATCTATTTGTCGATGATAAGGCCCTAAATTTTACAAATAAGTGGCCTGAGCAATTAAAAAAAAAATTAAATATATAACAAAATAATTTGGAGTTTGATTAATATTTTAATTAATTTAAATATATCTAATGAGCAATTTATCTGAAAAATATTTTTTAAACATCAGTAAAGTTTTAAAAAGTATATCGAAAACAAAAATAAATTTACTAGTCAGCGAGATACATAAGTTAAAAAAAAATAATAAAAAACTATTTATTTGTGGCAATGGAGGAAGTGCGGCAAATGCAATTCATGTCGCTAATGATTTTTTGTTTACTAAATTATCAAACAAAAAAATGATTAATGTGGAAGCTTTGACCTCGAATAATGCAATCATTACATGTATAGCTAATGATGTTGGATATAAATACATATTTTCAAAACAGCTTGAAAATAAAGGTTCTACTAATGATATGCTATTAATTTTTTCTGGTAGTGGAAACTCTGAAAACTTAATTGAGGCAATTAAGGTAGCAAAAAAAAAAAAAATGAAAATTTTTGCTATTCTTGGTTTTGATGGAGGCTTATGTAAGCGATTATTAAAAAATTATGTTCATGTAAATATAAATGATATGCAAATATCAGAGGATTTCCAGCTAATCATTGGTCATATAATTTTAAAAAGTCTTGTATGAGTAAAATCGTAAGAAGCGTATGAATGTAATTGTTACAGGTGGAGCTGGTTTCATAGGAAGTCATTTAGTTGAGTCTTTATTAAAAATTAATACTATAAAAAAAGTTGTTCTAATTGATTTTTTTGAAGATGGATCAAAAAAAAACATATCTCATTTAATTAAAAATAAAAAATTAAAAATTGTAAAAAAAAATATTAATAAAATAAAAGCAAACGATAAAAATTTTAAAAAAATAGATTGTGTTTTTCATTTAGCTGCTATTGCTGACATAGTTCCCTCAATTAATAATCCAAAACCTTACTGTGAAACTAATTTTATTGGCACTATTAATATTTTAGAAGCGATGAGATATAATAAAATTAATAAAATTATTTACACCGCTTCATCTTCTTGCTACGGAATTCCAAAAAAATATCCAACTGATGAGGAAGCATCGATTGATACAAGATATCCATACGCTTTTTCAAAATATATTGGTGAACAAGCAATAGTGCATTGGTCAAAAGTTTATAATATAAATTTTATTTCTTTAAGATTGTTTAATGTTTTTGGAACACGATCTAGGACAACAGGATCTTATGGAGCTGTAATGGGAGTATTTTTAAAACAAAAATTATCTAATAAGAGTCTCACAGTCGTTGGAAATGGCCAGCAAAAAAGGGATTTTATTGATGTTTCAGATGTTGTTAATGTATTGATAAAATCCATGAATTTAAAAACCAAAAAAAATTATATTTTAAATATTGGATCTTCAAATCCTATAAAGATTTTAGATTTAGTTAAAATTATTGGAGGAAAATATATTAATATTCCCAAAAGACCAGGAGAACCAAATATCACTCACGCAAATATTAAAAAAGCTAAAAGAATACTAAGATGGTCTCCAAGGGTAAGTTTTAATGAAGGAATGAGTATTTTAATAAAAAATATAAATTATTGGAAAGAGGCACCTTTATGGACAAAAAACAAAATTAAAATTCAAACAAAAGATTGGTTCAAATTTTTAAAATAAGTATGATTGATAGTAAACTACTTAGTTTAGAAAGTTTTTCATCATTAAGAAAAAAATTTAAAGAAAAAAAAATTGTTCTTTGTCATGGGGTTTTTGATTTATTGCACATTGGTCATATAGATTATTTAGAAAGTGCAAAAAAATTTGGGGATATATTAATAGTTTCAATTACTTCTGATAGATTTGTAAATAAAGGACCTGGTCGACCTTATTTTAATGAATATAAAAGAGCAAAGATGCTTTTATCTTTAAAAATTGTAAATTATGTAATTATAAACGACTCATTGACTGCTGAAAATATAATTAAAGTAGTCAAACCATCTTTCTATGCAAAAGGGCCAGATTATAAAGATAATAAAAAAGATATAAATAAAAATATTTATAAAGAAGTAGAGCTAGTAAAAAAATATAAAGGTAAAATAATTTATACTTCTGGAGAAGTTAGTAGTTCAAGTGCTTTATTAAAAGATTTTTTTATTAAGGAAAATAAAGATCAATATGAATATAAAAAAATAATTCAAAATAAATATTCATTTCAATTTATCAAAAATCAAATTGAAAAAATTTCAAGCACCAGGGTTGTTGCGTTGGGAGAAACTATAATTGATGAATATATTTTTAGTGATTCTATTGGAAAATCTGGAAAAGAACCTCATTTGGTAATTAAGGAGTTACATTCAGAAAAATACCTAGGCGGTATTATGGCCGTTAGTAAGCATTTAGAGCAATTTTGTAAAATTATTAATATCGTTTCATTTATTGGCGATCAAAATAGTTTATTAAATTATATTAAGAGAAAACTTTCCCCAGTTTGTAAATTAAATTTTATAATAAAAAAAAACTCTCCAACAATTATAAAAAAAAGAATTATAGATAGATTAACAAACCAAAAGCTATTAGGCATATATTCTATAAATGACAGAGATTTAGATAACTTAGAGTTAAAAAAATTAAATAAAATTTTAATAAGTAAAAAAATTAATAAAAATGATTTAGTCATAATTACAGATTATGGTCATGGTTTCATAAATACGAATTTATTAAAAAAATTATGCCAAAAATTCAAAAATACATACTTAAATGCACAGCTTAATGCCTCTAATATTGGTTACCATTCCTTAAGAAGCTATAATAATTTTCATAGTTTGATTGTTAACGAGAGTGAGTTGAGACATGAATTTAAAGATAAAAATTCCTCTGTAGAGGATTTAATTAAAAAATACTCTAAATTAACAAAACTTAAAAATATAGTTGTAACAAGGGGTGCAAATGGTGTGCTTTATTTTAATAAAGCTTCTAATAAAATTATAAAATGCCCAGCCTTTGCAAATCAAATAGTTGATAAGATTGGTGCTGGAGATACATTTTTAGCAATTTTTGCAATTTGTGATTATAATAAAATTAGTCCTGAACTAAGTATATTTATTGCATCAATTGCAGCAGCAACTTCCGTAGCTTCTCTGGGCAATTCAAAATATATTGAAAAAAATTTAATGCTTAAATCAATTGAATATTTTTTAAAATAAACAAGTTAGATATTTAAAAAAAAAATATATTAATATTTTTATTTTAGTCTATTAATCTAAAACATGACAATAAATTTTAAAGCAGCTGTTTTGGTAAAACAAAAAAAAAATTTGAAGATATTAAAAATTAAAGTTCCAGAAAAATTAAAAAAAGGTCAAGTTTTAGTAAAGATTTTATCTGCCTCAATTTGTGGTGCCCAACTTGGTGAAATAGAGGGAAAAAAAGGAAAAGATAAGTGGATACCTCATTGTATGGGCCACGAAGGTTATGGAGTTGTAATAGCAAAAAATAACTACGTAAAAAAGATGAATATAAATGATCATGTTGTGATGCACTGGAGAAAAGGAGTTGGCGAGAATGCAGAGGGAGCTAAATACTTGAGTAATAATGGAATTATAAACTCAGGACAGATAACTACATTTCAAGAATATGCTGTTGTATCAGAAAATAGATTAACCAAAGTTAAGCATGCAAAAAAACTGATTAGCATTATGCCTCTTTTGGGATGTGCTATACCTACATCGTGGGGATTGCTTTATAACGAGGCTGGCTTTAAAAAAGAACAAAGTTTATTAATTTTTGGAGCTGGCGGACTAGGCGTAACGACGGCATTAATTGCAAAAATTGCAGGATGCAAAAACATTTTATTAATTGATAAATTTTCAAATAAGAAAAAAATATTAAAAAAAATGAATATAAAATTTATGCTTTTAAATAAATTTATAAAAATGAGGAAAAATTTATTTTCTTTAGTAATTGATACAACTGGGTCATCTAAAGTTATGGGCGAAGCATTTAATTATGTGTCTAAAAATGGAAAGTTAATATTTGTCGGACAACCTAAAAAAAATTCTGTTTTAAAAATAAAAAACCCTATAAGACTATTTAATCCTCCAAATGATCATATAAAAATCATATCTTCAGATGGAGGTCTTTTTAAGCCAGAGTTACATATGAAAATTATCTATAAATTGCTAATTAATAATTCACAAAAATTTAAAAAACTGATAACTCGTATTATATCTTTAAATAATATTAATAAAGGTATTGAATTAATTAAGAGAGGAAAGGAAATAAGGGTTTGTATAAATCTAACAAAATAAATAAACAATTAATTCTTAAGGCGCTAGAAAAAATAATTAATATAAGATTGGTAGAAGAAAATATTGCATTAAAATCAAGAGAAAATAAAATTTTTTCTTTCTTGCATTTATCCATAGGTCAAGAAGCTTGTGCTGTAGGAGTTGCTTCTGGAACAAATAAAAATGATTTATTTTTAGGAAATCACAGGTCGCACGCTCATTATTTGGCTAAAAATGGGAATTTAGAAAAAATGATAATGGAAATCTTTGGAGACCCGAATGGTTGTTGTAAAGGGTTTGGGGGCTCAATGCACATGTTAGATAAAAAAGTTAATTTTATGGGATCAATTCCAATACTCGGATCAGCAATTTCAATTGCAAGTGGAATGGCGATGGCTGAAAAACTTAAACAAACAAAAAACATAGTTGTGGTTTTTGTTGGAGATGGAGCAGCTGAGGAGGGATCTTTTTACGAGACTATTAATATGGCAGGACTGTATAAATTACCCCTAATGGTAGTGTTGGAGGATAATAGATACGCCGTGGAAAGTACACACAGAAAAAGAAAAGTGAAAAACTATAATTTTGAAAAAATTTTCAGATTTGGAATGAATTCAGAATACAAAAGAGTTAATGGCCAGAATTTTTTAGATGTTTATAAGGCCACTCAAACTCTAAGAAAAAATATTTTAAAAAAAAAAAAAGTTGGAATTTTACATCTTGATTGTCTTAGATTTGCAAAACATAGTGGTTCAGCAGTATCAATTGATGATCAAAAATCTATATATAGAAGAAAAGAAGAGTTTATAGAAATAAAAGAAAAAGATCCAATTAAATTATTAGATAATTTCATTATTAAAAATAAATATTTTAACAAAGAAAAACTCCACAAACTTAAAATAAAAATATCCAATCAAATAAATACCAAATTTGAAAAAATTTTTAGCAAAATTTTAATTAGGAAAATTTAATGAATTTTACAAAGGCAATAGAGCAAGCTACTATTAGAGTTTTATCAAAAAACAATAAAAACTTAGTGTTTGGTCTTGAAGTTACTAATGTTGGATCAAAAATTTTTGAAAAATTTCCAAATCAAGTTTTTGAAACTCCTGTCTCCGAATTATCAAGCTCTGGACTGGCAGTTGGACTAGCAACACAAGGATTTAAGCCACAAGTTGTATTTGGAAGAGTTGAATTTGCTCTTTTAGCTTTTGATCAAATTTTTACACAAGCTGGAAGATGGGAATTTATGTTTGGAGGAAATTATCCATGTCCAATAAATTTTAGAATTCAAATAGGAAGACAATGGGGAAATGGACCTCAACATACTGCTAATTATCATTCTATTTTCTTGCAATCATATGGTTTGGATATATTTATTCCATCAACACCAGAGGAGGCTTACCAGCATACAATCTTTGCTAATAAATTAAAAAACCCATCTGTTATACTTGAGCATAGATATTTATCTCAAATTACCCAAAATTTTGAGAAAAAAGAAAATAAAAACATTCCTTCATTTAAAATTTATGAGAAAAAAAAAAAGAAAAAATATCTTATTTTAACTTATGGTGACAGTCTTATTGATTCATTAAAAGCTCAAAAATTTCTTTCAAAACAAAATATTGATTTAGATGTTATTTGTTTTTCATATTTTCCATATAAAAATAGAATCGATAAAAAGTTATTTAAATTACTAGAAAAATATCAAGAGATTATTTTTATAGATAGTGCACCTTTTCAATTTGGTATATTAAGTGGAATTTCTTCTATGGTAGCAAAAAATATGAAAATTAAAAAAAATTTTTATTTTTTATCTCCATCAAATCATCCTTCTCCATCAGCTCCTTTTCTAGCTAAAAATTATTATAAAAACGTTAAAGATATTATTAATTTAATAAGTATATTGGAAAGAAAGAAAAAATTTTATTTTAAAAAATTATCATTTGATGAGACAATGCTGTGGCCTCAAGATGATATAGGTAATTTAGTTCCTTAAAACTATGATATCATTAATTATTCCATTTTATAATGAGTCATTAGAATTACCCAAATTATTGAGGGATCTAAATAGTTTTAAAAAAAACAATTTAATACATGAATATATTTTTATAAATGATGGATCAACTGATAATTCTTTGGAAATTCTTAATAAATTCTTAAATAAATATTCAAAAATTAAAAAAAAAAAAATAAAAATTGTAACTAATCAAAAAAATATAGGTTGGTGTAAATCTTTAAAAAAAGGATATACATTGGCAAGTGGAAAATATAGTCTTTTTATACCTGGAGATGGAGAGGCTAAAATTACTGAATTTCTCAAAAATTTAAAATTAAAAGAAACAACAGATGTATTTATTTTCCAAAGAAAAAGTATGATGGGTAGACCTTTATCAAGAGTTGTTATTTCTAAATTATATAAAAATATTTTTTTTATAATTTTTAATTTTAAAAAAATTGATTTAAATGGAATTATTTTAATAAAAACAAATTTAATCAAGAAAATAAATTTATTATCAAACTCTTTTTTTATAAGTGCGGAAATTATTTTAAGATGTAAAAAAAAAAATTATAAAATTGATTATAATAATTTTTTTACTCTTTTTCCTAAGAAAAAATACAAATCTACTTCTCTAAATTTAAAACAAATAAAAATGGTTTTATTAGATTTTTATAATTTTTTACATTTTTATTATTTAAAATGAAAATATGAACAAAATAAGTTTACAAAGTTTTTCACCATCTATATTCATTTGGATAGTTATTTTTTTAGTAAACTCCATTTCTATATATTTGACATTTAAATTTAATTGGTGGGAAAATTTATCAATTAAACAAATAGATATTTATATATTAATATATTCATTATTTTACTTTATATTTAGAAAATATTTAATATCGATACTATTTTTATTTGCATTTTTGGTATTTATAAATTTACATGGAATTGCACCGATAGCATCCAATTTTTTGTTGTTTATTTTTTCTTTTTTTATTGGATATGGTTTTTTAAAACTTATAAGAATTAATAACTTAAATTTGGTTTCCTTGACTACTTTATCAGTTGGTTTAGGGGTAATTTCATTAATTATTAATTTTTTTTCTTATTTTAAAATTAATACACCAATAATTTATTTTTTAATATTTTCATCAATTTCCTTGTTAATATTTTATTTAAATAAAACATATATTCTCGATATATTTTCTAAAATAAAAATAAAAAAGTTTTATATTGAAACTAACTTTTTTTTTTCAACAATTTTTATATTTTTATTTTGCTATTCTTTCTTAGCAATAATACTTCCAGATACTAGTCACGATGGATTGAGTACTCATTTAACAATACCAAAACAATTATTTTTAAATAAAATCTGGAATTATAATGTGGATGATTATGTTTGGGCAGTACAACCTATGGGAGGCCAATGGCTTTTTTCTTTTTTATTTTTTTTTGGAGGTGAGCCAGCTGTAAAACTTTTTCCCTTATTAATATTGCTTTCGTTGAGTTATTTTACTTATTATTTTTTGAAAGAGAATAATTTAAATAACGACATTTCATTCAGTGCTTCATTGATTTTATTTTCTCTTCCAATGACTCATTTATTATTTAAGTCTCTACATATCGATACAATTCATGCTTTTTTCTCCGTTGTAATTTTAATAGAAATTTTGAAAGAAAAAAGAGATTGGAAAATCTTATCTATCCTAATGGGTATTTGCTTTGCTTTAAAATCCTCAACAATATTATTAGTACCTTTAATATTACATTTTTATATTGTGGACTCTATGAAGAGCTTTAGCCTAAAAAATACAATTATTTATATTTTTTTAGGACTGTTATTTTGTTTAGCACCGTACCTAACAGCATTCTTAAAAACTGGATCTCCAACATTCCCTTTGTACAATGAGATATTTAAGTCTGAACTTATAAGTAAAGCAGCTTTTTATCACCCCTTATTTTCACAACAATCATTTGCAGATATATTTTATACTACTTTTAATTCAAAAAATTATGGAATAGCTCATTACAGTAATGGTGCAATTGGACTTGGTTTTTTTATTTTTGGAATAATTGTATTATTTAATTTTTTGAAAATAGATAAGACAAAATATGTTTTGTTTTTTTATTACTTTTTTGCAATGGCAATAATGTTTATTTTTCAATCTTATTTAAGATATATATATTTTTTGCTCGCTCCACTTATTTACCTTTTAGTTATTTCTATTAATAATAATTTAAAAGAAAAAAAAATTATTTTATTTACATTATTTTTAATTCTTTCAGTAAAT
>ENA-UOXV01005678-UOXV01005678.1-marine-metagenome-genome-assembly--contig:-NODE-5678-length-13508-cov-25.698283_pt1 | contig 13508 bp, 11 predicted proteins | sample MGYA00238165_ERZ766961 | MGnify/ENA primary metagenome ERZ766961 (study PRJEB28924, sample SAMN03173240) | marine metagenome | biome: Marine; feature: Water; material: Subsurface seawater | place: North... | reverse complement strand
CGTTGAAAAAACTATATTCGCAACACTAATCACGATCAATAATTACATGATGTGTAACTAGCGTTCAGCTAGGTCATTGATCTATATTGAGAGTGGTGGATTGCGGTGGGCCACAGCGCGTGGCAGTGAGTTACACGAAAGTTACACGGTGCTGTTGAGGTGGTTGTAAGTCGTTGAGATATATGGGTTATGTAATCACGTGACTACTGTCGTCAATCACGTCGCTCATCGCAATGTCATATTATAGCGTGGTGGTCGGTAAAATTATGTATAGATACTGCCTTAATTTAATAAGGCGGTGGCCAATTCCTTTGCTGTTGATGACTGTGAAGCAGACAATTGCTCTGAGATAGTCTTATAATCGCTCTCGGGTTTTGAGAAAATTTTAATAATTTCAACTAACCTGGGAATAGAGAGTTTTGGTGAGTGTTCGCATACTTCAATTAACGCAGTTATCATTAATGTTTTCTCATGGTTGGTTGTTACCTTCTGCGCGGCCTGTCTCAGAACGCGGTAAGTCCAATCATATTCATGAAATGAAGGATTTTCTTTAATTAATGAAATTGCGGAGTTTAGGGTTGTGCTTATATTGTCTGTGTTTGACAACGCCGAATATTCAAGCGTTATAGCCTCTTCTAGGCTCACATTATGCTCGAGTTTTATACCCAATTTATTCCTGAATTCGGCGTGTATCCTGCAAAAAGAAACGAGGAACTTTTGTAATTCCCCAATCGTAGTTGATTGAGTAAGCCTAATAGGTTTCCATTTTTGTAGATTAGTTTTATCTCTCAGAAAGGGATCTAGCAGGAGTGTTGTTGAATGAGGTAGGTCTCCCTTCTGACCATCGTATATACCAATACCAAAATCTGTTCGTAAGTAGCTTGCTAATTCTTTGAGCTTAGTGTTCTGGTTAATTTCCATTGGTTTATATAAAAGGGAGGGCTATATCAAATTTATTTTTCGGGCTTTAGGAGACAACTATCGGTGTAATATGATACGGGTTGGTGTACGTGAAGTGTGAGTTTCCCAGTGCAGTTGCGTAACCGGCCTTTTTTTAAACTGTAAAAACTTGGCTCCAAAACCCGACCAGAATGTGGAGCGAGGTAAGTGTAAGCTTCAGCGCGATCAACTTCTGCCCCTTCTTGATCAAATATTGAGAATTTCACAGTCACCCTCTCAAAATACGTATCACTGATGTTCCTTATACCCAAAGAGAACTCAAGCCGAACATCACCGTCATCATCCGGCTTTTCCCTAATGCAGGTGCCGCCTATAACTTTAACAAGTCCTGCGATATCTACGCCTTTTTTTAGAAACGTGACTGTTTCGTCACCATTCGGAATGTCAAATTCACCGAGATTATGGAACTCCCTTCTATACATTTGTGCGTCTAAGATCACTTTTATTGCGTCAAATTTACCCTCGAAGCAAAAAGCTTTAAAATAGGGAGTTCTGACGTCAATATTCGCTGTTTCCTTACTCTCAATAAACACATCTATTTCATCGTCATCACTGCCGCAGACAGTAACGCCTTCAGCGTTAACGAGAATCACACTGGTTTTAACAAGTTCAATAACGCTCTCAGTATCATTCTCTACTACGGCTTCTATCTCCATTGATACGTCGCCGTCGGAGTCAGGACCTCTGTATTCTGCTTTTGATATTTTCAACTTTCTTCTCCCGGTTTACGGTATTGTGTTGGTTACTCATTCAAATCGAGATCTGTGAACGTATAAGGTTCATTTGCCGAAGATTTCTCATTATTTTCCGGTAAAGAGTGCAGTTCTAAAAGGTCTATATCTTTGATACTGGCGTGCTCTTCATTCGGCGAGAAAATCTTGTTTTTCACAGTGTTTTCGTCGATTTTAAGTTTTTCGCCAGTCAGTAGATCATAGTTCTCCATGGCTAAATCACTCTCTAGAACTGAAATCTTGCCACGTATGTCGTTATCTACAAGAGTGCCTAATTCTACCTCCTCAGCAAAACCATTGTTGCCATTTACTTCTTTATTTTCAATAACGGTGCCATCTTCTGATGCTTCCGGTACCGTCCGTATTTCTTCAACGGCTTCATTCTCTAGCCCTTCATTTGAAGCATCTATCGTAGGTATAATAGTTTCCTCGGCCTGATCTTTTTTCGTGCTTTCACTCACTCCGATTTGGCTTGTTTCTTTGCGCGCCTTACGGACCATTTTCTTTTCATCTTTGTGATAAGCTGCATTTAGAGTTAGGTTATCGTCGCAGAGATAACTGTCGTCTGAGCCAGCTACTTGGACCTTGAGACCAAACTCTTCCTCTAATTTGTCTTCGAGATTGCCGACCTTCATGTTCTTGGCGACAGAGAGAGCTTTGCCGCTGCCCTTCTTCTTGCGCACTTGGCCAAGCGTCTGAGTGGGGTCAGCGAATGAACGGCCGTCGTAGACCCTTAGCGTTAAGCCGAACTCCTTCAAGAAACCTTCTTGAAGCGTTGAGACCTTCATTTGCCCAGTGATTGATAAGCCAGCCATCTGTCATCTCCCCAACGTTTCCTAGCTCTTATACCATAAAAGAATATAGGGTTAATAAATTTTATTTCAAGCGTTGCACGATGTGTAACTAGCGTTCAGCATCGCGGAAATGTGTGGCACGAGCGTTGCTCAGATCGAGCGCACCTACTGCCAGTTGAATGACGAGATACGCCTTACCACCGCACTCGCTGACTATCGTCGTAATGAAGGCGGCACGTCAGCTATCTCTGGACAGCAGAAGGCTGGCTATATCTTGCAGTCATTATCGATTTATATTCGTGCCGTGTTATTGGATGGGCCATCAGTGACAGGCTCAAACAGGATCTGCCCATAGAAGCATTAAAAAGGGCCATTGCGTTGCGGCAACCGCCACCTGGGGTCATTCATCATTCTGATCGCGGCTCGCAGTATTGCTCCAACGATTAACGAAAACTTCTCAAAATCGACACCCGTATGCACACTGAAGCCACGGGTGGATTTGAGCTTGCCACGGCTGTCCTGCTTCACATGTCAGCCCGCTTCCCCGTCCTTCGTCGGCTTGCCGTCAACGCCCGTGCCCGGACCCGATTGCGCCGCATCAACCGGGGTCGCATCAATGATATTGACCCGGCTGTTTGACGTCAGCGCCTATGGAACAAACTAGCGGGATTGCATAAGAGAGGATTTCTAGCTCATCGTAGTGACCGAAGGGAACGCAGATGAGACAGAAATCGCAGACAAGAGAGACAGGTGCAGCCAAGGCTATCAAGGACATCCGCCGGGCAACCCGCAAGCAATATTCTGCTGAAGAAAAGATCCGCATCCTACTGGATGGATTGCGGGGTGAGGAAACCATTGCAGAGTTGTGCCGCCGCGAAGGCATTGCCCAAAGTATCTATTACAAATGGTCGAAGGAGTTTATGGAAGCAGGCAAGCGCCGGCTTGCCGGTGATACGGCACGGGCAGCTTCGACTGGCGAAGTGACCGCGCTGCGCCGTGAAGCTCGTGAGTTGAAGGAAGTCGTTGCCGAGCAGACCTTGGAGCTGAGATTGCTTAAAAAAAGCATGATCGCGGATGGGGGAGACGACGAATGAGATATCCCGCATCTGAAAAGCTTGAGATCATCCGCCTTGTTGAGCAATCCCACCTCCCCGTCAAGCAGACGCTGGACAAACTAGGCATTCCCCGTACCACCTTTTATCGCTGGTACGACCGTTATCAGATCGGTGGGCCAGAGGCTTTGGAAGATCAATCGCCTCATCCATCCAAGATATGGAACCGTATTCCTGATGATATTCGTCAGTGCATCGTTGACCTGGCGCTGGAAGTGCCGGAGCTGTCCCCGCGCGAATTGGCCGTGCGCTTCACAGACACGGAAAAATACTTTGTCTCAGAGGCTTCCGTCTATCGGCTGCTTAAATCTCTTGATCTGATTACCAGCCCCGCATTCATTGTCATCAAGGCTGCTGATGAGTTCAGAGACAAGACAACAGCCATCAATCAACTGTGGCAGACCGACTTCACCTATCTGAAGGTCATCGGTTGGGGCTGGATGTATCTGTCAACGATCCTTGATGATTACTCGCGCTATATCATTGCCTGGAAGCTGTGCACGACCATGAAGACCAGCGATGTTACCGATACGCTGGAATTGGCCTTACAAGCATCTGGGTGTGACCATGCCCATATTGCCCATAAACCCAGGCTGTTATCTGACAATGGCTCTAGCTACGTCTCTGGTGAGTTGGCTGAATGGCTGGGTGATAAGAAAATGGGGCACGTCAGGGGAGCACCATACCATCCGCAAACTCAGGGCAAGATCGAACGATGGCATCAAACATTGAAGAACCGCATCTTACTGGATAACTACTTCTTCCCAGCAGACCTTGAAGCGCAGATCGAGGCCTTCGTCGATCATTATAATCATCAGAGATACCATGAGAGCATCAACAACCTCACGCCCGCAGATGTTTACTTTGGGCGTGGGCAATCGATTTTAAAACAACGAGAAAGGATCAAAAGGAAAACCATGGAGACCCGGCGCTTGCAATACCGCAAACACGCCGCTTAGTATTGTCAACCAGATGAGCCAGATCCTCTCTTGGATTAGGCCGCTACGTGTTCCAAAGACCGCACGGGGCCTTCAATGGAAAAACGCCTTACGAAGCGCTCAGAGAAAAGCTATAATCAATTAACAAATCGTTCCACGAGTACCTGCAGCTTACACGAAGAAGGAGATTATCAAATGCCAGACTTTGATGAGTTAATCGAAAAAATATCTGACGAATTTCATAAAGATCCACGCAACAAGGTGTTTGCACCTCAAGAGCTTCTGATCGCGAGTGTGAAAGAGGAAATGGGGGAAGACATTTCTGCGGATATGCTTTCAAGCATTGTTTCCTTACACGAAGAAGGAGAAATTGATGGAGATGAGGAAGAAATTTATGACGCCGCCGTTTATTGTTGCGGCGTTCTAGCACGTAAATGTTTTGCAGATGATCCAGAAGATGAAGACGCTGAAGTAGATTACGAAATTTCTTGGATTGAAAATGAGGACGGTTCAATCGCCGCTGAAATAAGGCCTTCTTAAGTTGTCATGAAACTCTCCCGCTCTACTCTTGAGCAACACATTCGCTGCCCACATTGTGCTTCTAAATGGTCGAAAAGTTTATTGAGCACTACGATTCATTGTTTTTGTCCATAGTGTGTATCATGAATTCTGGCAATAATATTTTCGTTGGAGTTTTAGATAGGGGTGCGGAGTGTCAACAAATGGATGCGTCAGAGAGAGACTTCTATGCATTTTTGCCGTTAGCACGAATGGTGCAAGCTGAAGTCAACGTGCTGGGACTGTCTGTCACCCCTTGTCAACGTACGAATATTCATTCTGAGCTTCGCGAGGCTCCCAATACAGATGCTTAATCCAATTGTCACGTCCCATCCGATAACCGGCGCCCAACGCACAGTCACTACAGGTCTACTGCTTGAAGTGTACTTGGTGCCGCGTGTGGAGCCCGCCGATATCAGCCCTTTGATTTCTGAGACTGACAGTCCGTGGTCTGAAAGCTACAAAAACGCTCCCCGCGAGACGGTATCTGCGGTTTCGGGCTCGCTGCGTGACCTTATGTTAGCAACCCGCCAAATAGAACCTGCAGAAATTGACATCTCTAAGCTTGACCCAGCTTCTCGCCTCTATCATCACGTTGAGGCTCTTTTGGGACTTTGGAGAGCAATGGGAGATGCTTTGCCCCTTGATCTTCAGGTCATGCGCCATGTTATCAGCTCAGACAGATCGGTTATTCTAGAGGCGTTACCTATTATTGATTCGTTTGGGCTGCAATTTTCTACCAAAGCGGAAACAGAATTGCGCGCAACCCTTATCCGTCATCACGGAATGGCCGATGCGGATGCTCAACGCCTTTGGCAAGAACGGCAGACCTCTGTCTATCAGGAAGCAAGAGAGGCCAATAGCCTTGGAAATGCTCAGCGTGGACTGTTCGGCAAGGCTGACGCCCCCCTGCCACCTGACGGTTCTCTTTCTTTCTGGGGTATCCGCGACCTTGCTGAAGAAGCCGAACTTGCAGCGGCTATTAGCCAGCAGTTGATAGATCAAGGATCTACACCAGAAGACATCGCCATCCTTTTACCTGAAGAATCGGGCTACCAGCAGCATTTAGGTAGTGCCTTCCATTCCATTGGCATTCCGTTGTCGGGGCTACCAATTTCAGCCCCGCAGCGTGATATGGCCACAGAGACACTACTGCATTTCGTATTGGCCTTAAATATTCCTACGCCCGCAATGGTGCTTGCCAGTCTTTATGTATCGCCCCTCATGCCATGGCCTGCAGAAACAGGTGCTGCTTTGGCACGAGAAGTAATGAAGGGACGTTTTGATCCTGGTATGACGAAGTCCTTTGAAGGGAAAGCAAAACGATTGTTCCAAGCACTGCGTGATGATAGTACGAGGAACGCTGCAAATGTTTCTGTCCAACTTGATCTACTTGCCCAGTGTTTAACAGATGAGGATGACTATCGCGATGATGTGAAAAGTCTTCGTGCGCAGCTGCCAAACCTAAAAAGCCTTCTTGCTACAATGGATCAGACGAACTGGGAGCGCCTTCTGGAGGAGCTCAACCCAGCTGTGCCAGTTTCTTCGCAACCTGAGCGCTTTGTTGAAGGTGTCAGCGTATTCAGTGAAGTTTCATTGCCATGGCGTTCAGCTAAACATCTTATTGTGCTCGGGGCAGTGGACGGACGGTATCCTCGATCGTCCTCAACATCCTCTCTATTTCTCGATAGTGAGCTCGAAAGCCTTGAACAACAGACAGGAATAAAAATTCCCGGTCGTGATGACCAACTTGCAATGGGGCTTGAGCTTTTTAGAAAGCAGTTCTCGGTAGCCAGTGAAAGCTGCACTTTTCTCTATCCGATGCGGGGGCTTGATGGTCGCCGTCAATCGACATCGACAGCGTTATCACTGATTGCTCGTACCATACGAGACATGAGCAAACCCGGGGATAAATCTATTGAGGAACCAAAAGTATTAATCCGAGACATTAGATTAACCCCACAGGAAGAATGGCCCTGTTCCGCTAGGATAATTCCATCAATCAAACGAGATCTCACAGAGCAAATACCAGTAAGCGGACAAATCAAATTAGCTCGTGATTTGTTCATGAGCAGGCTCGATAAAGATGGCAACCCACGACGCCAATCTCCAAGCCGCCTTGAAAAACTTATGGTTAGTCCATTGGCTTGGACTTTGGCCGAATTTGGCGCAGAAGAAGTTGTTTGGGCACCGGAGACTTATGACCATATCCTATCCGGCACATTGGCCCATGAAGTGCTGGAATATCTCTTCCCGAAAGAAAGCCCACTTCCTAATGATGTCGAAATTACAGCAAAAGCACCTAGGCTATTAGATCAAGCAGTTCGAAAATATGCGCCATTTCTTAATAGCCCACTGTGGAAGGTTGAGCGGCAAGGGTTGGAACGAGACATCATTCGTGCGGCTAAAAAATGGAGGGCAGCGCTGTCGTCCATCAACGCAAGAGTGATTGATAATGAAATAGACCTCATGGGAGAGGCTCACGGATTAAACCTGTTTGGCCGGGCGGATTGCCTGCTTAGTTTACCCGATGGACGGCTTTTGATTATTGACCATAAGAAGAGTGGCAGTGGCAAACGCCGTGATCGCATGATGGTGGGTTGGGATCTTCAACTGGCCCTTTATCGGGCCATGCTCCTCAAGCCTGACCTACAGGAAGGCGTGCTGGATGACATGTTGAAGGCGAAGCTCGAAATCGGTGTTGCCTATCACCTGATCAATGACAGTGGTATACTTGTGAATGGCATTCAATTGGACGGTGAAGGCTTTGAAATCATAGACACAGAAATCTCGATACAAGCCATTGAAAAACTGAAAGAGCGAATTAAAGAAGTTCGTACTGGAGTGGTCAGCCTTAATTATGTCGACGATATTACTTTCTTTGAAAAAACCGCCAAAACAACCCCTTACGCGTTACAGGAAAGCAGCCTTGTTGGGGCATTCTTAGTTCCGTCCGAGAATGAAGGGGATGCCACAAATGGATAGGATGCTCAATATTGTTCCAGCGGGTGCAGGCTCGGGCAAGACCTTCAAAATCAAGACTGATCTCACGGACTGGGTCAAAGCGGGAGATGTAAAACCACACCGCATCATGGCAGTCACATTTACCGAGGCTGCTGCGGGTGAGTTAAAAGAACGTATTCGAAGCGCACTACTTGCGGATGGCATGGTGGAAGAGGCACTTGATGTCGAACGTGCCTATGTCTCAACAATTCACGGGCTTGGCTTGCGAATTATGACTGAGCATGCATTTGCGGCGAACGGCTCCCCTCAACCACGTCACTTGAGTGATGCCGAACGCGATTTACTAATCCGTCAGGAGCTTTCTCATTGTGAAGAACTTGATACCATTAAAGCTGATCTACCACGCTATGGATATGTTGGCAGCTCCTGGGCAAGGGCAACGGCTGAAGACGCTTTTCGTAAAACAATATTTCAGACAATTGAGCTGCTACGAGGCTTAGGCGAAGGTGGAACAGATCCAGCTTTGGCCGATGAAGCGGTAAAGGCATTAAGCGAGCAGTACGGTGAAGTTCTAAAAGACCCGGAGCCATTGAGATCAAACCTTCAAGCTGTAGCCACAGCATTTTTGAGAGAATATCCTGATGGTGGTACACCGTTCGCAGGCGATACAGCGGCGGCACAGAAGAATTTTAGAGAGCAGCTTAAAGCTCTTCGGGCTGCACGCGACAACATAGATTTAGATAAAGATTGGAAGCTTTGGATCACTCTTTCTGAACTTCGCACGAAGGCACGAGGGGCTAAAATCCCTGACAATTTTGCAGAGCTGTCTGAACGTGTGATTGCTGCGGCTGGAGATATTACGCGCCATCCTGGCCCACTTGAAGATGCCAGTCGCAACCTATCAAGTCTCATCCTCGGCGCTCAAGCTATTATGTCTGGTTACGCCGATAAAAAAAGAAAGTCAGGTGTGATCGATTTTGCCGACATGATAGTCGAGGCTGAGAAGTTACTGCGCATAAAGCCGGAAATACTCACTGCGATTATGGCCGATATCGATTGCGTAATTGTTGATGAGTTTCAGGACACCAACCCAGTCCAATTCGCTCTGCTTTGGCGTATTGCGCAGGCAGCACCTCGTACACTTCTAGTTGGGGATACCAAACAATCCATAATGGGATTTCAGGGGGCAGATCCTCGTTTAACAAATGAACTGGCTAAACAATTCGCGGACAACACGACACCGCTTGATTGTAATTGGCGCAGTGACCCGCGCATTATGCGTTTTGTAAACGACATCAGCGGACGCTTGTTTGGTGAAAAGTATAATTCCCTCGAAGCTCAGCGATCTGAGACTGGACAGATATGCCTTGAGTTTGTCCAAGTCATTCAAGGGCGGTCTTCAAGAACGCCTAACTCGCGACCGGAGCAGCATATAGCAGCACGGGTTAAGACAATCCTTGATGACCAAACCATCATAGCTGACCGCCATAGTGATCTTAAAAATCCTGTGATGCGCGTCGCCCGTCCTGGCGACATCGCAATCTTGTGTCAGACACATTCGCAAGCGGCGAACTATGCAGACAGACTGAAGGAACTTGGGGTACCCGTTCGGATCAATCGGAAAGGTTGGCTGTCCTCACCTACGGTGATTGCAGCTAAAAATGCATTAGCTTTTGTGGCTGACCCAACCGATGCGCACGCAGCTCTCTGCCTCTTGACGCTTGGGCCGCGCGCCATGCCATTACAGGAGGCTATGACAGCACTGGCAGATGGTTTTCTTTTTAACGTGGCAGAACTCCAGCCTCTTGTCGATCTTGCTAGAACGGCAGCGGGAATACCTCTCGGGACACTGGTGCCACAAGTTATTACTCTCGCCAGTATCCGTGATTGGTCCAATAGCTTACCAGATGCGCCCCAAATGCGCGCAGATCTTCTCAGGCTTGAAGGGGAAGTTTCTAATTTTGAGAACTCCCACCGCGACATGAAGGCTGCTGCAGGGTTTTATGGGCAAACCGCTCCTGTGTTTCTTGGGTGGCTTGAGAACCAACGTAATGATCGCAATTTTGACCGTCATCCTGATCCAAGTTCAGGATCGGTTGAGGGGGTCGAAATCATCACTTGGCATGCCTCAAAAGGACGTGAGTGGAACGTTGTATTTGTCGTCGGACTTGATGACAAAATCGAAGAAAAACCTGGCACGATGCGAGCTGAGTTCGCAGACTTCTCAAATTTGGACAATGTTTTGAGTAAAGCCATCTTGCGCTATACGCCAGGGTTGCCACTTAAGGAAAAACGGGATGATTTTATCGAGGCTCGCAGGTTATCAGCCGAAGAGGATGCGCGCAGATTACTCTATGTTGCCCTGACTAGGGCACGTGACCGTCTGATCATCGAGTGGCCAGAGTTTAAGTTAAAGAAGAAATCTGAGGGCCCTGGCCCAGGCAACTTCGCTGAAATGCTTGTTCAAGAGTGTGAGCTCGAAATACATGCGGGACAAGTTACTCTCAGAGAGGCTACGTATCCTGCACGTAGCCTAGAATGCACAGATGAACCACCGGCGGAGTTTGATGTTCTGAGACCTGTTGAGGCAGATGCCATGGTCAGCTTCGGTGAGCTTCGTGAAAAGTCAGAGACCGAGAAGTCGCCTTGGCGAATACGTCCATCTCAGTTGGTTCCAACAGACACCACAACACCAAGGCCTATAGAAACTATTAATCTCGACACACCCGTTGCTGCCATCGAGGATGGTTTTGATCAAGCGGCAACCCGAGGCACAGCTTGGCATCTGGTATTTAGGACAGCCATGGCTAGGTCTGACTTGCTTGATCGAGCATGCCAGGCTGCCGGGGTAGAAGCCGAAGTATCTAAAGCGATTGAAGCTCAGGCGCAAGCAGTGAAGGATTGGCTGAAGGGCATGGGCTATGATCGCTTCCACTTAGAGCTTCCTCTGCAAATAGAAGACCCCTCTGGTGCTCAAACAAATGCGGTCATTGACCTTCTAGCTGAAGGGCCCGATGGATTCCTGATTATGGATCATAAATCAGGATTGGCTGATGAGCTTGAAGAAAGTTTTATTACCTACCGGCCACAGCTTGAAGCCTATGCCGCTGTGCTCGAAAGGCAGTTTCCAGATAAACCTGTCCAAGGATTTGCAATCAATTGGATGCGTACAGGGATTGTATCAGTAGAGCATACAACATACCGCGTTCTTGAGCTGGAGAAACTGCCGATAGCGAAGGACGTGAAAATATGATTATGAGCGCCTTAAAGCAGACATCTCCTCATGGATTAATAATAACAGTTAATGAACTCCATAAGTGGACAGGAAAAAACGTCAATCAACTCTTCTCCGATATTTCAACGCACAAGGACAAATGATGTGCGGAGCATTCCTTTCAATGCAGTAGGCCGTCAACCTATTGAACTTGGATGGCGCTCGGTGTTTCCAGATTGGAAGCCTAAATCAGAAAAGGGCGATGACGCCGCATTGCTTCCGCCACTGCGTGACGGCGAGACTACAAAGTTAAGTGACGCTGCCATTGAAGACAAAGAGACACGTCCACCACCACGATTTAACAAAGGCACACTCATCGAGGCGATGCAAAACGCTTGGCGCTACATGGCATGCAGGGCTTGGCTTCTATCAGACATCTGCAGAAGCAGAACCCAAGCTACATGTTAGGCTGTATCAAGGCGGGGAAAACAATGCTGAAGGACGCGAGTTGAACGAATACCCATTAGATGATTTGGCAACACAGCAATATTCTAAACATTTGGAGGTTATTATTTAATGGCTTTTATCGAAAAATTTTCGCCTGAAATTCTCGAAGAACTAGGCTCGTATGTATACAAGCTAATCGATCCAAGAGACGGATCTGTTTTTTACGTTGGGAAGGGTAAAGGAAATCGCGTGTTCGCGCACATGAAGGCTGCTTTGAATAGTGGGGATCTTTACCGTGACGAGGAAGAGATTAGTCTCAAATTAAAGACCATAAGAGAAATCATACATGAACAATTGAAGCCACTGCACATCATTCACCGTCACGGGTTAACTGAGAAAGAAGCAGAATTAGTAGAGGCTGTATTAATTGATGCGACCCCTGGCTTGACAAATATTATGGGGGGCATTGGCTCAAATGACAAAGGTCCAGCTAGTGCTGAACAAATTCAGCGACGATACCATGCGGAAATGATGGAAATTGATCCCACGCATCGAGTTATGGCAATCAATGTAAGAAAATCAAAAGATGAGCGTAGTGAATTATACGACGCAGTAAGATTTGCTTGGCGTGTCAGTCTAAACCGCGCGAATAAGGCGGATTTAGTATTTGCGGTAGCAAATGGTATCTGTATTGACGTGTTCGTCCCTGAGAAGCCATGGATTCAAGCAACAAAGCAGAATTTTCCAATATTGAATGCAGATATCGACGGCAGGTATGGCTTTAAAGGTCAACAGGCGCCTGAGGAAATTCGCGCTCGGTATTGCGGCAAACGACTTCCTGAGTCTATGCAACGCAAAAAGGGCATGGCGTCTCCTGTGCTCTATAACTACTAGCTCTAGGCTTTTTCGAAAAAATCGCCCACGAAAATATGCAAATTTGACAATCAGGCCATTAAGAGATTATGTCGATGCGGGGAAGTTTGATTTCACGTTACGAGGGTCTTATTGAGGTCAACCTAAATTAAAATGGCAATTCTTTGTTCATCATCGTCAGGATCCACCTCGTCCTCCCAGCTTACTGCTCCATCATTTGTGACAGATGATTTGGAGTCATAGCGAACGTTCTTATGAACACATAAGCAGCCTTTAAATTTTTTATCACTGCTACTAAGCTCACTATGCGGAAACTCTCCAGCCATGTGACCAGATACAATTCCGTAATCTTCCCCAAAAAATGTGTCTGTTATGTTCCACAAAACAAAATCCATTTCTTCATCTGAAAAATGGTCTGAGGATATTTTTCTTACAAAATTTGTTAGTTCAGCATATTCAATTTCCCAATCCAAAAGGTCAATAGCCCCCCCCCCAATATGCATATAAGTTTTACCTTCAGTGCCACGAGTGGGCGAAAAAATATTTACTTCACCTACCGTTTTAAAGCCTTCGCCCCACGTGTCTGGATCGCCTCCGCAGATTGGGTCCTGTGGATTTTCTCCAAGCCTAAAAATTTCACAGAATTTGTGATCATAATTTTCGTAAATCATTTCTTTTTCCTTTTCTCGCTCACCTCTGAATTCCTCGCCTGTATCTTCATTAGTCAGTTGCAATGGACCATAATACCAATACTCAGTACTATCTTCGCTCCAACCAGCTGACTCTGTCAACGCCGGAGCAAAAACACACCATTGGCCGGAGTAAAAATACACCACTTAATGTTTAGCAACACTCGGTGTTTCGGGTTGTCCCGGTAGTCCATAGGAGGGACCCGCGCTGCTTCGTGTAGCGCTTTA
>ENA-UOXV01005677-UOXV01005677.1-marine-metagenome-genome-assembly--contig:-NODE-5677-length-13510-cov-6.273727_pt1 | contig 13510 bp, 20 predicted proteins | sample MGYA00238165_ERZ766961 | MGnify/ENA primary metagenome ERZ766961 (study PRJEB28924, sample SAMN03173240) | marine metagenome | biome: Marine; feature: Water; material: Subsurface seawater | place: North... | reverse complement strand
GGCGCGCGCGGCTGCGCGCGGGCGGGGCGAAGGCACTGACCCCCCAAACAGACGGGAGAACAGCGCGTCCGCATCTGCGCAGTCGCCCGGCAGCCCCCCTCCGGCAGCGATCTCCGCGCAGAGGCCGCGGAGGAGGAGAAAGCGGCCCGCCTCGTAGTCGGCGTGCGCGGACTGCACGCAGTGGTTGGTGAGGAACGCGAAGCGCCCGAGGGCGCCGCCGGCGTCTGTCTGGTACGGCGCGTGCGCCGGGATGACGACCACGTGCTCGTGCACGTGCACGGCGAGGTCCCCGAGTGCAAGCACGTTGGCGCGCATGTGGAACTTGCGTCCGCGCAGGAGCAGTGGCGGATGCACGCACTTTTGGAGGAGCCAGACGGGCGACTCCGTCTGCGTCATGAGGCCGAGCATCGCGCTGTTGCCGATGTCGTCTTTCGAGAAGAGGTGCACGTCCATCCCTCGATTGGACTCGCTTGCTTTGAGCACCCACAAATCTGCAGAACCCGCCAGCTTGGTCCGCAGCTTGCCGAGAACGTCCGCCAGATCCTCATCCTCCTCCTCCATCTCGTTGAGATCGAGGATGTGTGTCTCGGGCACACACTCGTGAAGAAGAGTGCTGCCGAACTTGCGCTGGTACTTCTCAAGCATCTGATGCATATCCGCCTTGCGATTCAGGCCGGTCTTGAGGTAGTAAACGTTCGAGCGCATGGTGCCGTTCAGAACATGCTGCCATGGTACATCCCTCCCACTGCACCATACAAGGCCAACACCGGGGTCCTTTTGGTCCAGGAGCTCCACATCCTGCCAACACATCGGAGCATCACGCAGAATGACCCTTGGGCAGCACAGCAACTGGCTGCTGCGCGCTTGTTTGCGGACCGTGTGGGCCCTCTGGGCGCAGGATGCTCTCACCTCGAGCACAGCCCAACCGCGCTTCGAGAAAAGGTCACGGAGAACTTCCCTTGCGCGCCATGAGGTCGGGCAGAGAAACACTGATTTTCTGTCCATCGCTCCGTCACCTCGGAAACCTGCTACCGTCAGTGCCTGGCGCTGGGACGCATGGCTGAGATCCCTCCTCGTCGAGGAGATCGCCAAAAACTTTTGATCCCGGATCCACAAAAGTTAATACTTGAAATACTTCACAAAAATTGTAGATTTTTCGCTCAACTCATCACCGTGACCTTTGGCTAACGATGGTGGAGGCGACGCCCCTGCTCCAGGGTTCCGCCCCTCGCGGGCGGCGCGTAGCCCGAGCCCAGGTTGCAGTGGGACTTCTCGGTCTCCTTGTTGGGGCCCTCCTTGTCATGTCGTTGCGGAGCGGCGGTGTGCGTCGTGTGGCTCTCGGTGAGACCAACGACTACAACAGCTGGATCGGCAGCCTTGGCAGCGACGACGAGACCAAGGAGTTTCAGCTGGACATGGTGAGCCGCGACTCCGTTTAGTCACCGTACGCGCAGAGCGACTGTTAGATCGCGACTGCGTGGTTGTTTCCTGGCCGCACAGTGTTGCTTGCGGCAAATTCAAGCTGATCCGTCTCTGTGCACCTTGCAGAAAACTTCGGCCGCGGTGCAGTCGGATTACACGGATCCTGCGCAAGAGGTGCCGGAGCAGCTCGCCAAGTTCAAGCGCGCAGTTTCATTGGAGCGCGAGAAGTACAAGGCGCTGAAGGAGATTGTGGACGAAAACGAGGCGGACAAGCCCGAGGCGCTGGTGGTCCGTGTGGCTGAGCGCGGGGAAGTCGGCCCGAAGGGCCCGCGGGGCGTGCGGGGCGTGCAGGGTGACGAGGGCGACCCGGGACCCAAGGGACCGCCGGGACCACCCGGCGACCTGGGCCCGCGTGGAGATCGCGGCCCCATCGGTCCGACCGGCCCGAAGGGCAACCCCGGGGACAAGGGCAAGCGCGGCTTTGAGGGGCGCGTCGGCAAGCGCGGGCCGCAGGGCCCGGAGGGGGGGGGGGGAAACAAGGGTGACACGGGTCCTCCTGGCGACCGTGGTCCTCCCGGCCCGCAGGGCGGCAACGGCGGAGTTGGAGACGAGGGCCCCGACGGCGCCACCGGCGACGAAGGAGAGGCTGGTACCTCGCGCTTCAAGGTCATCATGGCAACGATCGGTTGAAAAGTCCTGTTGGTGATGCTGGTGGGGATGCATGGCCAGTGTGCCTGTGCCTGCGCGAAGTGAAAAGCGCTGATTGAAACCTGTTTCAATCGTCTAGCCTGAGTGGAAAGGCAGAGCTTTCGCTCTCCTCGCCTTCGCCACGCCCCTTCTTGGCCTTACGCACCTCCTTGACCTCCCTAGATTTCTCAGCCCTGACCTGCTCCCTAGCAGCCAAAACCTTGTCCCGGATCGCCTGCGGGATCCGGAACGTTCCACCTCGCCCAACGTACGGGTCCTCCCGGCCAGCGTTGCCCGACCCGGTGAGACGCTTCCCCTCGTCGTCGACCAACTTCAATCCGAGTTCCGCGAGCTCGGGGCCATCCAGTTCGAACTCGGATTCGTCCGATACCACACTGCTGCTGGCACTTTTCGGGTCCTGCTCTTCCACCTCGCCCGGCATCTGCGCGTCTGCAGCATCACGCAGCAGCATGTTCCGTTCTTCCAGCGCGCCTTTGTTCAACTGCTCCTGCAGTGCAATCGCGTCTTCGGCGGCCTGTCACACACCCCAATCGCACACGTCACCAGATGCTCGGGGCGCACGAATGCAGATGGTTCCACTCGCTGCTAACGAGGACAGGCCGCGTGCGGGAGCAGCCACGCACGCAGAATGGGATGCACGCACCTGCTTCAGGAGGGCCTCGGGCTCCAATTCGTCCAGAACCTGCATCGCCTCCTTCTCCCACTTTTCGTCCATCTTCTCGTGCCGCTTGAACGCCATGTTGGGGTCGACCCGCAACGCCTCCTTCTGGAACTCGGCGAAGCCCTGGAGGCTCTCGAGCAGGAACTCGTGGGCTTCCGCGCCGGACGCAGCCCACGCGGCCTTGACCTGCGCAGCGCCCCAGCCGCTCTCATCGTGTGCGCGCAGCGAACAAACGACCACGACCCTGAAGCACGCCCGACCGCTGCAGGGCGCGAGGCGGCTAGAACCTGCCGGTATGTTGAGTCGTCGTCGTTGCTATCCTCCTGGTTGCCGCCAGGTCTCAGCGCTGCAGGATTGCAGCGAACATGGGACATTGCAGCGAACACGTAAAAAGGCAGGCACAGCCATACACAGGGAGGCAGGGAGCAACACCTGTGTTTCCAAAAGCTTCTCTCGCTCTCGCCAGTAAATGAGTTGATCGTAGAAGTCTCTGCGCCGCACATTGCGCAAGCGCGGTTAGTCGTGCTCGCTTTCACTCTGCGGATGCGGAGCCTCTTAGAAGGGAAGCAACCCCAGATCGGCAAGTTCGGTCTCGTTGTATGGCGTCAGCGGTGGGACAACGCGTAAGATAGTATACGTCGTGATGTTGAAGCGCCCAAGCATGCGAGCGTCCGAGTCGAGTGGCAAGCCGCGAAGCAGGAGTGCTTGCTCCTCGATGTTGAAGCCCTTGGCCGCATCCTTGTCACGCAATCCGCATAGTTCCCAGCGTGCATGCCGCTCTTCAACCCAAACCTTTTCTTTGAGCTCCCGGACGGTCGCGTCGTCCTCTATCGTGATTGCGTAGCGGTGTCCGACACTGCCGTCAACGAAGACTACGATCTCCTCGCTGGGTGTCCTGTACTTCAGCATCTCCTTTGGAATCGCGCTCTGCATCTTTCCAGGAGTGCCCATGTCCACCAGATGCGAGCGCCGGGCCCAGCGGTCCCGCTTTATCGCCACCGTTATATTCTCTTGCGTAGGGGCAGGCGCGATCCCGAGCCGCACGTCACCCTCGCTCGTCCGATACATTCGGTCAAGTTGCTCAAGTGAATAGAACTTACGGTGCTGGTTGCCTTTTGCGCGGTCCTGCTCGGCCTTTGCAAGTCTCAGCGCCCCTTCCACATCGAAATCGCCGGCTGGGGTAACACAGTCGTTCTCTCGCAGTCTGCGCTCCTCGAATTCGACAGCGTGGAGGCGACGATGCTTGAGCTTTTTCGGATTACGACCCGTGTGCGTTCCTTCCTCCCTCCCCGGCTCCGTCTCTGCTGTGATGAAGATTGCATCGCCCACATTTTCCCCCTCCACCAATCCGCGGTCCTTCAGGCGCTTCCTCTCGCGTGGGGCGTCCTCGCTGGGCTTGAAGTCGCTAATGTCCACCTCTGTCGAGCTTTGGGTCGATAAAACGCTGCTGGAACGAGCCTCGGCACCGATGACGAACGCAGCGGCAAGAATCACCCAGAGTCCCAGCCCGCAGGGCCTCATTTTCCTCGCTTCCCCATTCTAGCTAGCCAATTTGGGACCCATCGTCCCCAGGATAGCGGGGCTCTGCACCAGATGGTCTCACAGCAAGCCACTTTACTTTTTAAAAATCCATCCACACGGCACTGATTGTAGGGGGTTTCGCCCAGGCCGAAGGATCCAGTGGGGCAGGGTGCGCCCGCTCCAGGCGAGGCGCACTTGTGTGCGCTTGGTGACTGCACGCTGATCGGGCGGCCAGAATGTCTGGAGTCGCAGAGGATCGCGATTCGGGCGATCCTGCTCCCATCCCGCTGACTCGTTCTGAGTCGTTTGTGGGAGACCTTCCCTCGCACGACGAGATCCTCGCGCGAAAGAAAAGCGTGGGCAATATCATCGAAAGCCCATCAAAGGCATCCGCACCGATCTCTTCGGGTCGGAACGGCTCTATTGGCCAGCTCCTCGGCGGGAACTCGGGAGAATTGGGGCAAACCAGTGCCTCAAACAGCGTCGCTGGTAGTGTGGCGGGCGGAGGACGTATGCGGCACATACGCGGAGCGACCCAGCTGCTCTACTCGGAGCTCCTTAACCGACCTGGTGGACCATGGGCGTGGTATGAGAAGGATAATGGAAAAGAGAAGGCTCTTCCAAAGTGCGGATCCCCCAGAATCCCTGCCCAGAGCAGTTGCACCTGCTACGCTAACGTGTTCAAGCGCGACGGGCAGAACTATCATGAAAAAGGTCATGATAGACCATCTCTCGGTGTGGGACATTGGGCGTATGGAAATGGCATCACCGCTCTGGCGTGAGATGCTTAAAGAGTTCGACTCCGGGCATATCTGGCAGCGCGCAGTGCATGCACAGCACGGTGCCCTGCGCATTGAGACCTTCAAGATTGCGCTTGGATTTCGTCACGGACAGTCCTATGAGCAGGAAACAGAGGACCTCCTCCCGCAAAATTGGAAGCGAATCATGCGCATGGAGCGCGCGAGCGAACTGGTTGGGCCCTTCCGCGGGGCGGCGGTTGGCCCGGCAGCCGCAGCGGCAGCGGCAGCAGCAGCAGCAGCAGCAGCAACATCAGCAGCAGCAGCATCAGCAGCATCAGCAGTAGAATTAGCAGCAGCAGCAGCAGCAGCAGCAGCAGCAGCAGCAGTAGCTGCTGCCTGCGCGTTCAGAATTTTCACGGCGTGCTCCTTCGCTGGCAGATGCCCGAGTACAAACGCGATGCGCACGTCACCGAGCTGCGGGACCATAAAGGCCCAGTGCTGGCTATGTCCGCGGCCGGGCCGTACTTGTTTACTGGCGGCGCTGACAAGCGGCTGCTTCTGTATCGCGTACCTGTCTTGCTGCACTTTACACCGGACAAAGCAGAAGGTAAGGTTCCACCAAGCCCGTCGCGCTCATTTGGTCCGAGTGGCATTGCACACGATGGTCCGGTGCTCTGTCTGGCGGCTCGGCTCGACTTCGTCGTCTCTGGAAGCACTGATGGCGTCCTCAAAGTCTGGAAGGTGGAAAGCGCGCCAGGCAGCCTTTCACACCGCACAGTCAAGGGACACAGCGGGCCATTGTGGTGTGTTTGTTTTGCTGGGGAACGCCTGATTGCAACCGGCTCTGCGGACGCTACTGCGTGCCTCTGGGAAACGGACATGGCGAAAACAGCGCGCCCGAAGGTAGTGCTGCGCGGGCACAGCGGCGGGGTGACAGCAATCGCTGATGTCCCTGGCGCCGGGCAAGTTGTCACTGGATCCGAAGATGGCACCGTGCGCATCTGGACGTTCGACGGCATGTGCCCTTCAGTGCTTGAAGGGCACGCGTGTCCGATCCTCGCTCTGCGGTGTTGGCGCTCGACGGTGATGCAGCCGGAGAGCGCTCAGCGCAAGGACGGCCCGCGCCCGCTGCACGACCTGATATTTGCGGGAGACATGGATGGCTTGATTCGCGTGTGGGACCGTCCATCCGCGGCCGAGGTCGCGTGCGCCGATACGCACACAGATGCGGTGAAAGGTTTGGCGATGTCGCTCACGCCAGACCGCTCACTTGCGTCGGTGTCGATGGACGGCGTCCTCTGCCTCTGGCGCCCGGGCGATATGGTGCTCGAGCGTGAAGTGCTACCGCCCGAGTCCAGCCCTACCTCGCCGAAAGGAGGCGGTGAAGAGCAAGAAGAGGAGGACGATCACGCGGAGTCCCACCTGCCGGCGTTGACGTCTGCTGTGCTCTGGTCAAACATTGTCGTGACGAGCGGGTGGGACGGTGTGGTGCGTTGCTATGTATGGAATGAGGAGTAGCGATCTGGGAGCAGTGAGGTGTCAATACTTGTAAAATTTCAGAGCAGAGTATTCAACAGACCCGGACCACTCCGAAGATTCCCCCACAGCGTATAGGGTGCTCCTCCGTGAGTCAGCGGCGCAGCGAAGAAAACAACAGCAAAACTGTCACTGGTAGAAGCAGTGGCGCGGCGACTTTGTATTTGCGGTGCCATTCTCGCATCTTCACACGCAGCTTCGAGGGCCGCAGAGCAGCACTGGCGATCGGATCGAAGTCGGCTGAGAGAGCTTCCAGGTCGCAGCGGTAACCGTACGCAGCGACCAGGCCCTCGACACCTTTCACTTCAGCGCACTTGGGGATGTCTGCGATGCGTTCAAGTCCAAGGGACTCCCACAGTGCCACTGACTCCGGGTTCGATGCAAAGACGAGGTTGAAGTAGCTGGACTTGTAGCCGAGATCTTTTGCCAGCCTCATGAAGCAGCTGCCCATGAGGCGCCCAACGCCTTGCCGGCGAAAGTTGGAGAAGGTGATGAAACCACCGTTACAAACGTGCGAGCACCGCCCTGGAAAGTTTGGCTTTACGTAGAACATTCCCATAAGGTCTCCTTTTGCGGAGGCCGCTCCGTCGCTGTCCACTCCAGACTCTGTCGCACGGACTACGAAGGCTGAGTGCGATAGGAAGTAGCCGCGGAAAGAATCCATTGTCTTGAACTCTTGCACAAACGGCCACGACTGTCCTTCGTCGATGATTGCGTTCATCGTTCGACGACACGGCTCCCACTCGTCCTGGCGAATCGTATCCACTTCGACTCGTCGCGTGCCTCCAAGAACTGCCAGAAGAGGCAGATAGGTCAGTGTTTCTACACCGAGCGTACCCATTCCCGGTACTCCGCCGTATGCAGACGTCATCACCCCGCGTGTTACTGAGACACGCCACCCCGCGCGTCACCAAGCCGCGACGGAAGTGGGGGACGAGGGTCAGCTTTGTTCTTCGAAAAAACGAATGCATGTGTGTAAACCGTCCCCAAGCCGCGTCCCTTGATTTGGCGATCTGTGCAGGTCCGATGGGTATCAAGCATCTTGTACACTCGTGCGGACCCTACGGCAACGTACGTGTCCCGCACGCCAATGTACTGGCTCCTAAGGGCTGCTCCACCGTGGGATAGGACAGCGCCGCATTTTGCGCGCTCTGCCTGCCTCCTTTCCTGTCCAGTGCTGGTTAAGAAGGATGCCGTTCCACATTGTGGATACGGTTTCCCATCCCGGTGTCTGATCTCAACGCGTGGATACATTGTGGATACAGTTTCCCACCTCCGTGTCTGATCTCAGCGAGTTCTCTGCGCTTGCAGAGCTGTGGAAACGTCTCGACTCACTCGGCTTGGCACAGCCGCCACGCTGCTGTCCCCAGCGTAAAGTTCGTGAACAGGTGATTCCTAGCGCCCAGCGTTCTCATTGCTGATTGTCCTAGATGATGCATGACTAGCTCGAGGCCGCACATGCCCAAAATGTTTAGAGTTTGTGCCCCGCCGCGCAGCTCGATGCACAGCATCAAAGGGCTCTACGGCACCGCACACAAGTCGTACAGGTATGTGCTCTACCTTGCTGCATGGGACATCGTTGCATCCGCCCCATACGTGATTTTTTTTCTTCATCGTCTGCATTTTCTTTGATGGGGTGTGTGCGCATGCAGCGCGGCTGCCGATGCCAACGGCTCGGGCACATGGTGAGATGGAGAATGCGTGTTTGTGCGCGCGGATCAAGTCAGCAGGAAATTGTAACACTGTTGGCTCTGTGAACGTGGGTGGTAGTTATCGGGCGCGTGCCTAGGGGAGCGACGGCGTGCTGTCGCAGAGCTGATATTCAAAATGTGTACTCTGCAAAAGCGAGGGCGCCGGATACCCACCAACGGCCCTCTCAAGGCGCTTCAAGTCAACACCCATTACTGTAGTCAAACATCATCATTAGCCACCATTCTAAAGGTGAGTAGGTGGGTCATGCACAACTGCATGCCGCATCGGTTGAGCAGCCAGCCTACTTGCACGCCGCATCGGTTGAGTTGCCAGCCTACTTGGCCGGGCTCGTCGCATCTGGTCCAGCAGGACCCGAAGAGCGAGGCGCCTTGGAGGGCGAGGTGGACATTCGCCGCGAGGTCTCAACCTTGTTCTGCAGCTTCGCGGCGAGGTTGTTCTCCGCCTGCGCCATCTTGCTCTCGATTCCGGTGCGAAGCTCGGCGCGCGCCTGAATTTCCTTGGCCGCCTGCTGCGCGGCGACTTCCTTGGCATGCACCACGGCGGCAGCAGCCTTATCCCGCTGTTCTGCGAGCATCTGGTTGCGACGCTCCTCGACCTGGTCGAAGCCGAAGTCACGCCACGGCGGGCAGGCGCATGGCGCGGAGCCTCCTCGTTGGCTGTCATGCGGAACGCCCCAGACCGGCGCGGAGGCGGCAAGGGGAAGGCATGCATGCCACCAGGCTATGGATTTATGCCGGCGCGTACCGCTGAGGCCTTCTCTTTGTATTTGGCGTCCATTTCGGCAATTGCCTGCTGCTTCTTCTGCGCGAGCTCCTTGGCCTGTGTGCGCCACAGTCTGACAAAACTGCACTAGACCTGGCAAAACATATAGCGGGACCGGCAGGCACGCACCTTGGCAACTTCGGCACCCGCCTTGGTAGCTGCATCCTCGAGCTGCTTCTGGCGGCGCTCTTCAGCCGCCGAGGTCTTTGCCTCCTTGTCTTCAACCTTGGTGTCGAGTTGCGCCTTCGCTTCCGCCTCCTTTTCCTCGCGCTTCCGCTGAGCCTCCTCCACACGCGTGTTCATGGCCTTGGTCTTCTCCAGATTTTCGGCTGCCTGTGCAGTGCGCTTCTCCTCGGCCGCAACCTGTTGGGGCGAGCAGAGAGAAACCACGTGAATTGGGGTGGAGTGATCCCCGCGCGGTGCCGCCAAGCCAACGGGCAAGTCTCTCCGGAGGGGAATAGTTTACCAGCTTACTGGTCACGCCTTCCTTGTACTTCATTGTTTGTTCCGTGAGAGCTTCCTGCGTCTTGACACTTGCTTCCTTAATCTTGTCATTGTGCTCGCGAGTCTTTTCCGCCCGAGCGGTGAGGAGTGCCTGTCCGACAAATCTTATCCGTTCAGAAAGGAGGTTAGGGAGTTGCCGCCCGCAAATCAACCATAAACACCGGCGATACTGCGATTTCGACCCCTCCGCACCCCGCTATTCTTCCCTGCTTTGCCTTCATGATGAGTTTGCTTTCAATTTCAGCCAGAGATCCGCTGGGTCCCTCGCGCTCTCAGTTTTGAGGATGCAAGGATTTCCGAAGAATGTTGCTCAGTAGCAAACAACCAGTCATCTCGAAATCGGTTATTTCGGGGTCTGGGACCTTTCGGTTCACGTCGGCGTTCTCAAGCTGAGCCTGAATCTCGGCGAACGACTTCGGGCTGTAGGTCTCCTGGGCTCGGGACTCAAGGCGCTTCTGAGCCGGGCTCTTGAACCCAGCTGGCACTGGCGACTTGAAGTTGAACTCGATCACCTCCCCTTGGGGCATTCTTGCGGCTGTATCCTTCCTGGCACGGCTCTCGGTCAGCAGAGACAAAGTCTTCGAAACCTCTCCGCCACTCACAGCAAATTGGCGGCTGAAACTCCCAGAAAAACTTCAGTCAACTGACGGGGAACTTCCCAGCTGGAATCCGTGGAGGACTGTGCACAGTGCTGGAATCCGTGGAGGACTGTGCACAGTGCTCACCACTGTCGGCCGCGGTCCCGTCATCGTGGAGGACTGCACGGTGCTCACCACTGTCGTCCGCGGTCTCATCATCACCCGTACCAACGAGGTGCCCATTGGCTTTCTTCTGAATGCCACATGAGGTGAACCTGTACAATGTGACGCACCTGTTGGACTGCGTTATCAAAGGCGTTCGTGAGCCGCTCGTGTTTGAGCTCGGCGAGGAGGTGTTTGTGGCACTGCGCAGCCAGAAGCCGACTGGGCGCGCTTGTATCGTAGGACTACCAACAGAGAAGCGCGGCCGGCACCGCGTCAATTTCATCAGAGACGGGGTCGATCACGTCGAGGGCGGTGGCAGTCCTGTCGAAGAGCAGGTCGGGGGCGGTTCGGGCGCAGGCAAGTGCGATCTGTTCCATGACGTCCGGGTTGGGAAGCTCTTTCCAGTGGTGCAGCGGACGACAACAGGAAATCCTTTGGTCTCGATATGCGCGGAGACGGCTGATTTCCGGCGCCTGGCTCGCACTCAAGTCCGGCGTGGAGACCGCGTCATCGAGCTCGGGTGCTCGTATGGGGCTGCAACCAAGATCCTTGAGGAGCAGGCAGGCCCGGGTTACATTGTGGGGGTAGACCTCGGCGTCGAAGCCCTCACGAGTGCGAGGAGGCTCTGCCCCGGCTCACGTTTCGAGCACGTAGACGTTGTGTCGTGCGACGAGACGGAGACTGCCGAGCGTTTGACATGGCTAGCCAGCCTTTTGCGTGCTCCTGGTGACGCACCCCCGACCCTGGAAGATATGATAGTGTTCGTCGACATCGGCGGAAATCGCGCTTTGCCGCCTTTAGTGACCCTGCTCCGAAGACTCCTCCACAACCAGGCATTGCGCCCTGCACAGGCATCTTTCCAACCCTTCTTTTGTGGTGGAGGTGCTGCGAAATCTCCAGGCATACCAAGGAACACGCTCTCTCCAGCCCCCGTTAAGATCTCACGCTGAATGATGCGTGTGATGCAGGTGATTGTCAAAAGTCGAGAACTCTTCGCTGCAGTTGCCGGGAAGGCCAGTTGTTGCAGTGCTTCGACGTGCGGCGATGGATGCACTATCGATAGAGAGCTGTTTGGAGTGATCCAAGTCTCAACAGGGCTGTTTGATGCAAACGAGTCCTTATGATGCGTACACACGAATACTGTTGATGAAGCGATTGGGGCGATTATGCTCGCACTTTTAGGGCGATCTCGATCGGCCCTGATTCACGCCGAGGCGCCCAGAGAGAAAGTTACATTAGTGCTAGGAAGGCGGGCACGGAGAGATGAAGCGAAGAGAGCACGCAAAAGAACCGCGGTGGTTTTCCAGTGCGGAGGCATCGGGTGTGGCCGCCAAAGCCGTGTTTGCCTCGCTCACCTCTGCTGAGAAGCGAACCACACAGAAAAGAGAGTGAGGAAGAAGAATTGCAGCACCTGAAAATGCAACCTCAACGCGTACAAGTACAGTGTGCGAAAGCTGATGCACGTGCGGAAACCTGTGTGGCAGCTGCGACCAGCAACAGCATCGCAGCATCACCAGCAACAGCATCGCAGCGTCACCGCATGTTGCTGTTGCATGCTGCTGCGCGACCCTGGCGAAGATAGGTTCGCCCACGAAATTCTTGTGCACATAGACTCCATGCAAAATTGGCATTGGCCGTAAGTTGACATTTCACATTCAGCCGGTGGGCGACGAAATGGGCGACGTCCAGGCAGCAGCTCAGGCGCGGGTGGAAAAGAGGTGCCAGGAAATTGTCGAGACAGAGTCAGGGATGTGTGCTAGCATTTTGGCGCTGACCGATAAGTTGGAGGAGGTTCAGCAGGTCATCTTCTACCCCCACTATGTGGATTGCTCATCCCAGTGGGAGGTCCCCTCATAACGGTGTACCGGCACACTGTGCAGGACAAATCGTGGAAGCTCGGACCCGAGCACCTGAAATTGATCGACCGAACACGGGACCGGGTGAAAATGCTCCACACTATTCACACGGAATTGAGCGAGAAGCTTTTCATGTTCGGCGGCGGCCCGAGCCACATGGCCGGTGCGCCCCGAGGACCTTTCGCCTCGGTGACTTGTCCAGAGCCGGAATGCTCACACTGGCGCATGTAGCATCCACTGATGCGTGTGGGCTGCGGGCAGACATTTTTGAGGGATTGGAGCAGACCATGGTTACGAATCACGCAGAGTTCCAGACCTTGTCCTCTTGCGTAATCGTTGTGCTGCAGGTACGTGAAGTCCGCCGGCCGTGGTGTTCCACGCCATGGCCGCCTTATTTCACTATTCGTGCCATGCTGCTGTGGCTCACCTGACGCAAGTTGGGGCTGCGCAGAGAAAGTCTGGCGGGCAGGTTATTGGGGACCGAGCAGTGGGGTCAAGTCCAAAGGTACAGTGCCTCAGCCCCCCGTGCTCCCGCCAGACGCTCGCATACGTGATCACCGTGCCGTGTGCAGACGGAAGGAAGCCTAGCAGCCGCGCTGGCTGAGCTGCAGGACCTGCTCGTGCGGCCAACCCAGCGGGTGATGAAGTACCAGCTGTTTCTTGAGGAGATGTCGCACGACGGCACGATCTGCGGAGGAGACGTTGTGGAGAGTGCCGGGCGTGCGCTGGAAGTGGTGAAGCGCATCGCTTCTGCCATCAATGAGCGTATCCGCGGCATCCAGGTCACGCTGTATCCCGGAGCGGACCTGATCGCCCTGGTGCGGTTCACACCATGATTCAAAACGACCCTCCCAACCTCTATGTGAGACACCTCACGGCTGTGCGCGCAGCGGCGGGAGCGTGTGGCGCTCATCGCCAGCCGCGTGCGGGCGGTGCCACCGGATGTGCGGTTGGTGCGGGAGGGGCGAGAATTCCTGCTCGACGACGGGAAATTTCGGGAGTTTGGCCGGGCTGGATACAGGCAGCTCCCATCTTTCGCCCCCCATCTCCAACCTCGACATATCCTTTCTCTCCCTGTGCAAAGCGCGCCGTGCCCAATGGCACCGTAGATTCCTCTGTCATTGCCGTGAGTGGGATCGTCCGGGCCGTCAGCGTAGTGTGGCGCTGCAGGCACTTGTACCTGTTCAGCGACTGTCTGCTGGTGTGCAAGCCGGGGGAGAGCCAGTTCGGCAGGTGAGTTTGCTTTTTAGTCCGGGTGCGCCTTGACCCAATGTTGTGGCTGAGATTGGCCCCGTACTGACCGGACACGCCTCGTCCCTCCCCCCGTACTGACCGGACACGCCT
>ENA-UOXV01005676-UOXV01005676.1-marine-metagenome-genome-assembly--contig:-NODE-5676-length-13511-cov-6.161935_pt1 | contig 13511 bp, 13 predicted proteins | sample MGYA00238165_ERZ766961 | MGnify/ENA primary metagenome ERZ766961 (study PRJEB28924, sample SAMN03173240) | marine metagenome | biome: Marine; feature: Water; material: Subsurface seawater | place: North... | reverse complement strand
GGGGGGGGGGGGGGGATGTACTGAACATCCTCGTGCAAGATCGGCTCCCATGCTGACCGTCCGGCGGCGCCTCGCAGGGGCACGTGCACTCGAAGCTCAAGGAGCTCAAGGCGAAGCATGCGAAGCGCGCCGCGGGCAAGGCGGACGCGGCGGCGGAGTGAGGGGCGCGCGCGTTGCGCCAGCGCCGGCGAGCGCGGCTCCGGGACGCAGGAGGCCAGGGCGGACGGGCCGGCGCGCGCGCCGCGCGGACTCAACCGCCTGATATTCTGATACACTTAGTCGAAGATACACTTAGCCTGCGCTGCAGGGGGGCCGCGGTCCACGGGGCGCTGGGGCCCCGTGGTGCCCCTACGAAACAAATCCTACAGTAGGCGCTCAGCCGTAGAGGTCCTCCTCCTCTTCGGCCGGCGCGGCTGCTGGTGCCCCCCCTCCTTCCCCGCCCATGTTGGCGATGACGTCGAGGTCAACGCCCTGCCCCGGTTCCTCCTTGGCGTCCTTGTCCTCTCCGCCGATCTTGTCATTGGCACCCGAGGCCGCCGCGAGCATCTTCTGCCGGAAGACCTCGTACTTGCGCACGTCCTTGTCCGTCACCGAGCGGCGCGCAAAGAGGAACGCCTCCTCAAAGTGCCGCTTGCCGATGTGCGTGAGCTTGGAGACAAATGGCGACGTTGGGTTCTTCGGGTCCGCCTGCTCCGCCGCCCAATCCGTCCACTGCGCGATCTCCTCGCGGATCGCCAGCTTGCACGCGCGCTGGCAGATCTCGTTGAGGTCGGCGCCAGAGAACCCCTCGGTGTTGTCCGCCATTGCGTCCAGGCTCACGTCCTCGTCGAGTGGCGACTTGCGCAGGCACGACTCGAAGATCTTCACGCGCGACGCGCGGTCTGGCACAGGAATGTACACCAGTTGGTCGAGGCGCCCTGGGCGGCACACGGCCGGGTCGAGCATGTCCGGACGGTTGGACGCGCCGATGCAGATCACGTTCTTGCGCGCGCCGACGCCGTCCATCTCTGTGAGGATCTGGTTCACGATACGGTCGCCCGCCTCGCCGGAGGAGCCGCCGGAGCCGCGCGGCTTGGCGATCGAGTCGATCTCGTCGAAGAAGAGGATGCAGGGCGCTGCGCCGCGCGCCTTGGCAAACAGCTCGCGCACGTTGGACTCGGACTCGCCCATCCACATCGAGAGCAGCTCGGGGCCCTTCACCGAGATGAAGTTGGTCTTGGCCTCGTTCGCGATGGCCTTGGCCATCAGGGTCTTGCCGCATCCCGACGGGCCGTACAGGAGCACGCCGCGCGAGGGGTTCATGCCGAACTTGGCGTACTTGTGCGCGTATTCGACTGGGTACATGACCGTCTCCATGAGCTCCTGCTTCACCTTCTCGAGCCCGCCGACGTCCTCCCACGTGGTGTCGGGGACCTCGACGGCCTTGTCGCGCAGCGAGGAGGGGTGCGTGTTGGAGAGCGCGACGAGCCAGTCCTTTTGCCGCACGCGGATCGAGCGCAGGACCTCAAGGTCCAGCTCGTCCGCGTCGATGTCGATCTTGTCCATCTGATCTCGCACCGCGTGCATGCCCGCCTCGAGCACCAGCTGCGAGAGATCGCCGCCCGTGTAGCCGTGCGTGTCGTGCCCGATCTGGTCGAGATCCACGTCGTCGCCGAGCTGCATGTAGCGCGACTTGATCTTGAGGATCTCGGACCGGCCCTTCTCGTCCGGCGACACCACCTCGATCTCGCGTGAGAAGCGCCCGAAGCGCCGCAGCGCGCCGTCGATGTTGTTGGGCTTGTTCGTCGCGGCGACAACCATGATGTTCTTGTCCGCAGTGATGCCGTCCATTAGCGTCAGCATCTGCGACACGATGCGCTTCTCCACCTCCCCGTTTGCCTTGTCGCGTTTGCCCGCGATCACGTCGACTTCATCGATCCAGATGATGGAGGGCTGGTTCTTTTCCGCCTCCTCGAAGCAGCGGCGCAGATGCCCCTCCGACTCGCCGCTCTTGCCAGACATCACCTGAGAGGGAATTCGGACCGTGAGAGGGGCAAGGCGCCGCAACACGGTAAACAACGGACAGTGCATCGCCGCAACCAAGAGCGCCACTCAAGGCTACCGCAGCTCACGCCACGCTGTCGAACCGTTCCTGTGCGCAACGCCATCTATCCGCACCCCCTTCCTGCACTGAACAGCAACAGCTTGCAGCACAAACCGTGCAGCGCCTGCCCTGAGCCCCATGAAAGAGCCCCCCACCAGCAGGCACATGCCACGCGCGACACCATCGCACGGCAGGCCTCGCCCGCACGCGAGGCCGGGCGCACCTCGGGGCCGTTGATGAGGAAGAAGAACGCGCCGCTCTCCGCGGCGAGCGCCTGTCCGACCATCGTCTTGCCGCAGCCCGGCGGGCCGTGAAGGAGCACGCCGCGCGGCGGGTTCACGCCCACCTTGGCAAAGAGCTCTGGGTGCTTGAGCGGCAGCTCGACGATCTCGCGCAGCTGGGCGATCTGCGGGGCGCCGTGCGTGTGCGTTCAGGCTACGGCGCCGGGCGGGGGGGGTGCAGAGTGTGGGTGTTAGGGCGAGGCGCAAGGCACCTGCTTTGAGAGGCCGCCGATGTCGTCGTAGCCGACATCGGAGCCACGGTCGGGGTCAGCTTCATCGCGCTCGAGCGGCTCGCCCTCGGTGTACACGACGCTCTCCGGCGCCACGACGCCGAACTCGGTCTCCTCCTCGTCGATCTGCATCACCTTGAAGTCGACGGTGCGGTCGAGCTCCTCGTTGTGCACGGGGAACACTTCGCCAGCATGCACTGGGCGGAAGTTGTCCTGAAAATAAGGCTTCAGAAAAACCTCGAAAACATCGCCTTCGAAGCCCTGAACGGAGTCCTTGAACGGCAGGACGTGGACGCGCTTGGCGTTTTTGATGTCTGGAAACTGCGTAATCTTCACGCGGTCGTCCTGGCCCAGCTTCAGCCAGCGCTTGACGCTCTTCGGGAGGCGGGTCTCCTCCTCCTTGATGGTAGCGTCTGGCACGACAACGCAAACAGTCTCCCGCGAGCGCCGCCCCTTGAGGAGAACAGTGTCCCCGTTGAATAGCCCGATCTGCTCCATGCGCGTCGGGTTGATCCCCACAATGGAGTTGTCCTTACTCGTGGGCTCCTTCCAAACAAGTCGGTTCGGTGAGATTTTCTTCACCAGCTCGGAATCGCCCTCCTTGGCTTCCGTCATAACCGCGTTCCCGCCGCGCAGAGCCACCAGGTTCCGCCGCCCCAGCGAGAGGCGGGCTGGCCGCAGCGCTCCCGCGCCCGCTGATGGTACGGTGGGTCCCGCGCACACGACCGCAAGACCCGCTGCGAGCAGCGCGCCCTGCAGGGCCCGGATCCTTCGCGGCACCAGCATCTCGCCAGCACGCCGCGCCCCGAAACCCGTCAACCACGGTATGGAGGCCGAGTAATAGATCCCTGTGGTCTGAGCGGGCGAGACCGCGAGAATCCACAGTTGGCCTATCTAAAAGTTAAAACAGCTCCAATTCCTACCAAAAACCTGTCAACTTTTTGGCCGCCACACGAGAGCCTGGCGAAAAGTCGAGGCGGGCCCGAACCCGGCTCGAACCGGACCAGGATTCCCAGGAAGGGAGCCCGGCCTTCACGTAGCTACGTGACGATTCCGGCCCAGGTCAGAATGCATCCCGCAGCCTCATGGTTCCCATCCAGTGCCCAAGAGCTCAGCAAACGACATGTGTGTGGCGTTCTGGCCTGGCAGGGGCTGATATTGCATGGTTTCCATCCAGGGCCCATGAGATCAGCAAACGACATGTGTGCGGCGTTCTGGCCTGGCAGGGGCTGATTACGCATCGGCAGTACACATTCCCTTGCACATCAGGCTCTATTGAAACATCGTCCCACAGCACTACTTACGCTTCGCACCTCTACCGCGCCTCTCCTCCTCCTCTCCAGCAACTTTCCCCCTCAACATCTTCACAGCCCGATGCTAAAGGAGCGGCCGTTGGTGTTGTTGATCGGGCCTGCCTGTGGTTCCGTAACACCCCATTCGTACCAAACCTGCACGTGGCAACGAGTGTCAGCCAGGTCACACCAAACTCGTCGGTTGCTGTTTCACATAAAGCCAGTCGAGGTGGGGCGGAACCTTCTTGTCTGCCACGCAGCGCGCGAGGTGAAGAACAACGTCGCTACCAGCCGGTAGGTACATCGGCGTGCGAATCGGGAAGAAGAGAGGGAACCAAGAGAACATTCCCGTCGAGAAGGTCTTGGGGTAAATGGAGATGTGCACGCCGCCGTAGAGGTGCGAATCGAAGTACCCTGCGAAGCCGTGAAGGCAAGACGAACGAGAAATGCGGAAGCGGTGCGTTGTCTGCCGCGTGTTGTCAATCGGGTAGTCGTGATTTGGATGCGCGAACGTCCAGCACTCCTGAGCCTCGCTCAGCACGCGATGCGCGTGCATCTTGACAACATAAGTCGTCTCGAAATGTTTCACATCGTTGTACGCCTTCACCTCCTGGTGCAGCTTTGAGGATGATATCGGTGTGATGTACGACGTGTACGACAGAGGGATATTGATGCCGGTGTCCTCCTTCAGGAAGCGCTGTGCGCCGTCGAGACACTCTGGCGAAAGCTCGTTATCGCCAAAGGAGCCCAACAGCTCCGAAACGAGGATGTCTGCCTTGCACTGTGCGGGGAGAGAGGAATGCTCAGCGACACGCACATTCTACGCTGTACTCCGAGGATGGGAACGGCAAACCTTGGGGTTGAAGTCCCGCATGTCGGAATGGACGACTTCCACCTTCCCGACCCAGTTCTCTGTCACCCGCATGTTCCTGCGTATACCATGGCCGGCGTAAGCATCAGCGCAGTTGAAACAGGACCAGGGGAAGGAGGAGATGGTGGCTGTAAATAATCAGAAAACACCGCGTAAGCGTTCATCGCAAACTTAACATCTGGCCTAGGACCTTGTGGGCCGAGATGCCAAAAGGGCCCGCGGATCCCACAGAAGAATATCGGGCGGCATGGTGGCCCAATCCAGCAGGAAGAGCGTGACCGGGTGAATAAGCCGTCCATCATATCGCGAGCGCGTAGCACCGGGACCACCGCACGGGAAAGCGGTGCCGGCGACTCTAATGCACTCGCTGAGAAGCAGCACAGAAAGAAACGAGATCACAGAGTGGATGATTCCTCGTGCTGTGCCTTCGCAGGATAGGGAACCCTCTACACAGAACCCGCAGAGATGGACAGGAAGATAGGTAGGAAGCATGAACCGGAGCGTGACGACAGCATTTGGGTTCTTGTCCAGCGCATACACGAAGATTGGAATCCCACACCTCTCAGACGCCCTGCGGCAGAGTCCCGCAGTCAGACGTATGAGCTCTCACTGGCGTGCGTATGCGGACACATTCTAAGGAGCATGCTAAGTTGCAAACATCCCTGCATTCGGCATCACGCGTAAAAGCTGAAATCACAGCCGTGGCTAATACCATGTAGACCCACGCGTTGCATCACATGCCGCTTTACCTCATCCCTCCGGCCACGCAAAAGCGCCGTGCGGAAAGGCAAGTCGCAAAATGTAGGGTAGCGGTCGCATAATAAATGCGACGTGCATTTCGCGAATGGCAAGACAAGGAGACACTTTCTACCTTAGCGAAGCACGCACGAGCGGCCCGCGCCCAGCGCCGACAACCATGACGGTCAGGACCTCAGGCAGCTTCGAGTTCTTCCGGAGATCCTTCAGGGCAAGGAAGACCGCCTGCTCATAGTTGACATACTTGACTGGGTCCTTCTCGAAAACCTGCACACACACTGGCAGCGTCACACGGTCCGGTCCACCTCATGAGAGCATGCCATGGTGACTCCGATGTGAGACGCTCGTTTGCTGAGGACATCCCCCTCCACCCTTCACACGCCGCGGGCAGCTACGGGGGCGAGCTTGCAAGAGGCAGGCGGGTTTCGTACCTCGTATGTCTGGGACTCAAGATTGTCTGCCAGTGGCTGCAGGGGGATCTGTGCGAAAGGGATTATTCAGCAAACCAAATCCATGGGAATCCTGAGGGCGTGTTCCACAGAGGGGCGCTGGGTCGGGCTTGGCTGCATCACGCGTAAAATGCTAAAATCACAGCCATGGCTAATACCATGTAGACCCACGCGTTGCATCACTTGCCGCACAAAGCCCTTCCCTTTTCGCGCACTCTCCTCACTGCAACATCAGCAGGGGCGGTGCTAAACCTGAAGATAATCCCAGTACGGCTGCTCGAAGCGCTCCGAGTCCGAGAGCTGCAAGGATGAACGGTCAGGTATTTGTGGGATCTTCGTTGCGGGAGCGCTCATATTGGGCGGGCTGTGCCCACTAGCAGCAAACTCAAGGGCACAAACAGCGCATAAGTTAGCAGCAGGTGCGTGTACCTGCGGCCGCTGAGAGTATACGTGCTGCAGGTACTGCGAATACCGAAGCATTTCGCCATCGTGGCGCGGTCGGCCGCACACAACGAGGTCGACAGAGCGGGAGAAGAATCCATAGAGAAGCTGCTGGTGGCGCTTCGAGAGGACAGGGAAGCCTGCAGAGTTGGTGAGGAAGATGGACGTTGGGAGGATGAGCAGCTTGATAGGCTCTGCCAGCCACTGCTCGATTGTCTCTTCCGAGGGAAGGTCCGAGGTGACCTCCAGCGCGCAGCAGAGATTTGAATGGTGCTCTGACTGCATCCGAATCTGTCAGGGACGTCATGAGCGTAAATTTCAAGGACGGCCCCCTCTTTAATGCACGCATGCTGGCACATAGCAGCTGCAGAGGAAGGCCCTCAAAATGTCGAGAGCTTCATCAATTGGGCCTTGCCGCTGCACAAACACTCTCGTACGAACCACAAACCATCGAAGGGAAGCCGACGCAATGAACCACGCAAATAGATACTGTTTGCACCCGCGGGCAGGAAGGAGTGGACCTCATTCCATGTCTCCCAGGGGTCCAAACTCTTGTCTGCAGGGTCGTCCGCGTCGTCCTCATCCGGAACATCGGGCCAAGCCATGGGCATGTGAACGTGGATGATGGTGTTTCCATACCCAGAAAATTGGCCATAGATAGTGCGCGCGTAGTTGCGGCATCCGTGACGGGACGGGGTCGGCGCAATGACGGCTGAGCACGAGATGTGTTGCGCCCACATCATTTCCTGCTTGATGGCCTTCTCTGAATTAATGCGTACGCGGTGAGAAGACGAGTCCAGATTGATCCAGGGCGATAGTGCCCCGATCACGTTCGTTGACCACACATTGCTCGGAAGCGTGAGATCTGAGCGCGTGAAGGGCTCATCGCGCTTGACAACATCATTGTACTCGCGGCGAGAGCGCGGATGTGCCAAAGGCATTACCGCAAAGTACATCTCGTTGGGCGTCAAGCTCTCGATCGCGGAGTGGGCATTTGGGACGCACGAAAACATGCGCCCGATGCGTACATGTTCCCCCGACATGTTACGCAGCGGCCCTCCGCCACGGAACCCCAGTTGCGATCGCTTCTTGCTCGTGTCGAGGGTTCCATCAACTTCCGTGTTCTTAAGTGGATTGACAATTTGCGAATCACTGTCGGCATGTTCGCCCAGGCGTGCCTGCCTTGATGTGCGGAGCTGGGAGGGCTTGGAGAGTGAGTTTGATTCCTCTGCTATTTGGCGTGGGTGTTCGGCTGCCTGGAGCAGCATCGTTTCCAGGAACAGCGCTGCCTTCCTTCCGGAGCTCGTTTTCACGCGGGCCTCCGCCGCTCGGGCGCGGCCGGTGCGGGACTGTCATGGTAGACCAGTTTATGGATTGCGAACGTGGTGCCCTGGTCGGATACCATCGTGTGGAACGGCGTCTTCTTGCGTCCATCGATCTGTCAGAGCTCAGCGTGAAGCAGCTGACGCTCGTGCTGCTGCACGATGAGAATGAGGTGCTGCTAGGCATGAAAAAGCGTGGATTCGGCGAGGGCAAGTGGAATGGGTTCGGGGGGAAGGTTGAGCCCGGTGAGACCATTCTTGATGCAGCAGTGCGCGAGCTCGAGGAGGAGTGTGGCGCGAGTGTCGCACCACAGGAACTGGTGCAGCGCGCTCTGCTGACTTTCATTTTCGAGAAAAATCCAAAGATCATGCAGGTCCAAAACATGCGAAGCGCATGGATTGGCCTCACCCGGGCGAATTCAGTCTCGAAGGAAATTTGTGCGGGGCTGGGTTGTGTGCTAAGTAGAGTTGGTGCGCGCTAAGGTTCACGTCTTCACGGGCAAGCTTTCGTCACTCCGCGGCGATCCCACTGAAACTGAGGAGATGCGTCCGAAGGTCTTTCACCGCCATTTTAGATGCAAAATCTCGTGGGGAGAGAACCCCTATGCATCCAATGTCTTGGATCTGCGCGTGGATGGCTACCAAACTCTGTGAATTTTTTGAGGTAATCAGAAATGGAAGCTGGACGAGATCCCGTTCGACACAATGTGGGATGACGATCAATACTGGATGCATCGCGCGTTGAACGCTGAGAATTTTCAGGGCTCCTTCCTTTTCACCGGTGAAAAGGTTAGTGCTATATGGTTTCATGTATCCTCGCGATACGCACATCACTCGCGACAACCCTCGAACTAATCACAGCCCTGTCTTCAGGTGGTCGACCACACAATCTCAAGCCTGCCGGATCCTTTCCCCGCGTGGAGTATGAGTCCTGAGGAATTATTCGCCTTTCATAACCTCAAGAGGTATACAGGCCGTCCTAGTCACGCAATCGCCGTCTCACATGATGAAAGCAAGTGCTCTTTCTTACGGAATCGTTGTGTTCAGCTGGGTCGACCGCGATCGCGAAGAATTCCGCGCGAGAGTCATGAGGGACGACGTCGATGTTGCTATTACATCTGCTCGACTTCATCTCGTCCCGTACCGAAAACGGCATGTTGCGACATACCATTCGTGGATGCAGGTCCGATGCTTAAAAACATAAAAGCGTGTTTCCGGCAAGTCCTCAAAACTTCTGCTGAATCTATGGTGCCTCGCCGTAGGATGAAGAGCTGCTTAGGCTGACAGGGAGTGAACCGCTCTCACTTGAAGAAGAGATGGAGATGCAAGAAAAGTGGGTCAGCGACACGGGTACTGGCCAAACCCTGGCAGTGTTAGTAGTTTACATTCAGAAGCTCTTCCGACTCAATCTGACGGTAGGTTTTCAAGGCCGGAGCATTTACCCCCGTTCCTTACTACCGCAGACAAGCAAACCTTTATCGTTTTGCGGAGACGTGCCGATGGTGCGGATAAGTGGTCTGAAGGCGCGGAGGAGGTATGAGTGCCACTCATATGGGGCATGCAACTAGCAGCCCATCTCAGCGCTCTTTCGATGATGCATCGAAACGCATGTGCGACAGGAAGACATGATAGGCGACGCGAATCTCTTCTTCTATGAGAAGGATGCCGGTCACGCAGAGATCAACCTCATGATTGCGAAGGCCCTGCCCTGCACTAGCCTTAGTTGCGGCCCTCTGAGAGAATCGACACTCCGTTGGGGGATTCAGGAAGTGTTGGAGCTTGCCGGAGCGCCTCACTCCTGCGGCGTGCACAGGCAGAGACGCGCGGGCAGGGCTACGGTGCCGAGGCAGTTCGCCTGCTGATGCACTATGGTTACGCCCGCCTCGGTGCGCGGCTCTTTGTGGCCAAAATTGATGAGGTGAAGAGCTCCGAAGGCCCTTTCCTGCGTGCCACGCCGCACGCCCACTTTGGAACAGAAAACGTGGCCCCATCACAAGTCCCTTCGCGCCCCGTCTTTTTCTGTGACAGTCGCTCGGGCCCTTTGTGCGCAGGATAACGAGCCATCACTCGCGCTCTTCCGTCGACTCGGATTTTCCCAGACCTCGCACTCGAGGTAAGTCCGAGTATCCGCTGATCGCACGCCATGCCCGCACGAATCGCCCCCCCCCTCCTCCTCGGATGCATCACTGCGCAGGATATTAACCCCCATGTGTCTCCGTGCCAGCGCCTTCCGGCAGTACACCCTCGAATGGACGCCGTCTGAGGCGGAAGCGGCAGCCCTCCGCCAAATTGCAGTGGCGTAGCCTCGCAGTGGTCACGGGGCAGCGGGTGGTGCCCGCTTGACGGTTGCCGCGCTAGTGAGCTGTGTGAGAAACAGGAAGCACGAAGCCACTCGGCGCCGGCGATTGCGCCATGAGATGCAGGGGCCGGCAGAGGGCCCGGTGCTGCTGTTCACGTCCGGGCGCACGCGAGCCGTGATTTCGAAAAAGATTTCTTGTGGCCGTGAAACGCGCGCTGTCACTGCTCCCCGCAGGCCGGACCGTGTCCTCCCAACAACTCCGCCTCGTCAAAGAAGCGCCACATGCCGACTGGCAGGGCGCCTCCGCGCCCGGCCGCGCGCAGCGACAGCCCGCCCACGCGTATACGGTGCAGCTCGCAGACCTCGAGTCCTGACGAAGTGAGGCAGGTGGGGCGGGCTTCAGTGAGGCGCGCAGGCCCGGTGCTTTGGGCGCAGCTTTCAGCGCAGAATGCGAGAAGCAAGATGCCCAGGCGCAGAGGGCCGCCCACGCGCCAGGCCTGCCTCTTGCGGGTGGCGCTCATCCGGGAAGTGGGGCGCACCAACAATCTCACACATCCGACGGATCTGCCGGTACCTGTCGGGGTGCAAAGGTCTGAGAGAGTTTCCGGACGCGATGGGCTCACTGACCGGGCTGCTGTAGCTCAATCTATCGGGGTGCAAAACGCACGCTCGCACGCAGCTCGAGAGCCCACAGTGGGGCCCGCCAGCGACAGGAACCTCGCAACGTCAGCACCGCGCCGGGGCGGCTGCATCCGAAGCAGGCGAGCCGCCCTGCGCGAGCCAACCGCGCGCAACCCGAGGAGCGGGGGGCACGCCTGCCCTCACGCAGAACCATGCGGAGGACGCGCTCGCCCGGCCGCGCGGGGCCCCGGCTTGGGAGCAGCGCGGCGTCGCGCGGCGCCGCCTCCCCGACCTCCGCGTCGCGCAGGGCGCGCCCGTCGAGCGAGAGCCCGCGCCGCAGCAGCGCGAGGCGGCCGGCCCTGCCGCGGAGAACGGTCAGCAACTTTACATTTCCTGCCCTGGAGAAGGGTCAGGAGGTTGGGGGGGGACAGCCACAAAGCGCACGCAAAGGATGCCTGGGAGTCCAGCACGGGGCGCGGCGTGTCCGATTAGTACGGGGTGTGACGTGGCGTGTCCAGGTAGTACGGGGGTTCAGCACGGGGCGCACCAGTCGCGCTCGCCGCGGGTCAGGGGCTCGGTGGCTCCGCGCACGCGGATAACATACTCCTTGTCCATGTCGGAGTCCGCGCCGACCTGCAGCAAGCGCGTTGGGGGGGCTGCGGTGGGCGCGCGCTCCGATCTGACGAGGGCGCTGAGGGCGGAGGGCCCCCAGGCCACGGGGGAAACGGGGGAGGCGCTGGAGAGGCGCGCGACCAGTCGAGGCGCCCCTTTGTCGGGTCGGTGGGGAGGGGAGTCACTATCATGCGCGCGACGTTGCCGTTCTGCGTGAAGATGAGCAGACCACTCGACTCCCAGTCCAGCCGCCCGGCACATGCGATGTCGGACAGGTTCGTGGGTGAGTCGGCCTGGTCTGCCGAGGCCCTCCCTTCGCCGGAAGTTGGAAGCCACTGGTTGGTCTGCGTAAGCAACCGTACCGCGAGGCGCCTGCGCTCGGCCCCTTTCGCCTCCGAGTTCTGGGAAACCTGCGAAGAGGGGAAGGGGGGAATCAGCTGCCTCTCTGGAAAGCAAATCTGCAAACTCTCCTTGCTGCAGAAGGTAGGATCAAGGATTTCACCCAATTGACGGGTTTGTTGAGCACGACGGAAACTTTGCGTTGCTGCTCTTTCTTCCCCTCGCGCAGCAGCCGCGGCACCGTCTTGGAGGAGACGCGCTGCCCGATCTTTGCTACGGCCCCGTCCACTTCGACCAGGCCCCGTTTGATGAACTCGATGGCCTGCAAGAGACGTGCGGTCACAAAATGTGGCGCGTGAATGTGGTTGAGCCTAGCTGGTGCTCGTCCTCGGTTCTATTTACCTCGCGTCTCGAGCAGATGTTCAGATCAACCATGCGCTTCTGCACCTGCACCTCCTCCTCCGCAGCACCAGCATCCTTGGAGATACTGAGGCAACGTAGCTGGCCACACACCGAGGCCGGGCTGCGCGAGCAACGGAGCCAAAGTAATCGTGCTGCGTTCCCTGACATCCCCGGTTGGATCCGGACGTATTTTGTGCACAAGCGCGAATGTTAAAAATTCTCTCAAGTCAACTGTCCCTGGGTGACGCATCCACTGTGGGAGGGAAGATGTTGCGACGCTGGGGGAGGTGGGCGCTGGTGGCTTGTATCGTGGCAATCGCTCTTGCCCCCCTGAATGTGGCGGCTGGCGATAATGACCCGGGGGAGGAGTCGGGCGACGGTTTCCTTGACTCTTCGTGGAAGCAGGTCAACGAACCGCACCCGCCAGGAGATTGGCTCCCCGGGTTCCTGCCCGAGCGGGCCTGAAACTCGCATTCATGCTACTCCTGAATTTCGCTGACGAGAATGTTTGTGTATGAGGTCTACTGCGAGCAGTTCCCGTGCTGAACCGAATGTCCTCGCCAGATGTGGAAGTCAATCCGCGGGGAGAAGGCCAAGGACATGGCCGCTGCAAAACAGGACCAGATCAAGCGGCACGTGAGGGAGGAGGAAGCTTCGCACCAGAGCATTATGACCAAGGCAGAGAACGAGCTCAGCTCCTATGCCAGTATTTTCTCTCCGCTCACTGGTCACCCCAAGGAGGGGGAGACCAACTGGAACAAGCCAGAGAAACCGATCTCGCACAAGGAGAAGATGGTGCGCAAGCTCTCGGGATATGACTACGCAGGTCTCCCCTAGCATTCCCGAGGAGCTGTACCCTCAATTCCCCACGCCCAGCCAGAGAACCCGACCACAAGAGCTCGACCCAGCGATCCTGTTCTGAAGCTCTGCTCTGCGCCGGCGCGCAGTGCTCTCAACGCACGACAAGCACCTGCAAAAGTACGACAACATCCTCACCTTCTCGCCAGAAGAGCAGGTGCGTGCCAGCTGCAGTGCGTCAGCGCCGCTGCTCCCCCGGCCGCAGCGCCGCAGCTGGCGTGCAGCATCGCAGCTTCCCGTCCTGACTCCCCGCGCTGCAGGCGGACAAGCTGCATCCTGGCGTCGGGGAGCACCCTCTCCTCCACGTCGCTGATCGCCAGAGCCTGTCGCGGCGCGAGAAGCGTCTCCGCGACCTGCGCGAAGCGGCGCGCACTGCGGCGGAGCTCCAGAAGGTGCCGACCCTGGTCCGTGTCTGCGGAGCTGGGCGCCCCGGCGGCGCGCAGCGCAGCGCCTGCAGCGGACGAATCGCCGTCCTGAAAGGCCCTGAATCTCACAGGTGCAAAAGGAGCTGCAGGCTGCTAAGGCTGCCAAAGCCGCCAAGGCTGCCAATGTTGACAGCAAGGCTGCTCCGAGCGCCGCAGCGGCCCCGAGCGAGGCAAGACCCGGCACCCGGCTGTGGCGCGGCCCGAGGCGCCGCACCTCGCGCTGCTCCCCC
>ENA-UOXV01005669-UOXV01005669.1-marine-metagenome-genome-assembly--contig:-NODE-5669-length-13527-cov-5.938985_pt1 | contig 13527 bp, 15 predicted proteins | sample MGYA00238165_ERZ766961 | MGnify/ENA primary metagenome ERZ766961 (study PRJEB28924, sample SAMN03173240) | marine metagenome | biome: Marine; feature: Water; material: Subsurface seawater | place: North... | reverse complement strand
CCCCCCCCCCCCCGCCGCCTCCCCCCTTGCTCCTCTCGAAATCCGGACTGAAAGATTTCTCTTGTGTTCCAAACGCAGCTATGGCCTGCCCTCTCGGACCACCTCGGGGTCGACCAGTCGAGCGTGCAGTGCAAGGACGCGGGGGTGCAGTACCACTACACGCTGCGGTACATCGACACCGCCGGCCCGCCGCCCGCGCCCGCGAGCCCCACGTTTGGGCGCAGCAAGTCGAACCACATGCTCGATGATCCCGCGTGCGTGGAGCTCCGCGTGAGCGTCAACCGCGAGCTGCATGCGGGCGGGGGGCGCAGCTGCAGACACCTCGAGCTCGACACTTCCGCCGCGGGCAGGTGCTGACGCGTGCCGCGCAACTCCTGCAGCGCGCGCGCGTCAGGACAGCGCATCCCGGCGGGCACGGACTGAGCGCGGCGCGCGCTGGCAGCCTCGGGCACTACGAGACGGGCGACCACGTGGCGATCTACCCGGACAACGACGACGCGCAGGTTGCGCGCCTCGCCGCGCGCCTCGGCGCCGACATCGACGCCGTCGTCGCGCTCGAGGACGGTCTGCGCCCCGCCCGCGTCCTCCCTTCTGGATCGGCGTGCGCAGGACCGCCGCGGCGCTGCTCACCGCTCGACCGGCTCCCTTGATGCTCGCGGAGTGTCGGGTCGCTAAGTCAAAGTGGCGGCTGCAGGGGACGGACAGACGTACTTCCCGTGCCCGTGCCGAGTGGGGACCGCGCTGCGGCGCTTCCTGGACGTGAATGCTGCGCCCAAGAAGCACTTCCTTGTGGCGCTCGCGGAGCACACGGCGGAACCCGCGCCGCGCGCGCGACTGCTGCACCTCGCGGCACGCGAGAACCAGGACGCGTTCCACGCGCACGTGCTCGCCGGCCGCCGCACGCACCTCGACATCCTCGAGGAGTTCTCCTCCGCGCAGCCCCCGCTTGGCGCGGTCCTCCAGCTCCTCCCGCGCCTCCACCCGCGCTACTACTCCATCTCATCGTCGAGCCGCGTGGCGCCGGGCAGCGTGCACGTCACCGCGGTCGTTGTCCGCGACGAACTCCCGGGCGGGCGCGAGTTCCGCGGCGTGTGCACCAACTACCTCGCGCGGCAGCCACCCGGCGCGACGCTCTCTGGTCTGCTGCGCCGAACGGCGTTCAAGCTCCCGCCCGACTCCAAGACGCCCTGCATCTTCATCGGCGCGGGCACCGGTCGCGCCCGCCCCGCGGGCCCGCCCCTCGGCGCTTCCCGCAGCAACGCCGTGCGTCTCCTGAGCGAGGTGCCTGTGCTCTGCAGGACTGGCACCGCTGCGTGGGATGTGCATCGAGCTGCAGTCGCGAAAGCAGGCTGGGGAGGAGCTTGGGCACAACATGCTGATTTTCGGGTGCCGGAACAGGAAACACGACTACATTTACCAGGAGGTCGGACGAAATCCCTACAACCCCTGCCCCCAAATGCCCTTCTGCCTGTCGAAACGGTGGATCACTTGCGGGTGCTGCAGACGACTGACTTGGCCAGTGCGGCGATTCGCAGGAGATCGAGGGCTGGGCAGCAGACGGGACGCTTGGGACGCTGCACCTCGCGTTCAGCCGCGATGACGAGAGCTTCAAGGGCAAAGTGTACGTGCAGCACAAGGTCGACGAGGATGGGGCACGCATCCTCTCGCTCCTCGACCAGGGTGGTTGCATTTTTGTCTGCGGTTCGACGTCTATGGCGCGCGAGGTGCAAAAGGCGCTGATCGCTGCGCTGATGTTCCTGCGCAACATGTCAGGCAACCGGGCTGAGGCGTTCCTCGAGGACCTTGCCAAGGCTGGGCGCTACCACAAGGACGTTTGGTCGACCTGAGCCCAGAAGAGGGGTAGGGGACCATGAGGTTGCTGCGCATGTCAGTAAAGTATGGGCCGCAGAGTGTTGAGCCGCCGCGTATCAGGCAGCGCGACACATCGGCAAGCAGCGTTGTGAAGACGTTTTTACATTGAAAGACGGCACCAGACGCACGCACTCGTGCTCTGGTCCGTCGGAAGTGCCAGCTCTGACCGCCGCGCGCAAAATCCTTCCTTGTGTAGGGCCGCACACATGCGGACCCTCCCCAAACCCCCTTCTCCCGCAACTCAGATCTTCTCAACCTTTGCAGCAGTGATATTGGGGTTCGCCTTTGCCAGCTCTGCACGCCCTGCAGTCTTGTAGTCGTAGGTGCATTCGTGCTTGTCGCTGTAGCGATGGACACCGCAGAAGAGGCCCTCGCAGCGGCACTTGAACCCAGTGAGCCCCACCTTCTTGTTGCAGGTGAAGCACCGGGTAGGCTCTTTCTTCTTCGCAGGAGCCTCCGCCTCAACAGCCTTCACCTCCTCGACAGCGGCAGCCGGCTCCACTGTCGCGGAAGCCGGCTCGCTCTCCATGTGAACGTCTTCATCCGGCTTGATCTCTTCGGGCTTGGGGGTCGCCGGCGCGACTGTGCGGCGCTTGAATTCCTCTTCCCCGATGTTCTTCTTGAAGCATACCGAGCAGTAGAAGTCCAGCGGAGCACTGCCGAAGAACCCGCAGCCGCCCGCGCACGGCTTCGGTGTGTCGTTCTGGGGGTTTGCGCTCTCCATGATGTTAGTGCGTCGCTCCTCGCCTGCGAACGAGATCAACTTGTTAGTTTGCCCATGTACCGCCGGGGGAATGAATACCACCGCCACGCTCGCGCTCCAGATGCATTTCCACCAGAGAGCTCTAAGCTACTCCGCCGTGCCCAGCGACAACCCGGCCCCTCACCCCAATCTAGACACGGGGCGCACCACTAGTGGTAAAAACTGCCCCGCATCGTTGTTGCGATGCTGGCCCATGGCCTCCGCCAGCATGTGCGCAGCTGAAAACGACACGTGCAGACCAGGGACAATCCCTACATTACATCCTGCAACCGTGCACGGGCAGCTCGCGCCGCCTGCAGGCGCCTGGCACCAAAGCATCCGTAAATTTATGGCCTCCCAATAGGGCCACAGCCAGATGCAACTGGCGGCGCGGCGCAGCGCCCTGCGCGCCCCGCGCCCAAAGAACCAGCCAGTTCGCACTCCATCATGTTGTCCCAAAATTCGATAGCTCGTCGCGCCGGCTGTGCACCGGCGCGGCCCTGCACTGCGCCGCAAGGGGAACAAGACCCGCAATCTACCCGGGCCAACGCACATGCAACATTTTACCGCCCTGGCCGCCCCCGCGCGCTCGGCCCCGCACGGCACGGCGGAAGATCGCGCTGGATCCCGTTTCATTGCTGGTGACACGCGAGGCGGCGCGGGGCACCGCAGGCAGGCGCAGGCCGGAGCTCACCCGTCAAGACGATGTGGTGAAGTTGTTGGCCCTGCACACCTGGACATCAAATCTCCGCGTCGGCTCGTTACTCTATAACGTACGCGTTACCGTCGCGGTCTTGTTGGCGCCTGGCAGGTTTTCAGCGCGTTTCCGGATAAAGTAGACGATTTCCTGCGTTGGGCGCGCAAATTTCCCCGTAAGTCAACTTCTGAGTGGTCGGCAATACGGGGGCTCGCCCGGCGCAAAAGGAACTCGACAGAACCGTAAATTTTCAACATGAGGAATGGTTTCATAAAAAGGATTTATAATTGGGATTTATTCCCACCCCGGTGGCAGCGTCTCGTCCAATTGTCTCTTCAAAAACTTTTAAAAATGCAGGATCGTTTGTGACTGTGCCACTTTCGGGCGGCATGTTCACTTTGGGATCGGCTCGCAGAAAGTTTGTGGTGACCGCCGACGCCCCCTGGCGTCTCCGCGGGCCCTGGGCGCGTCCCAGAGAGAAAGCGTGGAGTGTGCAACGGTTCGTGGTGGGCGTTTGCCGCTGGGGGCTTCTCTGGAGCGGATCGCGGTCCTACGGCCAGACCTGGGCACTCCGAGAGAATTGCGACGCTTACTTCTGCGACGAAAAGGGGGACGGGTGTCAGCGCGGAGTGTAGATCAGGGCACGCGATGGGGCTCTCCCTACATCGGCGATGGAGACGGAGGTTGGGTCTTGGAATGGTATTTTTCGCGGAGTCGGTTGACGCCTTTCACGCACCATGGCCCCTTACCGGGTCAGGCAGGCCGGCACTTCGTCGCCCTGTTTCGCTGTCCATGCAGGAGCAGCGCGAACGCGCGAGTGTCCCGCAAGCCGAATCATTCTCTGAGACCAGCCATCATCCACACCAGGAGATGCCGGGCTTCATAGGGGATCTCGGAGTGGTTGATGCTGAAAGGCTCGCAGGCGAGGTGCTTGGAGACGCGGTGCAGCATGTGGAGTCTGTAACGCACGACTTTGGCTGGTGCGTTTGGGAAGGTTGCGAGATCACAGAGGAACTCGGCGATGAGCCCATCGTTGAGCTGGGGGAGTGGCGTCTCGTGCGGCACGGCAGGCATGAGGTGCTCCAGCAACTGGTGCGCCCAAAACCTGAAACCGAAAAGAGTCTGAGCCAAACATTGTCCTGTCCCACTCCCGCCCCTCCCTAGCCGCCGCTGGCTTACCGCGTACCGGGGTGCGGCTAGGTGCTACATGATCCAGAGGCGATTGAGCACGAGATGGGTGCGACTACGAAGAGTCCCGCGCCCAGCGAGGAGGTCGTGGTGGTATCGGACCCTCATCATGGGGCCGTGCCAGCGTCAGGCGCTGGCGGGAAGCCTGGGCTGATTGTAGAGCTCAGGGGCAACGCGGACGAGATTTTGAGTCGCCTCGAGGCGTCCGGGCTGGCGGTGGGGCGTGTGATAGGAGCCCCGGTCGGCGAGGCGTCAGCGACGGCCAGCGCAGTCGCGACGGAGCCCGAGAGAGACTCTCAGCGCGCATCGGTCGGCAGCCCCGTGGCGGTGGCAGCGGCGCCTGCTGAGGGAGGCGCGGAGCAGCCAGAGGAGGGTCGTGCCAAGGAGAGGCACCGGAGCTACTTTGGCACCCCTATCCTTGAGGTGTGCTGCCCTGCGCCCCTCCTCGCGCATCGCGCTCGCCCGCTTACTCCGTCCGCGTGCGTGCACGACAGAGCGTGCGATTCCGACGCGGAGGCGTGGCGCGTGCAGGTAGTCCGCATGCGCTCGATGGTGCTGGCGGTGCTGCTCTGCACGCAGGTGAGCCCCGTGCTTTGCAACCTCTTCGGGCGCAGAACCGGAGCGAGGCAGCGCGGTGCCTGCGGGCCCTCCGCGGTGCTTCACACGCTGCCGCACGCCCTCGCGTCCTGGCGCGCGAGCTGCCTGGCGTGCGCGCCGCCCGCTGCGCCGCCTCCTAAGCACCGCTGGCGCGCGCGCGCGCGCAGTCGCTGTCCAGCATCGTGCTGTCCAAGTACGCAGGGCTCATCGAGCAGGTCGCTACGCGCCCCCGGCCCGCCCCTGCGCGCTGCGTGCCGCCGCGGGGCGTGCAGGCTCCCGGGGCTGACCGGGGCCGTGCGCGCAGAACGTGATGCTTGCAGTGTTTCTCACGATGCTCACGGGGACCGGCGGCAACGCGGGCAACCAGTCGTCGGCGCTCGTGATCCGCGGGCTGTCCAACGGCGAGATCAACTCGAGCAACTACCACCGCGTCGTGCTGCGCGAGATGCTCGCGTCGTCAGGCATCGCCCTGGTCCTCGCCGCGATCTCGCTCGTGCGCGTGCTCGTGACGCCCGGCGCCTCGGCCATGGTCGCGCTCGTCATCTCCGCGACCACCTTCCTCACCGTGGTGGGCGCGGTGACTGGCGGGACGGTGGTGCCGCTCCTGCTCGAGCGCATGGGAGTCGACCCCGTGCACATCTCCAGCCCCGTGCTCGCGACGCTCACCGACGTCGTCGGCGTCCTCCTCCTCTGCCTCATCTCCTCCAAGTTCCTTCTCACCGCGCCCCTCTAGGCCGCGCGCGCCCGCGCCGCGCCCCGGAGGGGAAAACAAACACACTGTTCATTCCTCGCGCGCCGCGCGCCCGCCGCGCCCGCCGCGCCCGCGCTCAGCCCCCGGCGATGCCGAGCAGTCGTGCGCACGCCTCGGACACGTGGCACAGCCGCGTGGCGAGCTCCGCGTCGCCGCCGCCCGCGGCTACCTCCTCGAAGGTGGTGCGCGCGACGTCGAGGAACTGCGCGCGCGCGTACGCGTCTGGCATCTCGCGCAAGGCCGTCTCAAGCGCGACGACGCGAAGCGCCTCCTCGTCAACCTGCCAGCCGGAGGCGCCGTTTGGTGCCGCGAAAGTCAAGAGGCAGAAGTCAACAGGCTGGGGGCAGGGGCCCGCACTGCGGTTGCGAGGCGGAGGGGAGTGCAGCGCCGGGAGCCGCGCACCTGCAGGAGCCGCGCGAGCAGCTGCGCCGCCCACGCGTCCTCGCCCAGCGCCGCCTCCATCTCGGACGTGATGCGCGCTTTCACCATTGCCAGGGTCCGCGACGCTGTCAGCGCGTCGCCAGGGCGCTCCTCCTCCTCCTCCTCCTCCTCCTCCTCCTCGTCCAGGCGGCCGAGAGCAGACCCCTGCGAAGCGAAGCGCGAGCGGTCCTTCTTGCCGTCCGCGATGCCCCCGCGCGCGGCCTCCGCCGAGAGCCGCGCGATCTCGGCGTCTAGGAAGCGGAGGAACTCGGGCGTGTAGCGCGCGTCGCTCCCCGCGACCATCTCGCGCATGAGCGCGTCCAGCGCCTGCTCGCCGCGCGCGGCCGCCTCGAGGATCGCGCGAAGCAGCGCCTGATTCTGCGCGGAGAGGTCGCGTGTCGCCTCTGCCACCTCCTCCAGGAAGACGACCACCGCCTCCATCACCTCCTCAAGGTCCGCGCGCTCCGCCTCCGAGCACCCTGCGCGGACCTCCTCGTATCTGCGCGCGCGCGGATGAGCGGCGCCGCGCGCGCGTGCACGGGCAGACCTCATGTATGAAGATGCAAGTGTTCGGTGGGTGAGGTAGGGGGGCTTACAGTCCGGCGATATCCCGGGAGAGCAGCAGGTCAAGGTTGGCCGTGAGGAGTGACGGAACTTCGTCGGGCGCTGCGTGGCCTATCTTCCCCAGAAGCTCTTTGAAGGCCACCACTTCTGACGGCAAGAGCGGTGCAGCAGCCTTGGTCGGCTTTTTGCTGCCCCTTCCCTGGGGCATTCCAGCTCCCTGGCCACCCCGCCGCCCGCTGGCTGCCATGCAAACGCAGAGCCTTCTGCGAAGAACTTGGGAAGTGCGGAAGAATTCCGACGGGGCCAGGGAGGAATCGCTCAAGGAAGGCAAGAATTTGGGAGACTTCATAGATGTGTGTGGCGAGGTGGAAGCTCGTGCGGCTGTCCTGTACAGTCGAGCTGGGCCGAACGCGGAGATGTGGCCTGCACCATCGAGGAGGCGCATCGCCGGGATGGGACTCCATGCAATTGCGGATGAAGTAACCAGAAAGAGAGCCACTGAAAACAGATGGGAACGATAGAAACTCCTACTAACGCCATGATTACCCACCATAGCTTCGCCCCTCTACCTGCAGGCTGCGCGATAGGCAATCTACGCCCTTCCTCCACGGCCGGCCGGATCTCACGCTCGATGGTCCGAAGCGGGCCCATCCATCAAAAAAAAACGACGGCTACACAAAGCAAGCGAGAGATATGCTGGCGCAGCGCCGAACGACGGGGCTCATGCTTCGTCGTCTTTCCGTGGCGGCAGTCCCTGCCATGGCTTCCTGCTTTATTCTTGCTCGTCCTGCAGCCGCTTTCTCCTCTTCTGCTGTTGCCAGCGTTTCGTGGCTTCGCAACCCTGCGCTGGCTGCCTATTCGGCCCCCATCGAGCAGCTCCGCAGCCCGGCACAGCTCCGGGGCATGCGGACCAGCTCGGTGCTCATGAGTGCCGCCCCTCCCGGTGGTGACACTGTGGTAGCTGGCATGGAGAAGAAGCTGACGAATGGTGCGTCATGCCCCCGCCCCGATGGGGCAGTTCCGAGCCGCCGGAGGGCTGGTGAATCTCCGTGCTGCCTGAGATCTGAATCCCCTGGGTCTGGGGGGCAGAGCTCGAGCCGGTCAAGCTTGAAGTGATTCCTGCATACGGCGATCCGAACGGGAGCCACGTGACCATCACCGTGGTGTCGAAGAAGTTCGAGGGCAAGCGCGCTCTGCAGCGCCAGCAAATGGTGTACAAGGTCCGACCGCTGCCCCGCTGCGGCCATTAAGGCCACCATGGCCGCGCGGGCAGGGCTGACGGTACCACGCCGCACCGTGCAGGTTATCTGGGAGGAGATGCAGGGTGCCGTGCACGCAGTCGACCAGATGGTCTGCAAGACACCAGAGGAGGCGGGCTTGTGAGGCCTGCGCCGCTTGCGGCGTGGGGAGGTGCCGGACTGCGCTGTGCCAGATGGGGGCGCGCAGACTAACGATATGTAAAGAGTTTCAAAACGCCGCGGCAAGATGGGGGTGGGGTGTTCTCTGCGCCCAGCGCGGTGGGGCGGCGGGCCGAGTCAGCTCCGCAGCACAGCGCCCGCTTGCGGAGCTTTGCGATTCCGCATTCCTTCACGCCTCACACGTGTTCTATTCACAACAAGCATGAGGCTCGGGATAAATCAATCCAGAAATTGACGCACACGGCACAGTGCACGAATGCTCTACCATGGCCAGCGCGCTAGTTTGCGTTGGTCAGGCGTTGGTGAGGTTCTGCAGCACGCACTGCACAAAGCCCTTCGGCGTTTTGATGTGGAGTTCGCAAGCGGTACCGTCCTTCACAAATGCATCCATCTGCTTCTGCTGCTCTGCTGGAATTTCCTGGAGGTTCAAGCCCTGTGATCACCCTCAGCCCTATCAGCATGCCGCCGCGCACGAGCAAAACGCCTGCAACGGCGCCACAGCCCCGCTGACTGAGCCAAGCAAAGCACTGTGGCCCAAAATCAGTTACGACGAGCATTTCAGACTAGGTTCTACTGCTGCTGCTATTGCTAGTTCGGAATCGCCCATAGGCACGCGTCCTTGAGAGTGGTGGGGTTCGAGCTCGCGCCCGAATTCAACAACGAACACGCATACACTGTGCAGCTCGGGCTCGCTGACCCATGCTCAACCGCGGAGAGTGGTGCCGCCGTATTCAAAAAGAGTGCCCTCCATAGTGCTCGAGAATTCGGTTTAAGGCGTTCTTCCAGAGCAACGGAACTTCTCCGCGGGTTTCGGGTCTGTCGTGATGGCTCGGCACCTGCTTCGTGAGCGCCTCCATCACATTCGCAACATGGTCCGTTCGCTCCTGCTCCGAAAAGAATCGCGCTCCAGGTGGGGGCTTTGCCCCGGCGTTTTGTTCCTCGCTCGACATGCAGAAGCCTCGGCTGTCGGCCCCCTGTCCGCGTAAGCCTCGCGCTACGAAATCGGCCTCGAGCCCAAAGATGGGAATCCCGACCTCTGAAATTGACTTTTGGTTGAGAGTTTACAGCTTGACCTTTCTCGCCATGGCACCTCGGGCATGACGCGCCCTGCTTTTGAGCCGGGGAAGCTTGCTTCCGTGGGCAAAGTGGTGCAGATGCGTGTGAATGCCATCGCTAGCTTGGCAGTAGCCGCGCTCTTGGCGCTTACACTGGTCGCAGTAGCGCTGCGGGGACAGGGCCAAGCCCATGTTGAGCTGGCGCAGGACTCGACAGCTGGGGCTGGCAGTAGAAGCCTGGGTCATGCCAGACAAAGCGGGACACCACCTGACAAGGCGCAGAGTCTAGTGCACCGCGATTTGCCTGGGTACATACCCGGCCGAGGGAGGGAGCGCGACCTGGTCGCCGGTTCGTCTGCGTATCGCCCGCCCGACACGTCGCAGGCGCCGCACGATACGGTCGCCGACCGAGGATCCTGGTGGGGAGACAATGACGCCTGGTACGACGGATGGACGCAGCATAAGCAAGATATGCAGAAGCCACGGTGCGTAGTCTCAACATGCCCCGTGGATCCTGCCTCGCGTCGCTGCTCACTGGATGTAGCTCCTTCCGCAGGTACAACCCCTTCACGGACGATGGCGAGAAGGCATACAAAGACGATCTCGACGTCGCGCCCTTCGATTACGACTCTGAGGGTCAGCAGCGAACGCCCATGGCGACAACGTATGCGGACGATTCGCCGCAGTATCGCCAAAATCACCTGTGCGTAGTCCCTCCCAGTCACCAATCTGCTGGTGTCCGCATCGATTCCATCGTGCACGGTTCCTGTGCTTGACCGCATGTGCCATCGTGGAAGTGCTGATCTTTTCATACGCCCCATTCGCGCAGATTGGAGCACGGCATGACGGAAAACCCGCCGCAATGGCGTTTCCAGTCTCGCGGCGACGGCACGTCGGATACGGTCCACCAGAGGCCGCTCCCTCCCTGGTGCGACCGCTGGCTGGGCTGCCCAGCCCCGTACGACCGCAACGGGAACCTACAGTGGCAATCCGACTACCCGAGCTGGCCCGACTCGACGTGGGGGGGGAGCAATAAGGGGGCCCCCAGCAGCCTGGCGCACCGGGAGCCGTCGTTGCCGCAGCCGGGGGCTGGGCCGAAGCTTGTGATGGCGCGCGGGTCGCGGACGGGCGCGACCAGGGCTCCGCACGAGGGGGGAGAGGCAGTGGCCGCCGGCCAGCAGAGACGCGACGGGCGGAACGCCACGGCCGTGGCGGCGGCCGGAGGCGGCGGCGCTGCGGGCGAAGGCCCGCCGAGGCTGGGCACGTGGGTCTCGGGTCCGAAGGAGACCCGGGCGAGGCTGCAAAAGTACCAGGCTGGGATGGATGCGCTGCTACGGGACGTGAAGGGCGCGCTCTCGCGGAACCGCGCGCTCGCGTCGCGCTACGCCGCGACCTTCAAGCGGGGCGTGGGCGCGCGCGCAGCGGGGGCGCGCGGGGCCTCCGAACCCAAAGACCGCTCCCACGCGGCGATCGTGCGGCGCGCGCGCGCTTGGCGGGCGCGGCACCGCGCGGTGTTGGCGGCGGGCGGGCTGCGCGTGGCGAACGCGACGACGCAGCTGCCGGACCTGCGCGGGACGGGGCAGGCGGGGTGGATGCTCCTCATCTACGAGCCGACGTCGGTGTGCGACCGCAACCCGGGCAACGGCCCGGTGTGCGGGTGGTCATCGACGCCGCACGACTGGACGGACCTCGTGTGGAAGGGCCAGGCGGTCGTGCCCGCCGTAGACTTCGGCTCGCACCTCGCCTTCCGCGCGGCGATCCCGCTCATGCCGGACCGCGCCTTCTACATGCTGCTCTACGGGCGGCTCGTCGTGCGGCAGGCCGACACCTACACCTTCTGCTCCTCATCCCGCGACGGGCTGCGGCTCTTCGTCGACGGCGCGCTCTGGCTGGACGACGACGGGAATCACCACCCGCGCCGCACCTGCCGCCCGATCCCGCTGATCCCCGGGCGGCACGACCTCCGCGTCGACGGGTACCGCTACCCGCTGGGAGAGAACCGGCACGGCGCCGCGGCGAAGCGGCTCACCTGGTGGGGCAAGGACACGGGGGGGCACGAGCAGGTTGTGCCGTCCATGGACGCGTCGTCCTTCAAAGAGATGTACGAAAACCACCGCGGGTGGGACCTCCGTGTCTACCCCTACTACCAGCACGGCTCCTTCGCCCGCGTGCCAGACGACTTCTCGGTGCCCTCCCGCCCTCCCGCCCGCCGCCCGCCACCCGCAGGCACGCTGCCCGCGGCCTCCGCGCAGGCGTGACCTCCGGGCGGCGGGGCAGGTCACGCGGGCGCAGCCGATGCCGTACGAAGACTACACGCCCCTCGCGTTCGCCAACGTGCCGGAGTTTGGCGACGCGCGCGGCGAGCTCCGCCCCGCGGACGCCATGACCGAGACGATCGTGCCGACCCTCGGCAACATGGTCTTCACACTCGGTGGGCGCACAAAGGTGGGCCTGCCCCTGCGCCCCTGCGCCGCGCCCGGGCCAGCGCCCGCGCTGCGGCAGGCGCGTGAGGCGCCGCGCCGCGCAGATCGTGCGGGACGGCAAGTACACGTGGTGCCTGGCGGGCGTCGGTGGCGCGCGCCTGCGCGTCAACAGCGAGTGGATCGTCGACTTTGATGACGGTGGAAGTGCGTCCTGTCCCGCCCCGCGCGCCGCGCCCGGTGCCCGGCGCGTGCGCGCCGCTGACCCCTTTGCGCGCTTGCGCGCGCGTGTGTGGCAGATCCCGGCTCCGGCTGCAAGGAGATCGACATGCCCGCGGGCCCCGCGGACATCCTGACCGTCTCGCTCCGCACGGGCACGACCCCCGCGTCGTTTGTGTCGCTCAGCTACTCGGGGCCCGACACGGCCTTCCAGCCGCGCGTGCCCGCGAGCCAGGACGCCAACGTGGTGCCCGCCAAGCACGACGGCTTCCGCATGTACCTCTTCGAGCTCGCCCGCGCTGCGCCCGTCGCGCCCGCGTGGCAGGTAGCCGCGCAGGGCCAGGTCTGCAACTGGGACACCGCATACTACTGGTCCAACAACCGCTGGGAGAACGACGTGCCGCGCTACTGCGAGTACTCGGTGCGCCCCCGGCCCCGCCCCGAGCCCCGGCGGTGCACCGTGCTGGTTGCAGCTGGCCGGGCCAGGGGCGCTCACGGAGGCTGGGGCCGGCACGTGTGGGCAGTGGTATGTGCGCTACAGCGACCAGTGGCAGACGATCATCGACTACTGCTGCTTCACGCCCCAGATCGCCTCGCGCTTCGCAGCGCGCATCGAGGCGGTCGTCCCAGCGATCTCTTTCTCAGGCGTCGCTGCGTTCCACAAGTACACGTGGTCGACGTGGTTTGGGTTCTCGGGCCGGCAGTTTGGGTTCGTCTTCTATGGGACGGTCCTAATCGAGAACGAGGGGCACCACACCATCTGCCTCGAGTCGCGCGACGGCGCTCGTCTCTGGCTCAACGACTTCACGCCCAACAATATCGCGGTGAACTGCGACGGCAAGAAGCACCACGCGCACAACGCGTGCGGGACGTTCTACCTCTACCCCGGGCGGCACCGCGTCAAGGTCGACGGCTTCGTCGACGAGCTCTCGCCGCACCTCATCGTCCGCCTCAACGGGCACGTCATGAAGTCCATCGACGCCGGGCGCCCTGTCGACTCCGACGTCCGTGTCGATCGCAGCTACGGGCTCTCAGCGCCCGGTGCGGCGCTGCTCGCTAGCGTCAACGCCAGCGGGAACGGCACGACAGGCGACGCGGCGGCCGCGGCCGCAGCCGACGAGGCATTCACCCCGCTGCCACCGGGGACCGCGGCGGAGCTGGCGCTCGAGAAGGGGGGGAAATGGGTGCGCAGCGCGCTGGAGCCATTTTTTGCGGTGGCGGAGAGCGCGGCGGGACAGGCCCCGCGGCAGGCCGGGGCCACCGCCGCGGACGCGGTCCAGCCCTGGCCGGAGGGGCGGGCGTCCCCTCCGGCCAGCGCGCCGGTCGGAGGGGCGCGCGCCGAGGCGCGCGGATCGCAGGCGGGCCCGCCAGAGCGCGATGGAGCGGCCGTCAGTACGGCAGGCAGGGGTCAGATGCTGGCAGAGACGGCGGGCGGGGCGCGAGAGCCCGCGGGGGGGGTGGGCGCAGCGGAGGAGAAGAAGCTCCTCGCGTGGGCCGCTACGGGAACGCACGGGGCGGGGGCAGGGGGCGAGGCGGGCGCTGGCGGCGGCGGAGACGCGGCGCGGTCGGGCAGCAAGGCAGGGG
>ENA-UOXV01005668-UOXV01005668.1-marine-metagenome-genome-assembly--contig:-NODE-5668-length-13528-cov-4.989535_pt1 | contig 13528 bp, 9 predicted proteins | sample MGYA00238165_ERZ766961 | MGnify/ENA primary metagenome ERZ766961 (study PRJEB28924, sample SAMN03173240) | marine metagenome | biome: Marine; feature: Water; material: Subsurface seawater | place: North... | reverse complement strand
TATGATTTACCACAAGTTCCAGAAGATTATGTCCATAGGATTGGAAGAACGGGTCGTGCTGGAAACCAAGGAGTGTCGATGATCATTGTTACCCAAAGTGAATCACGCAAAATTCGTGCAATTGAGAAAATAATTCAAGCGAATATTGAAATGAAGAAAATTCCTACGGGAATGGAAATTTGTGAAACACAATTATACTCTTTAGCTCAAAAAATAAAAAATACAGAGGTAAACGAAGAAATTTTCAACTACTTGCCAAAAGTAGAAGCAGAATTAGAAGACCTAAGCAAAGAAGAACTTATTCAACGCTTGGTTTCTGTAGAGTTTGCTCGTTTTCACAACTACTACAAGAAGGCTAAAGACCTCAACAGCAAGTTTGAAGACAATCCAGCAGATAAAACAAAGCACAACAGAAAAGACACTACCCGTTTCTTTATCAATGTTGGGGAACGCGATGAATACAACTGGATGGCACTCAAAGATTTCTTAAAGGCAACCTTAGAAATTGATACCGATGATATTTTTCATGTAGACGTAATGGAGAGTTTCTCTTTCTTCAACACACCCAACAGTTTACAAGAAAAGGTTATTGAAAAATTCACCGACTTTAAAATTGACGGACGTTTCATCAATGTAGAGATTTCTGAAAAAGGACGCAAAGGTAGAAGCGGTGGCGGTAAACGCAGGAGTTACAATAAAAACGACAGTTCAGGCGGCGGTGGATATAAAAAGAAATTCAACTCCGGTGGTTCTGGCGGCGGTGGATACGACCGTGGCAAAAGAAGAAGTTTTGATAACAACCCAGACAAAAGAGGAGGAGATTCTGGTGGATCACCACGAAGATCAAATTCTGGATCAAAACCAACCTATGGATCAAAGGGCAATAAACCGGGTGGATTTGGCCGCAGATCAAGGTCTTAATAGGTTGTTGTTAATTTTTTAACAAAAAACGATATTTACGGGACTCATACCTTTTTCTTTATACTTTTGTATTATGGGTTCAAAAACATACAGATATATTCTTGTCTTCAGCTTACTTTTTACAAGTTTAGCTGAAGCTCAAGATTCCAAACGACAAATCCTCAGAGGGATTGTAGAAAACGAGACTACTGAAACCATAATGAAAAGTGTTCACGTCTTGAACTTGAATACTATTGTTGGTTCCATTACTGACGATGCGGGTGTTTTCGAAATTGAAGCCCAGGTCAACGATACCCTTTACTTTTCTTATCTCGGATTCAAACCGTTCAAAGTAGCTGTTACACAAGATATGATCAAGTTTGAAAATCCTAAATTCAAACTAACCGTACTCGCTTTTGCCTTAGAAGAAGTCGTTATAAGCCCCTATAAACTTACGGGCTATTTGGATGTTGATGTTAAAAACGTTCCCTTGAACCCTGCCGGTAGATATAACATTCAAGGTTTACCCAGCAGTGGATACGAAGCTGGGAACCGAAATCGATCTTCGATATCCAAAGCCGTTGGAGCGCTTTTCAATCCTGCGGACTTTCTATACAATCTGTTTGGGAAAAATCCGGCCCAGATGCGTAAGCTCAAGAAAATGCGTGCCGATGATGAAATTAAAAACCTACTCGCCTCAAAGTTCGATCGCGAAGTACTGATTCAACTCTTAGGAATCGATCGAGTCAACCTCGAAGAAATTTTAAGAAACTGCAATTACTCCAAGGCATTTATTAGAGAGGCAAATGACTTACAAATATTGGAGGCCATAAGCGGTTGCTACGAAGAGTTTAAAATCTTACAACTATAAGATGAAACCTGCTGCCCTCAAAGAAGCTCTCCTTTCTTACTACGCCTCCAAAGAAGATCGAGACAAAGGGGTGCAGTTGATTAAAAAATACCCTTATTTAGCGGACGAGTTGGTTCGGCTGGCCTTTTCAAAAGAACAAAAGCGTGAACATATTGTAGCTTCTTGGGTTTTGGAGCGGTTAATTAGCAATGCCAAACAGCTGAGTCTATCCCCTTACTTCTCTGAATTTCTTAAAGCATTTCAATACCAGACCCATGAAAGCAAACGAAGCCCTTTTGCAAAACTTTTATACCACCACTGTCAGGTTAAAGAACATAGAGACCAACTCAATACAAATGAAATTGATCTCATTATCGCCTGTTGTTTCGACACCCTTCTCGAGGCAAAAAAAGTAGCTCCCAAAGCATATGCCTTAAAAACAATTGTATACTTCAAAAATCATAACGATTGGATTACAGAAGAATTGAAATCTTATATCGAAAAAGAACTTCCCTCAAGCACAGCAGCATTTAAAGCTACTCTAAGACAAATCCTTCCGTTTTGATTTCTGTTTTGACATAAGAACCGTATCTTTACGGTCTAATTTTAAGTTATGAAACTCAACACGCTCAATGCAATTTCACCGATAGATGGTCGCTATAAAGGAAAGACAAAAAACCTTTCTCCTTTCTTTTCTGAAGAAGCGCTAATTCGCTACCGTGTACGTGTTGAAATAGAGTACTTTATTGCACTTTGTGAGCTTCCACTCCCACAACTTAAGTCTTTTAACCCTTCTCTTTTTGAAGAGTTGCGATCGATTTATCAGCATTTCACTGCCGATGATGCTGTAGAAATTAAAGACATTGAAAAAACAACAAACCATGATGTAAAAGCAGTAGAATACTTTATTAAAAAAGAATTTGACAAGCTCCAACTTCAAGAATATAAAGAATTCATCCACTTCGGACTGACGTCCCAAGACATCAACAATACTGCAATTCCTTTATCAATAAAAGAAGCTCTAGAAAAAGCTTATTTACCACAACTTGACAGTGTTTTGGAGGTACTAAAAACCATTGCTGAAGAATACAAAGAGGTAACTCTTCTGGCTCGAACCCATGGGCAACCAGCTTCTCCGACAAGATTGGGGAAAGAGATTGATGTATTCATCAATAGGTTAGAACACCAAAGAAAAAGTTTAATTGAAATTCCTCATGCTGCCAAATTTGGGGGAGCAACTGGAAATTTCAATGCCCATCATGTTGCTTACCCAGAAACAGATTGGAAAGTTTTTGGAACGCACTTTGTAGAAAACAGCCTCGGACTTCATCACTCCTTCCCTACCACACAAATAGAACACTACGATTATTTTGCAGCTCTTTGTGATAACCTAAAGAGAATCAATACGATCATCATCGATTTGGATCGCGATTTTTGGACCTATATTTCCTTAGACTACTTCAAACAAAAAATCCTGGCTGGTGAAGTTGGTTCTTCTGCTATGCCGCATAAAGTAAATCCTATTGATTTTGAAAATTCAGAAGGGAATTTAGGCATTGCCAATGCCCTTTTCGAATATTTTGCTGGGAAACTACCCATCTCTAGACTACAGCGTGACCTGACAGACAGTACGGTTTTGAGGAATATAGGAACACCTTTTGGACATTCACTCATTGGCTTTCAGTCGACTATAAAAGGAATCAGCAAACTTTTACTAAACAGCGCAAAAATAGAAGAAGACTTAAGTTCAAACTGGGCAGTGGTCGCAGAAGCAATTCAAACCATCTTGAGGCGTGAAGGATATCCAAATCCATATGAAGCTCTAAAAGGTCTTACACGTACCAATCAAGAAATTAATCAAGAGTCCTTACACAACTTCATAGAGGAACTTGAAATTGACACCAAGGTCAAAGTAGAATTAAAGAAAATCACACCTTTCAATTACACTGGAGTCTAATTGATTTTTTTAAGGAATTTACCCCCCGGAATATCAATCACTTCGGTTAGTGTAGCGACTTGATTTAAATCGATATCGCCTTCAATAGAAAGGAGAATGAAATTTATATTTGAAATATCCAAGCCTTCTTGATCAACTAACTTCTGTGCGCCTTTAACGTACATCACCAAACGATCTACTTTAGAATCTTCGGAGCCGTAAACTACACAAAACTGTACATCAACATCTTTTTCTGACAGGTTCATTACCGTTTCTAATTCGGTTTGTTCGATCTGATTTGTAATCCAAGCTTCCATGTCTTGCGCTATTGCACCACTTTTCGTGCTCAACACCTTAAAGCTCTCCATACTTTTTACCATCTCTATGAATCCATTCATTTGAGGGTCATCAGTACTGAGGCTTAGTTTTCCAAGCATTTCAAACATCTTTGGGCTTACACTTAGGTAAGAAACGGCTGGGTCTTTTTGGTATTGTTCAAAAATATTTTGGGCGGTGAGTAGGTTTAAACTCATCAAAAGGACTAAAATAAGGGTGTATTTTTTCATTTGGAATGCTTTTTGTAAGTTACAAGTATAAGGATATATTTTAAAATGCGACATTATTTAATAGAGTTCCTTAAATTTGATATTCTAAATCAACTATTCAAAAATTATGAACAAGATTTTTTACTATTGTCTACTAGGAACTATAACCTTATTAATCGGATGTGATGCAAAAGATCGCGATGATGATATCATAAATGTAGAAAACAATACGCCCTCTGAAACTAACAATACGTCCTCAGAGACTCCAAGTACGGTTACTGCTGCTGATATAGAAATCAACGACTTCATTTGGAAAGGGATGAATCAGTATTACTATTGGCAAGAGTCGGTAGAATCTTTAGCCGATTCAAAAACCAGTAATGCTGCAGAATATACAGAATTCTTAGAAAGTATAGTAGACCCCTCTGATTTTTTCGATAGCTTAAATCATCCCGATGATCGTTTCAGTTGGATCGATGAAGACTATGTAAATCTTGAAAATCAATTAGCGGGTATTTCTGCCTCCAATGGAATGAAATTTTTGGTAAGCAGACAATGTGATGATTGTAATAATCTAGTTGCCTATGTAACCTATGTACTTCCCGAATCGGATGCTGCGGCTAAAGGGGTAGAACGAGGAGATTTGATTACGAGTATTGATGGACGACAATTAAATGTAACTAATTATGTAAACCTACTTTACGGAGACGCTATGAGCTATACAATTGGCCTTGCGGAATACGAAGGGAATACAAGAATCTTTACAAGTACAGGCGAATCAATCGTTTTAGATAAGGTTGAGGATTTTCAAGAAAACCCTATTCATAAAAATTTAGTTCTTGATGTAGGTGGTCAAAAGGTTGGATATCTAATGTACAATCAATTTCTTAACGAATTTGACGATCAACTGATTCAAACCTTCTCTGATTTTGCTACGGAAGGAATAACAGACCTCGTATTGGATTTACGCTACAACGGTGGTGGATCGGTTCGCACCTGTGTTTATTTAGCGAGTATGATCACAGGACAATTTACTGGTGAGATTTTCGCACAACAAATATGGAATTCGAAATTATTAGCATACTTCGAGGCTTTAAACTCCAACACCAATGATACCGATGATAGGGAATTGAATAACTACTTCACAAACACAACCTCAGAAGGGGTAACCTTACCCGCCTTGAACTTAAGCAACGTGTATATTATCGCTACAAACAGAAGTGCCTCTGCAAGTGAGCTTTTAATCAACGGCTTAGCGCCGCATATCAATGTTGTATTGATCGGAAATACAACCTACGGAAAAAATGTAGGTTCAATTACTGTTTATGATTATATCGACAATGAGGGAAATAAAAATCCAAACCACACCTATGCCATGCAACCCATTGTTCTTAAAATAGCAAACAGTGTAGGATTTGCTGACTATGCAAACGGTCTGGATCCGGATATTGAACTTCGTGAAAGCGCATCTAATCTAGGAGTATTGGGAAGTACTACTGAGCCTTTACTTTATATGGCTCTAAATCAGATAACGGGATCTGGGAAGTATCTTGTCCCTCAAGGTAAAGTACTAAACCCGATGACAGATCCTGAATTTGAAGCAACCAATGGTATGCATATCGACTTACCGCAAAACACCTTAAAAGATTTCCTTAAAAACTAAGGTTTACGCCCAGTCTAAAATTACGCCCCTGTGTGCTGAAGTTTTCAATTTCAACATAGGTTGCATCAAAAATGTTAGCAAGTATAAAAAAGGCGGTTATTTTTCGATTCTTAAACTGGTGGCTCAATTTAGCATCCACTAAAGTATAGGCATCCAATGCTGTTGTACTAAGTCCTGTTCTACTACCAATGTGCTGAATGCTGGTGTTTAAATGTGTTGCAGGGCTCAAATCATAATCCAAAACGGTTCCAAAAGCATGCTTGGGTAGGTTTATAAGATTACCCGATTCCGTTTCGTTATAGGTGTAATTCATACGGAGGTCTACCGCGTCAAAAAGTTTGTTTTTATACTCAAACTCAATTCCGCTGTAGGTAACTCGTTCTTCAGAATTGCCATAGCGATAGGTCGAAAAATCATAAATCAGGGTAGGGTCTTCTGAACGTTTAAAAAATACAAGAGATGCCCTTGCTCTGGTTCCACTAGTCCATTCAGCTCCTAGCTCTAGGGTAGTGTTTTCCTCTGGTTTTAAATCTAAATTCCCAGAATAAAAATCATATAACTGATAGGAGCTCGGCGGAATAAATGCGGAACTTATGGAAGAAACAATCTTCAAACGATCTTCATTTGCAAGGCGGATCGAATAACTGGGATTGACACTATAAGTAAAATGACTTCCGTAGGTATCGTGATTATTCATTCTACTCCCTACATTAAAATTAAACCCAGTAGCAGACAAATACACAAAATTTAGATACACATCATTTTGAATGTTTGACGGGGCACCTGCATAAGATGTGCTTTGGTGGGCGTATCCCAAAACAGAATAAAACCGCTCTTTAATGATGTACTTATTAAAAACATCTACGGCAAGATTGGAGCCCTTTAACATCTGATTGTATCCCCCTGCAAAAACACGATCTGTATTCTGAATCCCTAAAACTGCATGGAGACTCCCTTTGTTGTAAGTGTAGGTTGTATTCAATGAAAATCGCTCTAAATCCGTAACAAGGGTAGAATTATTGTCGGATACTGTTCCAAATACATTATCAAAACTAGTATCCGAATGATCCTTATTAAAAGTCAAATTCCAATCCAAATGCTTCCCTTTCCTACCCAATTGAAAACCAAAATTAGTTTGAATAAATGGATCTATTTCAGTCCCAACAGCAACGGAACTTAGGCCGTAAATGTTTTGACTTCCCAAACTTAACTTATACTGAAACGAATCTTTAGCTCCCGAGAAGGTGGCGAAGTTAGACAGGTAACTGATTTTATTGAAGGCCGTATTCGCAGCTTGTTGGGTACCTAGAGTAGAGCCTAAATTGACAGCGAATTTTTTACTCGATTTTTTTGTAGTAATATTAACTACTCCAGTTGAGGCTGAGCTTCCGTATAGCGTACTCGCTGCTCCTTTCACTATTTCTATAGAAACGATATCCGCAAGGTTTAAGAGATTGAAATCAAAATCATTACTGATTCGTGAGGGATCTGAAACCCGAACCCCGTCAATCAAAATCAATACTTGATCGTTTCGTCCACCCCGAATAGAGAAACTCAAGTTTTGGCCAGCGGGAGATCGACTACCAATCAGATTGATTCCGCCATAGGTTTGTAATAATTCGGAAAGGCTACGCCCCTGATAATCTCTCAATTCTTTTTCCGTAATCTTAATTACTGTTTTACCCGATTGGGAACGTTTAATTTCGAAACGGGAATCGACAACAACTACTTCTTCTAAGCGTGTTTCGTCTGTGGTAAGCTCGTTTTGCTCTTGGGTAGCGGTTTGTTCTTGGGAAAAACCCATAAGAACATGGAACAACACGAGGCTGCTCAAACTAAATTTAAATTGCATACAATTTACATTAAAGGACAATCAATATATAAATGACCTAAAATCTTTATCCCGAAGATTCTAAAACATTATAAAGTGGCAGGTATCCTGACTCGCTTTACTTAATGACCTTCCCATTCGATGAACAGTGGCGAAGCATTAATAAAGCCTCTTCCGAGGCAAAAGCTTACAGTTGCGGGAACAGTTTTGGATTCTAACCAAATTCCCTTTTAATCTTGAACAAGTTCAAAAACCATTTTACAGGCCAAAAATACATTTTTATTGGAAATTAAAATAATATCAATCTATTTATTGAAACTAAAAATTAACTGTAATTTTGGGCTTTGTGAAAAAGATTCTAACCATTATTTTACTCGGCTACCTTCTCATCGGATGTTCTTCTCCCCGATCAAAAGAGATACCGCCAACCTCAGCCCAATATGCCCAAGGGTTTTCGATTGAAAGTAAGGGTGCTCTCGATGTTCTTATACTCAGGAATGTAGTCCCAAATTCAGAAACTGTATTTCGATACGCTTTAGCTGCAGATGGAATCGAATTGCCAAAAAACAATACCTATGATGGTGTTATCAGGACACCCATTAAGCGGATAGTAGCAACCTCAACAACACACCTTGCTTTTTTAGAAGAACTAGACGCCCAAGAAACTTTGGTGGGCTTTCCAGAAACAGATTATATATCCTCTCCTAAAGCGAGAAAACGCATTTCAGAGGGAACGCTTGTCGATGTAGGTAAAAGTCAACAACTGAATGTGGAGCGCATCCTTGAATTGAACCCTGATCTACTCTTAAGCTTTGGTGTAGAATCTATCGATGGCTCATTGAAACGATTCAATGAAATGGGAATTCCAAGCATTTTCATCGGTGAATGGAACGAACAAAATCCACTGGGGAGAGCAGAATGGCTTAAAGTTTTTGGAGCGCTGTTGGGAAAAAAAACAGAAGCAGAAGCCCGCTTTAACCGTATTGAAAAAAATTATATTGAAATTCAAAATTCAATTCCAAATGTAAAACCGAAACCAACCGTACTAGCAGGTGCCATTTATCAAGATGCATGGTATCTTCCGGGCGGAAAGAGTTATTTGGCACAGCTTTTTAAAGATGCAAACACGGACTACCTCTGGAAAGACGACGCCCAAACCGGGAGTTTGGCTTTGAGTATTGAAACGGTTTTAGAAAAAGGGAGTCAGGCAGATTATTGGTTTGCACCTGGGCAACACACCGCCTACTCCATCCTCAAAGAAGAGCATGTTTTGTATTCCAAATTCAAAGCAACACAAACAAAAAACATTTTTACCTACGCACGATCGAAAGGCAGTACGGGGGGGCTTTTATTTTTTGAATCCGGAGCCACACGTCCCGACCTTGTTTTAAAAGACATTATTCATCATCTTTACCCAGAATTGTATAGGGCATACAAACCCACTTATTTTTTACCCTTAGATGATTAGGATTCGTAGCTATACCGGATTTTTTACATTCCTCATTGGAATGCTCTTTCTGTGCTTGATTTTTAATTTAAGCTTAGGATCTGTCGACATTCCCCTTTGGGAAGCCATTAAGATCACTTTGGGCTATCCAACCAAACCCACCTTCGAGTACATACTGCTAGACTATCGCATCCCTAAGGCCGTTACTGCCGTCCTTGCAGGAGGAAGTTTAGGTGTGTGTGGACTTATGATGCAAACCTACTTTCGAAATCCATTGGCTGGACCCTATGTATTGGGAATTAGTTCTGGGGCTAGTCTCGGAGTTGCTTTACTCCTTATGGGAAGCTCTTGGCTGGGTGGATGGTTTGTTTTTGGAGAGCTTGGCTTACGCTGGGCAATAATGATTGCAGCTAGTCTAGGAAGTGTGCTTGTTTTTAGCCTAATTCTAATTGCTGCAGTGCGGCTGAACAACAGTACCTCCCTGCTGATCCTGGGCCTAATGTTTGGAAGTTTTACAGCGGCAATTGTCAACCTCTTGATGTTTTATGGAAGTAAAGAAGCCTTACAGAAATACGTCTTTTGGTCTTTTGGCAGTTTGGGTAATATGAACAGTTCTGAATTGAAAATTCTTAGTCTGGTTCTTTTCATAGGATTGGGAATGGCCGTATTGGCAATTAAAAACTTAAACAGCCTGCTGTTGGGAGAAGCATATGCGCAGTCGCTTGGAGTTTCGCTCAAGAAAAACCGTTACCTCATTGTAATTTCGGGTAGCCTTTTGGCGGGAGCTACAACCGCCTTTGTTGGGCCAATTGGGTTCATTGGCTTGGCTGCTCCTCATTTGATTCGCCTTTTAGTGCCGTCAACCCGTGACCATAAAATCATTTTACCCGCCGTTTTTCTCGGGGGAGCATTATTGCTTTTGATTTGTGATTCTATCGCTCAAATTCCAGGCAGTGCTTCTGTATTGCCCATCAACGGAATTACTTCCTTAATCGGAGCCCCTTTAATCATTCTACTCATCTTAGGTCAAAGAAAATAAGTCATGATTAAATTCCATAAACTAACGACGGGATATTCTTCCAAAGGAACTTCGAAAGAAGTAACAAGAGCGCTTGATTTTTCTATTGAGAGCGGAACTTTAGTTGGTATTTTGGGTAGTAACGGCATTGGTAAAAGTACCTTACTAAAAACCATTACAGGATTTGAAAAGCCCTTGTCTGGCAGTGTTCAGATTGATGAGAAGCTTGTTCATGGGATGAGTCCTATGGATCGGGCACAATGCTTGAGTATTGTTTTAACCGAAAGAAAACTATCGGGCGATTTACTGGGCATAGAAGTAATTCGTCTGGGGAGGCAGCCTTATACCAACTGGATGGGGAGTCAATCACAAGAAGATGATCAACGTGTTACTGAAGTCCTAACTCAACTGAATATAGAGCAGCTTGCAGAGCAAACCATCCGTACCATGAGCGATGGGGAAATACAAAAAATTCTTTTGGGTCGCGCCCTTGCCCAAGACACAGCAGTAATCCTTCTCGATGAGCCGAGTTCCCATTTAGACTTATGCAACAAAGCTCTGCTATTCCAACAAATAAAACAGGCGGTAAAGGAGAATCAAAAAACGATTCTGTTTACAAGTCATGACCTCAATACTGCCATTCAAATTTGTGACAAAATCTTATTGCTTTTAGAAGACCGCTGGGCATATGGAACTCCAGATGAACTCATCAAAAAAGGGGTCTTCCAAAGCGTATTCCCTAAAGAAACCGTTGGTTTTGACCCCCTTCAAAAACAGTTTAGAATTTGTATCTAATGTAACTTATTTAGTCAAGTACATCTTACGACGAGAATAAAGATCATAAAACTGATCATCTTTGAGACTGTCAATAAAGAGGATACTTTCTCCCGTACTTTTCATCTCCGGTCCCAATTGTTTGTTTACATTATGAAACTTGTCAAACGAAAATACCGGTTGCTTAATCGCAAAACCTTCTAGCTGTGGATTGAAATTAAAGTCTTTGACCTTCTTCTCTCCTAACATTACTTTGGTAGCATAGTTTACATAAGGCTCTTTGTATGCCTTCGCAATAAAAGGTACGGTTCGCGATGCTCGTGGATTGGCTTCAATGATAAAAACCTTATCGTCTTTGACCGCAAACTGAATGTTGATCAGTCCAACAGTTTTCAGTTCTTTGGCAATCTTAACGGTGTGGTCTTTTATTTGTTGTAAAACATATTCCCCTAAGTTGAATACCGGAAGGATTGCATTGGAGTCTCCCGAATGAATTCCACAAGGTTCTATATGTTCCATTATCCCGATGATGTAGACATCTTCTCCGTCGCAAATCGCATCGGCTTCTGCTTCAATGGCACCGTCTAAATAGTGATCTAAAAGCAGCTTGTTGTTTGGTATTTTACGCAATAAATCTACTACATGTGTTTCTAATTCTTCCTTGTTGATGACAATTTTCATACCCTGCCCACCAAGAACGTAAGAGGGACGTACGAGGATTGGAAAATCCAATTCATCTGATAAGGCTAAAGCCTCTTCTGCATTTTCTGCTACTCCAAAGTCTGGATAAGGAATGTTGTTTTCTTTCAATAAGGTTGAAAAACTACCACGGTCCTCAGCTAAATCAAGGGCTTTAAAACTGGTTCCAATAATCTTAATTCCGTAGCGTTCTAATTTTTCAGCAAGCTTCAAAGCGGTTTGTCCACCCAACTGTACAATAACACCTTCTGGTTTTTCATGCTGTATGATGTCGTAGATATGTTCCCAGAATACCGGTTCAAAATACAATTTGTCGGCAACATCAAAATCAGTAGAAACCGTTTCAGGGTTACAGTTGATCATGATGGTTTCGTAACCGCACTCAGCAGCAGCTAATACGCCGTGTACACAACAATAATCAAATTCTATCCCTTGACCAATTCGGTTGGGACCAGAACCTAAGACTACAATTTTTTTACGATCCGTGACTACACTTTCGTTATCGCTAAAGGGCTCTTGACCTTTCAACTGCATTTTATCTTCGAAAGTAGAATAGTAGTAGGGCGTCTTTGCAGCAAACTCGGCTGCACAGGTGTCTACTAATTTATAAACTCTTTGAATGCCTAACTTAGAACGACAGTTGTACACTTCGCTTTCCATACAATCGAGCATGTGCGCGATTTGACGGTCAGCAAAACCTTTTTGTTTGGCTTCTAGTAATAAAGGCTTTTCTATGGTATCGATGGAAAAATTGGAGATCTCTTTCTCTAAAGCATATAACTCTTCGTATTGTCTTAAGAACCATAAATCAATTTTAGTGATTTCATGAATTCTACTCAACGGAATTCCCATTTGGATCGCATCGTAAATAACGAATACCCGATCCCAACTCGCATGAGTTAGTTTGGAAATAATTTGGTCGTAATCGGTATATCCTTTTCCATCGGCACCCAGGCCGTTGCGCTTAATTTCGAGCGACTGCGTAGCTTTGTGAAGGGCTTCTTGGAACGATCGTCCAATCCCCATTACTTCCCCTACAGATTTCATTTGAATTCCAAGGGTACGGTCAGAACCTTCAAACTTATCGAAGTTCCAACGGGGTATTTTTACAATTACATAATCAACGGTAGGCTCAAAAAGAGCTGAAGTAGATTTGGTGATTTGATTTTCTAGTTCATCTAAAGAGTATCCTATGGCCAGTTTTGCTGCAATCTTAGCAATCGGATAACCGGTAGCTTTTGACGCTAAAGCAGAAGAACGGGATACACGCGGATTAATTTCAATAGCAATGATGTCTTCGTTCTCATCTGGGCTTACTGCAAACTGTACATTACATCCACCTGCAAAATCTCCTATGCTACGCATCATCTTAATGGCCATATCACGCATGCGCTGATAGGTGGTATCCGACAGGGTCATGGCAGGAGCTACCGTAATGGAATCTCCGGTATGAATCCCCATGGGATCCATATTCTCAATGGTACATATGATTACAACATTATCGTTTTTATCTCGAAGAAGTTCGAGTTCGTACTCTTTCCATCCAACCAAAGCTTTGTCAATAAGTACCTCGTGAATTGGAGATGCTTCAAGGCCACGGGTCAAGAGTTCATCAAACTCTTCGGCAGTATAAACAAATGCAGCACCAGAACCACCAAGGGTAAACGAAGGACGAATTACGAGTGGGAAGCCGAATTTTTGAGCGATTTCTTTTCCTTTCAAAAAAGAAGTTGCAATTTCAGCTGGAGCTACAGGAATGTCGATTCGCTTCAACAGTTGTTTGAATTGTTCGCGATCTTCTGTGATGTTGATTGCATCAATATCAACCCCGATTATCTCAACATTAAAATCCTTCCAAATTCCTT
>ENA-UOXV01005658-UOXV01005658.1-marine-metagenome-genome-assembly--contig:-NODE-5658-length-13556-cov-6.063329_pt1 | contig 13556 bp, 8 predicted proteins | sample MGYA00238165_ERZ766961 | MGnify/ENA primary metagenome ERZ766961 (study PRJEB28924, sample SAMN03173240) | marine metagenome | biome: Marine; feature: Water; material: Subsurface seawater | place: North... | reverse complement strand
CGCCGGCACAAGTACACCACCTATGGCCCCCGCGCCGGTCTCCGGAGAGCGGGGCACGCCAGGCGCGCGCGGCGCGGGGAGGCGCGGGGTGGCGCGGGGGGGCGCGGGCTGGGTGCCTGGGCGCCGTCGCGGCGGCTGTCGCGCGGCGGGACGTAGAACACGCGCAATCGGTTGCGCGCGGCGGGGGAGAGCGAGTCGTCTTTGAGAAGGTAGGGGTCCTCGGGGGGGATCGACGGGGGGACGAGGACGGCGTGAGCCTCGTCGAGGAACTGCACGCCGCTCTGGCTGCTCGGGTCTGCCTGGCTGCTCTCGTGGCACTCACTTGCACCCTCGTGCTCCGAGACCTGCGAGGCTCGCGGCACAGCGCCCGCGGTCTGATACCCGTCCAGCACCCTTTCTCCCGCGTCGTCAACATGTGCCCTGAGAGGTCGATCCGCGTGTTCAGGTGAATCTTTGCTGAGCTTGGACCGCCGGGCAGCACTTTCGGGCGACGAAGGCTGCTCCGCCTGCCGCTTCCCGCCAACAAGCCCTTCTCCATCGTAGCTACTCTGCGCTACTTCGGCGCTGCCATCACTCTGTGCGCCGACGTCAAGGTTTCTTTTGCGGTGATCATCAGACAGCGCTGCCTCGCTTTCGTCCAGGGCATCCCAGAGCCCAGGCGGTACGCCGCGTCCTGGAGGGGAGAGGAGCTGCACGACTCCGCCACCCGGCCTGCACGCCACCGAAACGTGCGCGATTTGATGTGCCGGCCCTGCCGACAGGATGCATTCTGCCTTGGCAAGCGCCTCCGACAGCGATACCTCAGGGTCGAGCAGCTGCCCCATGCAGCCCCGGATCCCTCTTGCCTGTGGCACCCGCAATCGACGCTCAAACTTGGGGGGAAGTTGGAGCCATCATCTGTAAGTCCCTAGGGCCCGTCCTCTCGGGTGAGTTAATCCCGTGCTCATGTGGCCGTGCCCGCGCTGAAGGCCGAAGCTGTGTACACTGCCCGCACTCGATTCAAGCGTATAGAGGAATTTTCCGGTTGGACTTCTCCACCCTCAGCCGGGGCTATCTCGAACGATGTCTTCCATCTATGCAGTGCTGCGCGAGCAACACCCACCCACAGCAGCGCACCTGTGCGCTTCTGGGTGCTTTCGGAGTTCTGACGAGGTGAACCTCGTCGTCGCCAAGGCGTCCCACATCGAGGTGTACGCCCTTCCGCAGGATGATTCTGGTGAGGCATCGAAAAGCGGCGCAGAGCGTGCTAGCCAGGCGGGCTCAGTGGCAAAGGACACCGAGACAGAGAAGCTGCAGTTGTTGGGGCGGTATGATCTCTGCGGAATCGTTGAGGCGATGGCGCTGGTCAAGTTCCCTAGTAAGGAGCGAGCAGTTCTGCTGCTAGGCTTCAGGGAAGCCAAGCTCGCAGTTGTTGAGTACGACCCCGCTGCCGACAACATTATCACGTCCTCCATCTTCCTCTTTGAGCACGAGGACTGCAAGGGTGGGAACCTCAACTTTTCGCGCGCCCCTATGCTCCGCGTCGACCCCGCATTGCGCTGCGCTGCAATGCTCTGCTACGATCGCAAGTTGGTGGTGCTACCGTTTCGTCAGAGTGGGACAGACATGGACGAAGATGACGAGGCGCTGGGCGCCCCGAGCCTCAAAAAGGCACGGATCGACGAAAACACGGGGGGGGGGCGGGGCGGTGCAGTGACGCGGCTCGGGGCCACACCAACCGACCCTGCATTCCTGCCGGCATACATGGTGGATCTTGAGGACATCGGGTACAAGAACGCGCGCGACGTGGCATTTCTCGAGGGCTACCACGACCCCATGCTCGCCGTGCTGCACGAGAACGAACGCACGTGGGCCGGGCGCGTGGCTGTTGTACACCACACGGCATCGATCACCACCATTTCGCTCGACATTTCGCAACGGCGCCAGTATCGCAACTGGTCGGTGAACCGGCTCCCGCACGAGCTCAACGCCCTTGTAGCGGTCCCGGCGCCCGCGGGCGGCGTCCTGGCGGTGTCGTCGAGTGCACTACTCTACTGCGACCGTGGCGTGCGCTGTGCGATGAAGATCAGCGAGTATGCCACGATCATGGGTGACGGAGGGATCCGCTACGATAGTGCTGAGGATCAGGAGCCGCTGTTGCTCGCCGCGACGCCGCCGGTGCACCTGGATGGCTACCAATTCCTGTTTTCGCATGCCGATGGCCGCGTGTTTGTCGCGACGCTTCGGCTCGACGATGACGGAAATGCAGAGCGCGGCATCGAGTTCCGTGAAGTGCCGGTGGCGCGTCGCTTGGAGTCAGGAGCGGCGGCCTGCATCACCAAGCTCGCTGTGGGCCCCGGGTACCTCTTCCTCGCGTCACGGCTGGGAGACTCTTCGTTGCTCCGCATTTCTAAGGGCAAGCGCAACGCGTCGGGCGCGCTGAGCGTGTCCGACGTGGGTGCCGTTGCCTCAGGCGGTGGCCTGGTCACCGGCACGATCAAGGCCGAGGCCGAGCCGGCGAGCACCAGCTCTCCTTCGTCGCCGGCGACGAAGGCTGCGAGCGCCAAGGCTGAGGTCGATCGCTCGGACGAAGACTTGTACGGGCCCGGCTCGGGGGCGGAGCAAGCGCAATCAGAGGTGAAAGCGAAAGCTGAACCGGCGGATGATGACTCAGACGACGATTTGTACGGAGGCGGCGGCGGTGGCGACGCTGCCGCGCCCAGCGGCGACGGTGACGATGCCAAGATTGAGGATGCAGCAGCGGCTGGCGGCAATGGTGCAGGTGCAGGTGCATCATTATTTGCGCCGATGGAGTTTGACGATGATGAGGAGGCTGCCATGTACGCGGCGGCCCCAGCTGCTGCGGCTGCGGTTGGTGCACGTGAGGCCATCGTGGAGCGCGACTACACCTTGGTCGAGGTCGACTCGCTCCTCAACGTCGGACCAGCTGCAGACATCAGCCTGTGTCCGCATCGCCGATCTCCTGAGGACGAGAAAAAGGACTCGATGACGATGGTGACGACGTCGGGTGGAGGTCCGTTCCAGAAGCTTACGACCGTACAACGCGGAATCGTGCCAGTTGTGTCGACAGCTGTCGACTTGCCAACAGCAACAGCAGTCTGGACGGTGCTGGGCGCGCCTCCAGAGGAGGATGAGGGGGTACAGGAGAGCGCCGAGGTCAAAGGGGCAGCGGGTGAGACGGGCAGTGGGGGTGATGAAATGGAGACAGAGGGCGTGGAGCAGGCAGAGAGCGAGGACGCCCCTGCGCAGGGTTCCGGAGGTGGAGAGGTCAACAAGGGCACTGGAAAGGCGCAGCGAGTAGGCCCGGGGGAGCATGCATACATGGTCATCTCACTGGGTGGGGAAGAGCCTGGGACGATCGTACTCAAGGGGCGAGAGCTTGAAGAGTTTGATGAGAGCGAGGTGATGGACTTCTACACGGGTGGGGCCACGATCTGCGTCGCCAATCTGCTGGGTTCTCGTCGCATCGTGCAAGTCACGCCATGGAATGTGGTGCTGCTTCGTGGTGCCAAGAAAGAGCTCGAGCTGCCGCTGGTCGCCGGTTCGCAGGTCGTCGCAGCATGGGTGCTCGACCCGTACGTTGCCCTGCTGCTGCAAGATGGCGCGCTTTTGCTGATCGCGGCAGACGAGCAGACTCTGCAGCTCAACTTCGTTCCGTCGGCTCACATTCAGGGGGTGACCGCTGGGTGCATGTTTCGCTCGTGCGGAGCTGGCGGTGAGGCATTTCTTGCTGTTGCGACTCGCAAGGGAGCACTGCAGATTTTCTCTGTGCCCGCCCTCGAGCTGGTCGCCGAGATGCCCTATCTGGCCTTGGGCAACGTGACGCTCATGGACGCGCTTGTCCTGCCGAAGGAGATGGAGATTGCAGGGATTGAAGAGATCGAGCCTCCGCTGGTGATGAATGTCGGTATCGAGTTCATCCCTGGGACGAGTGACCCCCTCCTTGGCTCTTGCGCGTGTCTCGTGGCCATCACCGCGCACGGCGACCTGCTCGTGTACAAATCATTCAGGCACGTGGTGCCTGTGATAGGCGACGAGTCCGCGAAGCGCCTCGAGTTTACCTCGCTTCGCTTCCGAAAGGAGCCGCACGACTTCATGCTGCGCGGCAAAATGGTCTGGGACGACATGTTTGTGGACGAGTTGGAGCGCGGCGACCCTACGCGTGAAGCCTCGCTGCAGGAGCTGCGAACGTCGCGGCTCATGCCCCTCGGCGGCGTGGGCGGACTCCACGGGATTCTCGTTGCAGCGCGCTCACCGTGCGTGGTGATCTTTTCCCGCGGGGCGGTGCGCGTGACGGCGTGGAAGCTGGATCGTAACGAAGGCGTGCGGTCGTCGACGCGCTACTGCTCGACCCAGTGCCCAGACGGCATCGTGTGCATCGCGGACCGCGGCAAAGACCGCGCGCGCGGCATGCTCAAGATCTGCGAAGTGCCGGCAGGGCTGCGCGTCGACTCGCCGTGGCCCGCTCGATCGCACTTCGTGGGATACTCTGTGCACCACATCGCTTTCCACGCGCCGACAGGATGCCACGTGGCGATCGTGTCCAAGCAGACACCGATCAAGGAGGAGCGCCTCCCAGAGGACTTCAAAGAGGTGGGCCACGTGCCGGAGCTTACGGCGCCAACGTACATGGTGCAGCTCCTGGCCCCGCACTCCTTCGAAGTGCTCGACACACTGGACGACTTGTTCGAAGTCGATGGGGAGACCGCGCTGTGCATTCAGGTGGTGCATCTCAAGAACACGCAGAAACGCGACGCGCTGCTACCGTACGTTGCAATCGGGACAGGCTTCCTGAACGGCGAGACCGAGTGCTCGCGCGCGTGTGGCCGGCTGTATGTTGTCGAGATCACATCCGTCATCGGTGCTGAGGGCTATGAGGGAAAACAGATCTACAAGCTGAAGAAGAATTGGTCGTCTGCAGATCTGCAGGATATCAAGGCGCCGGTAACGGCCGTCGCCCAGCTGGAGGGATATCTGGTCGTTGGGCAGGGGCCGAATCCTGGGATGATTGGGGGCTCGAAGTTGTACGTGTATGAGTGGGCAGAGGAGAAGCTCGTTGGGCGCGCCTTCTACGACTCTTACTGTTACGTCACCAGCCTCAAGACCGTCAAACACTTTGTGATTATGACAGATGTGCGCCACTCGCTGATTTTCCTGCGCTGGCGCGAAGACGTTCGAATGCTGCAGCTTCTCGCGCGCGACGTGCATCCGCTGAACGTGACGGCGTGCGAGTTTCTCGTCATCGGCAACCAGCTAGGCTTCCTTGCCGCGGATGATAACCGCAACATGCAGGTGTTCATCTTTAATCCGACCTCTGCAGAGTACCGTAAGCAGCAACTTGCATGCCGCGCTGACATCCATTCCGGTGGGATCATCAACAAGTTCCTGCGCTGGCCGATGCCCTTCAACGCCAAAACGGGCGTGCGCCTTGCTGTGCACTTTGCGACTCTCGACGGCGCAGTCGGCGCCGTCATCCCGTTGACCGAGAAGTCCTATCGAAGACTCCTGGCGCTGCAGAACCTGCTCGTCAACGCGATGCCGCACATTGCGGGTCTGAACCCGCGCTCGTGGCGTTTGTACAAGTCTGCGGGAGTGATGAAGCGCCGATTCGCAAAGAACTTTCTCGACGGCACCCTGCTTGCGCGCTTCTTGCACCTTCCCCTCCCGCTGCAGGTGCAGCTTGCGGGCGCGATGGGACAAGAGCGCGACACCGTCCTCGGCGATCTCTTCGAAATCATCATGTCCTCGTCGATTGTATGAGCGCATGGGATCGTACACGCTTTCTTGACACCCACTTCTGGAGGTGGAGCGAGCTCGAGAATGAAGTGTCAGAGGAAAACAAGAATGGCCTTCGGTACTCGTCTCACTGGAAGTACTGGGCTTCATCACAGCTCTTGGTGGGAACTTTTTCTTGGCAGGCGTCTCCTGGCGCCCCTTACCCTGCCCCCGTTTCCTTCAGAGTGTGTTGTGTGAGATCTTATCTTTCTTTTTAGACCGTGATCGTGGACATTAAACGAATATTTCCCTCGTGTTCATCACCTTTGCGGTATCGCTCAGAAGTTATTATTATACATCACAAACGCACCACACACTAGCGCGTCCCGAGTCACTCGCACTTCACGATGGCGCCTCCTCCTTTCTTGCCGCTTCGACTGCCGCCCCGCCTCCCGTCGCCCCGCTGCGCGCAGCCTGGTAGGACGCGATGATGGCGCGCAATCGGTGGTTGGGCACGAGGAGCTTGGACGCGAGCGGCTGGTTGGTGAGCGGCGACGTCGCGTGGTCCTTGAGCCACGCGGCGATGGCCTCTTCCTCGTACGAGTGCCCGTCCATGGCAATCACCGGCTTGCGCACTGCCGACGCGCCACACGCGTGAGCGGCGCTTCCCCTCGAGTTCACTCGCGGAGCGGGCAGGCGGTTGGGCGGGCGCTCACTCAGTTCCAGGCTGATGGGGCACAACAGGTCCTCAGGCGCTCCGTCGTCCTCCCCCTCAGCCGCATCGTGCCGCGCCGCCCCCCCGCTAGTCCCCAGCGCACTCCGCAGTGCCCCGCGAGCGCTTCCGCCCATGCTGTCTGACGTCGGCAGCAGCGACTTCCCGAGGAGGCTTCCCCCCTCGCTCGCACCGCTGTCCGTGGTCGCGCCGCGCAGCTTGGTAACCCGTTGCGAGCTCTCAGCCGACGCATGTGCGCCCGACAGCTCCCGCTTCGCCCCCCCCAGCGCGCCCCCTCTGCCCCGCGCGCCACGAGCCCGCCCGCGCCCGCGCCGCGCGCCCGCCCCCTGCTGTTCCGCCTCGCCTGGGTCGTCGGTGCCCTGCCCCCCGGCACCGGCGGCGCTGCCCCCCTCCCCCTCCGCCGCGGGCAGCGCCTGCGGCTCGCCCCACCCCGCGGCGCCCGCGCCGTCGCGTGCCGGCGTGCTGGTGGGCGCCGCGAGCATCGAGCGCAGGCTGCGCTGCATCCCGCCCCTGCTGCTTGCCCCATCGCTCACCGTGTCCCACAGCTGCGTCACGTCCCGCCCGCCCGCGCCCTCCGCGCCCTCCGCCGCGCCCTCCGCCGCACCCGTCCAGCCGTCAAGCGCGGCGTTGGAGCCGTCAAGGGCCGCGCCCACCACACGAAGCTTCCGCACCACCGACGGCCAGATGAGGTCGTCGACCGACCCGCGCGCGAGCAGGTAGTGCACGTTCACCGCCGAGCGCTGCCGCACGCGCGCCCCTCGCCGCTCACGCCCCCGCGCCGCGGCAGGACTCCGGGGCCGCGCGGGGAAGGGGGATGGGGAGCGGGGCGGCGCTCGCCTGCCCGATGCGGTGCACACGGTCCTCGGCCTGGACGAGCAGCCCCGGCGTCCAGTGCAGCTCGGCAAATACCACCGTGCTCGCGGCAGTGAGCGTGAGCCCGGTGCCCGCGGCCGTCAGACCGAGCACCGCCACGCGCAGTGCGGGGTCTCCCTGGAACGCCGCCACGCGCGCCGCGCGGTCCGCGGGGCGCACGCTGCCGTCAATGCGGACGGCGCCGACGCGGAGCCGCGCGGCGGCAGCCTCGAGTGCGTCGAGGACCGCGATGTGGTGCGCGAAGACGAGCAGCTTGGGGCACCCGCCCTCTAGCAGCTCCGCCACGTACTCCGCGGCAGGCGCCGCCTTGGCCGCCCCGCTCTCCGCGTACAGCTCGGCCATGAGCGCGTCCGCCCTCGCGCCGCCGACGCGGCGCGCCGCGCGCCGCCTCCCTGCACCTGCAGCGGCCTCTTCCGCCTCGCCGCCCCACTCCGCGCCCGCGCCCGTCGGGCTCGCGGGCACGCCGCCCGGGCTGATGGGCACGGCAGCGCCGCGCGCGGCGGCGCGGGCCGAGAGCTCGGCCACCTGCGCGAGAGCGCCCGCGAGGCGCGCGCGCGCGGCGGGGGGGAGTTCGAGGAAGACTTGCTGGCGGCGCTTGGCGGGGAGCTGCGCGAGCACCTCTCGCTTGAGGCGGCGCACCATCACCGCCGCGCCCATCACCGAGTTCAGCTCCCCGAGATTCGACGCGCCCGAGATGTCGAGCCCGAAGGGTCCGCGCTTCGCCGCGCAGTATCGCGCGTAGAAGGCGCGTGGCGAAGGGAAGAGCCGCGGGCGGAGCGCCAGCAGCTGCGAAAAGAGCTCTGCCGGGCGCGAGAGCGCTGGCGTGCCCGTGAGTAGGATCGCGCGCGTCGCGGCGCGCAGAAGCGGCAGTGCAGCCTTGGTGCGCTGCGCGGAGGGGGACTTGAGGTAGTGCGACTCGTCCGCGAGCACGACGCGGAAGCCGACGGCCTTGAGGCGCGGGGCGCAGCGCGACAGCAGGTCGTACGAGATGATGGTGATGTCCCCCACGTCGACCGGGTCCTTTCCGGTCAGAACGACCTTCACCGCGCCGGGCGGAAGCCCCGGGAGCCAGCGCGCGATCTCAGCTGCCCACGCCAGGCGGAGCGAAGACGGCGCCAGGATGAGCAGCGGCCACTCGTCGCGGAACGCCGCGGCCGCTGCCAGCCCCTGCAGCGTCTTCCCGAGCCCCATTTCGTCGGCAATCAGCGCACGCCCGTGCCGCGCCAGCGCGAACTGCACCCCCTCGCGCTGAAAGGGCAGCAGCGCGTCGCTAAGCGAAGCAGGGATCCGTGCGGCCCGCTCCGCGACTGCCGCAGCATCCAACCGCCCTGCCACCAGCGCGCTGAGTTCCTTGGCTGTCGCCTCCTGCGCGGGCGTCGGCGCGAGTCCGCCGGCGCGCAGCGCGGCAGAGGCCTGCTTGTGCGCCACCAGCGGGACCATCCAGGCTCGCGCCGTCGCGTTGAAGAAGCTCCCACTGATGTCCCGCACTGCATCCCGCACCGATACGGGCAGCCCCGCGCCGCCCTTCCCTGACAGGGCAAGCCAACCGGAGGACGCTACCTCGAAGGACGAGGGCGACGAGTTTGCCCCGCTGCCCGCCCCGCGCGCCACAGGCCTCGCGGCTTGACGCTGTGCCGCTGGCGCCACAAATCCCGCACCGCCCGTTGGTGTGTTCACCGCAGAATCCCCTAACGACGACTTTTCGACGAAGTAACTGTGAATGGAGCCTCGGTTGCTCCCCGCCCCGCTGCCCTGCCCGCGTCCCCCACGCGAAAATTGGTGCCCCTCACGGCCCGCCCCCGCAGCCGCCGACGTGGCCAGCCTGGGAGCAACGCCTGCATCTCCCGCGGGGGGAGCTCTGCCTTGCGCGTCGGGCGGAAAGAGTCCCATTGTGCGCAGCGCCTGCTCGAGCGCAGGGCGGCCCTCGAAGACCCGCTCACGACAGAGCCAGACCAGGTATGAGCGAGGCACCTCGCGCAGCGCACGCCCCTCCCACTTGCCGAACGTCACCCGGTAGTCTGCGGCGGCGGCAGGTGGCGCCGCGGCGCCTGCAGCTGTCGGAGCAGCGATCACATCTCGCAGGAGTAGCTGGAGAAGGAGCATCCTCAAGAGCAATTTGACGTGCGTGGCTGGGCGGGAGCTCGACATTCGCCAGCGTCGTTCCGTCCTGATTTCCCCCCTTGTACACGTAGGCATGTGCTCCATCGTCATGGAGCGAGGTCGCCGCGAGGCGGCAGAGCAGCGCACCGTAGTTTCGACATGTCCAAGCACCCCACCACCACCAACCAACACGAGTCACAAGTTTCCCCCCGCACCACACCTCTCTCACCTCGCACTCCTCGTCCGTTCGCAATCTACGCACCTCCGCGCGCAGACAGGAATGATCACCGGGTTTGGGCCTTTCCACCCCTAGACATCTGCGACAGCTCCGGCGAGAGCTTCCGCAAATATTCCTGGGACACATGTTGATCAGCCTGCTTTCCCCGTCGCCAGGCCTCGGCATATGATGCACTACGTGTTCAAGCACAACGGACAACAGTGCAGGAGCTCGGTTGCCACCTTTGGATTGAAAACCCTGATCCCGCGGGGAGAAGGGGGCGCCCCCTTGTCTATGTTCTCCATTTCCCGATCCTGCCTTGTCTGCGCGTAGTACGAGATGCCGATCGACTCCCTCTCCACCTGGTTCAGCATCGCTGCAACTCCACCGGCAACAAAAGCCTGTTTGAAGACGTACATTCAGAGTGCGACCTTGGCCGCTGCGCCCAACCACCGCTGCGCAGTGGGAGCCTGCCCGCCAAGACAGCTGGGCCCTGTCCCTGGTGGTTCTACCAGACCAGCACGAGAAACGACCCACGTTCCTAGAGGATAGGCGCAAGGGAGGTGGAGACTGGGTGGCTCACAAGGCCTACAGCAACCTCGAGCATAGCCATGGTGCACCGATGCCCCCAGCACCGGCAAAGGTCTTCCCGCAGGGGCTTCGAAAGATGGAATTAGCTTTCAGCCCTCGGTCAGCTGCTGAGAAGGGGTCACGTCCGGATCTGACCAAATTCTATCGTAGCCCCAGGGGAGGGAGGGCCGGGGCACCCCGTCCCTCCCAGGCCGTCTAGATACTTGATTACCAGCTGTGCCTGAGGGTTGGAGCCGCAATATCCTTGGGGACAAGGGGGCTGGTGTTGCGGGGTGTCGTCGAGGCGTGTGATGAACTTTGCTGAGCCTGGATCAAACGTCCACGCTGCCGGGCCTGCAGCAGAAGAATGTCGATCTGTTCACGTAGATCTACCGCCCAACGTCGATCTTCTCCCTGGGGCAATTGGTGTAGTCGGTGATTTCGAGCCAGTGGCCGCATCGGTAGCCAACGTGGACCAGGTCATCGGCCATGACGACGACCAACTTTCCTACGGCAACCCACATGGTTTCCCCAGAGTACCGAAGCCGCGGGGGGGCGCGTCGCACAAGGTTTTTGCTCTGAGCCAACCGTAAAAACCAATGTTGGCATGTACATGTACTTCACCGGTTGGTTTGCGTGGTGCTAAAAGACCGCAACGAAGGTGTTGATGCAGTTTAGCGTTTCATGCAGTGCTGCACTACCGCAACTGCTGGCTTTTTGACGTTGAGGTGATTTTCTTCGGCGCAGGGGAATAGGAAGCGGACAAAAGACTACCGAGCATCGCTGTCGTTGCAACAAAAAATAGACATAGTCAAGCACAAACGGTGCCGGACCCGCTTGCCAAGATGGAAAGAGTTTCGTTTGGTTTGCTCACCTTTCTTCCTTGGGAGCAACGTTCCTGCAATAGTATCGATATCCGGCATCATTCTCCCTCATCGTATCTGTGCCCCCTCTTCAGGCTGAATCCAAAGAAGAGCTTGAGCGACATCAGTGAGTGGTGCCGCGAGATATTTCAGATGAGCAAGGCGCCCGCGAAAGCGACGCTGTCTAGCATCGTGAGAAACGGCGACACATGGCTTCGGGAGGGCATGGAGGCGACTAACCCGCAGAAATTTCTAAAAAGAAAGCGACGCGCGAACAGCGGCATCGACGCGCTAGAGGAGCGCCTTGCGTTGTGGGCTCGACGGGCAGAGCTCGAGAAGTTCCGCCCACCTACAGACAGAGAGCTTTTGACACAAGCGCAAGCTCTAGCCGCGGAAGATGGCCTGGACAAGTTTGTTGACTCGCAAGAGTGGCTTCTGCGCTTCAAGAGGCGCTACGAAACAGACCGTGCCCAGCTGCATCAGGCATATGTGACTGGGGCCTCGGGCATGGCTGCTGGCTCGGGACTCGCACCGATTCCGCCGGGAATGCTCTTGCTCACGCCGAGGCTGGCACCGACGGGCGCACACTCGCGGGGAATAGAGATTATTGGGCCATACCCAGAGCTAGGTCTGCTTCCAGGCGGCATGAGTAGCACGCCAAGGGGCCTGGCGCTTGGAGCACAGACACCGCCGCAAGCACGACTGGAGCCGCGGCTGTCGGGGCAGGCTCAGGTCGCGATGTGGCTTCGAGAATTCGGCCTGGGAGACGAGGTACTGCGGCGCTTTGAGGCCGAAGACATGGACGCGGACGCGCTGACTGAGGCCACTGAGGAGGAGCTGGAGAGTATGGGCGTCAGAAAGATGGGCCATCGCAAAAAGCTGCTCAAGTGGGCACGTGCCTGGGCCGCGACTATGTAGAGGATTGGGCCAAGACTCTTGGCTACAGTGTGCGGATAGAGATATTTGTGATAAAAAGATGGTGCTCTGAGACACCTAGCGGCAGACACCCGCTTGCCCTTCCCATTTGACAGCTGCGAGCTTATTTCAATTCGAAAGCAGTGATGTTTTGCTATTTTTTGGTGCTGTCGCGTGCCCAACTGCCACGGCCAACATTTCCCCACTCTTTCCTGCTTAGCACGGTGTACCCGTTTTCGGCAGCAGATCAAGCTCGGCACTTCCGGAGGACGAGCGAAAGCGAAAGGGCTCCAAGCAAGAGCGTAGCAACTTGGTGCGCTGCTCGCCTCCCGGCAAGATTACATCTGCGTTCCGCAACCCGGCGAACCGCCTCAGTGCGAGTACCACGCAAAGTTGCCCGCTCAGGACCCACAGTCGCGAGCTTTCCGGAATGGATAGACGTCGGGCCTCACCGCTCTTGCGTGCACTCGTAGCACCGCTCAATCTGCATGCGCGAGTGCGAAATGGGGAAGCATGTGGCGTCACACGTTGCCCCATCGGTCAGACACTTGTCTGGGTCGCAGTTTGTCTTCACCTGCGACTGGAACGGGCAGTTCCCGCACGCCATGCGCACATTCCAGTGCTTCAGCTCGCCGCTGACCCATTGCTCCGTGACAATCTTCTGGCAAGCCTCGATGGAGCGCTGACACACGTTCCAGTTCACGGCCAGTTCGCAGTGTGAATTGCCGTCCATGACGCCGCTCGAGCGCTTTGGGTCTCGCTGTAAATGGGACCGCTCCGTAAGCACGGCGTTCGGGTGTTGTCAGCACGGCACGGCCCGCAGCCCTACACAGAAGCGCGATTTGGTTTTGACATTGGACAGGACCTCGCACGGGAGCGACCCCCAGTCCGGGCAGCCTTCCGAAATGGTCAGGGTCTGACAGTCGTGCGTCCCACGGTAAAGACAGCGATCATCCCAGATTGCCTTGTCCCACCTCCTGCGGCCACCGCAGCACCGGGTGAGACCTGACAACAGCAGAGTGCAGAACAGCAGTTCGACTGATAGAGCAAGCTGTGGACAGAGGGAGAATACATTTCGTCACAGTCCGGTCGCTTGAACACATCGTAAGTCCCGATCCAGCACTCAATCGACAGCGCGCTGCCGAGAAGCAAGGCAGCCAACCCCATAAAAAGAAGCACGGCTGCGCCCCGACCGCAGCCCAGCTCCTGCAAGATGTTTCTCCCTCGACGTGCACGCATCTTCCGTCTCTGCCACCCAAACTCTTCTTTCCCCCCTTCGAAACAGACGTCGCTCTGCTGTTCACTGCTGCCCCACGCCCCAGACACCCCATATTCAGAGGCTCGACCCGCTTGCCCCGTTGCTACTTCACCGTGCGCGCTAGCGGCTTCAGCGGCGCTGTCACGATGCGCAGCTGGCACCATCTCATCCAGCATGATGCCAGCCGATGCAGCGAGAACAGCGCACAGTTTCAGAGGAGATCCACTTAATCTCTCAATCGAGAGTCTCGAATCGTCACAGGATAGGAGCCCGCCTCGGGATGGCGTCAAGAGGTCTGTGCGCAGCTGACTT
>ENA-UOXV01005654-UOXV01005654.1-marine-metagenome-genome-assembly--contig:-NODE-5654-length-13561-cov-16.552939_pt1 | contig 13561 bp, 8 predicted proteins | sample MGYA00238165_ERZ766961 | MGnify/ENA primary metagenome ERZ766961 (study PRJEB28924, sample SAMN03173240) | marine metagenome | biome: Marine; feature: Water; material: Subsurface seawater | place: North... | reverse complement strand
TGCTGCTGCTGCTGCTGCAAGACGTGGATGATGGAACGCACACAGATAAAGAAGACAAAGAAGAAGACAAAGAAGAAGACAAAGAAGAAGCACGAGCTGAACGACAGTGACGACGACGACGAAGTAGCACTGGCAGTACTCTTTGCGTTGCCGCTGCTGCTGCCGCTGCTGCTGCTGCTCCTGCCATCATCGTCATCGTTTTCTTCTTTTCCTTTCCTCTTTGGGGGTTGTTGTGTGTATAGACACAGAAGAAGAAGAAGACTGTCAGAAAGAATTTTTAGAAAAAAATTTGGAGAAAAATTTAAAAACAACAGATGACTTTTTGGGGGAACGTCACTTCAAAAATTTCTTTAACGACTCTCACTCTACTAAATACGAACACTCACACTACAACAACAAACTCACACACACAGTAATCAAAGTGCTTTTGTGACGGAAGTTATTGTTGTTGTTGTTGGTTTTGTTTTCGTCGTTGTCGTTGCTGATATATACGCGATAAAAACGCGATAAAAAAGAGAGAGAGAAAGAGAGAAATTTGTTCCGTTACTCTTCGAGCGTAACTTGAGAGACGACGACGACGACGATGATGATGATGATGAGGACAAAGAAGAATTCGAAGCTCTTCTTCTTTTTCTTCCTCGAAGTGTTAGTTTTCTTCTTTTCTCTCGAAAAAGTATCGGCGGAAAGATTCACCGGGACGTTAAAACTAAACTCCGCGAACACGGAGCAAACGGTCGGTAAATTCGCGGTGAGAAGAACGGGAGATATAAGCGTGAAATTATCAACCGCGAAAACCGGTTGGGAACGTGGCAGACACAAGTTGAAAGTTTTATTGTTTGAAGATAAATCGTACGAAGAGTACGACCGACAGGTGAAGAAAGGAAGCTTGTGCGACAGTCGATGCAACATGGCAAATTTAGAGCACGACGTGGATTTACCGCACCCGAAAGCGACGCACAAGGCGGAAGGGTACGAGTTTTTTGAAGATCCAGAATCGGGAGACTCCTATCGAGTGGATTTGGACAGCGGGAACGTCAGTTGGGTACATCCCGAGAATCACATGGTGGACGAAGAAGCCGTTCGAAAAGCCGCGGATAACAAGAAGAAAAAAACACCGCCGTCGTCCAAAGGGTGGGGGCTTAAAGGAACAGGAGGGGCAACCCCCACGGATTCGTTGACGCCGCAGAAGATTGTGCACAGGGAGACGTATTTCGAATCGAGCTTACGAGCGATGCGACAGGTGAAAGGAAGAAGAGGCGTGACGTATAACGCGTCAAGAGCTGCGTTTTGGTATATCGTCGTCGCGGATTGCGCGTTGGAGTTTTACGACGCGAAGCCTCCGCCTTTGCATTTCGATATCACGATAAAGAATAATGGACAACACTTACCGTCCGATTTGAGCGGCATCGGGTGGGTGTACGTGACGAATTTTTTATTCATGTTCTTTTTAGGTTTGGTATTCGTCTCCATGGCCGTTCGCATGCACAGAAAGAACGAAAAGACGACGCATTTAGTCGTTCTTTTAGTCATGTTGGCGTACTTTTTACAAATGATGAGCTTATTACTTGAACTATTACACTTGAGAAGATTCGTCAAAGACGGGAAAGGCTTGCGATGGCGGTACTCCTACTTACCCGCAGATTTTATGGCAGAAGTCTCGCAAGGAACGTCTGAGTTTATAACGACGATGACGTTGTTATTTCTTGTCTGTGGATGGACGACGACGGCGGAGGCGGAAAGTTTGAAGAGTTCCGCGGCGAAAGTATTTAGTGGTGATTCGAGTTTAGAAAGCGGTTCGGCGGCGAGAAGACGAACGGGGGCGAATTTTGGAGCCGTCGCAGGCGCGGACGGCGTCGCAGACGATGGGGAACGAAAGAGAGGACGTTCGAACAACTTTAGTAGCGATGGTGATTACGACGACGATGCGAAGAAGAAGAATGCGCCGCCAACGCCGAAAACAATCGCTAAAGGTGCGGCAGCCATCGCGAAAGGTTTGCTCGGTAAAAAAGCGTTGGAAAATCCAGAGACGAAACGAATTTTAGTGAACATCACCGCAGCGTTGCGCTCGCCGGGGTATTTGTTCAAAAAGCTACCCAATGGTGTCAGCGCAAGCACTCGCCGCTTATCTGCTGGTGGGATGATTATCGCAGGGAACGCCGTGTTACATTTTATTTTAGAAGCGTGGGGGCGACGATACGAGTCGATGTTCAACTCGTTCCACGATCACGAACATTTACCTGGTTTCCTCCTCGTATTTATTCGTTTAGTCCATGCCGCAGTTTTTGTCGTCGGTGGTCGAACGGCTATTGCCGCCGCCGATGTCGACAGGCGAGCGAAGAATTTCATTCGAAACTTTCGAGTGGTTGGCTTGTTGTGGTTGATTTCGTTCCCCGCGGTTGTTTTCATGGCGAGGTTTATGAAAAAATTATGGCAAAGGCGTTTCGTCGCCGCTGGATGCGTGACGTTACAAACGCTCGGGTTGTGCGGACTCGCGAGTTTAGTTTTGTTGGACGATAGTTTCATGAAGTTGAGCTCAATTAGTGGGAAAGGAAATGCGTCGTTCTATCGCGGTGGCGTCTCCAAGTTTGGCGTCGGTAAGCTGCGAACGAAAGTGAGCATGGATTAAAAGATTGTCAAAAATACGACGCGCCTTTGAACAGAGCGGGGGATTCAAACTTTCCTTCTCGTGGTACAACAGAAATTATTATTATCGTTATTATATATACACTTTACTTTGCCGCTAAATCTATAACTTCCTCTTTCTCCGTCCAAGCACCGACGTTTTCGAAAGCCGTCGCTCTTTGGTGTCTATAATCCGCGTCCGAGCACCAACGCTCGTAGTCTCTCGCTAACCCGCGTAAAAAAGCTTTCTCGATTTCCCTCAGAGTGAATCCAAGAACGGCGTCGCCGACGCTCTGAGTAACACTTCGCGGAAACTTTTTGAACGGTCCAGGCGGATCGACACCGACGCCGATTTCTGTCCAACCTTCGATGTACGCGTATTTATTTTCCTCTTCTTCCGCCTCTTCTTCTCCCTCTTTTTTACTACTCGAAACATCATCCGCGTCGGCGTGTTCTGCCGAGCCAATGCCGTAGTGCAACAAATCACCGTAGTCCCACGATTCATCTCCTCTGCTTTTCCAGCGAAACGCCGTGCTCCCTCGATTAACGAACATCTCGTTTATGCCTAGACTTTCGACTTCCTTCCCTTCCAATCGACAACTCGCGACTTCAATCAAAACGCACGGTCCTCTCATATCCGCATCCTCGCGTTCCGGTCTGTACATTTTATTCATCTTCTTTCTTCTCTTCTCTTCTTCCTCTGCTTTTACATCGTTCGCTTTCGTTTTGCCACTCCACACAAATCTCTGTTCGTTATCCGTCGTCAACACGCTCACTTTCACTCTAACGACTGGTTTTACCTCCAACGTGAAGAACTTCAATCCCGGGATGGCGAGCTCGAAGAAGCCTTCGTCTTCTCTAATAGTCTCGTCGAAATATTTCGTCATCTTCGCGCCTAACGGCAACGGCACGTCCACGTACTGTTCCACAGGCAGTCGCATGTAGCTCGCCAACGATAGCTCTGGCGTGACATCGTCCGCCTCGTTCACTTTCACGATCGCTTCGCACGTCGCTCGAAGGTTCGTGTTCCACTCTTTGCCAGCCTCGTTGCTGTTGAACACATTTTTGCTGCTGCTGCTCCTGCTCCCTGGTGGTTGTTCGTTCGCCAGCGACGACGACGATGAAGAAACAACGACGCGATTTCGAAGACAGTACGAATGCCGACGAAGGCTACACATCCTCGCTCTTATATCATCAGTACTGTTGTTGTTATTGTTGTCTGTACCATTCCTAAAACTTCTTCCCCGAGAGGACGGAAAATGTTGTTGTTGTTGATGTTTAGATATGATTTTAGAAGATGACTTTGACGAAGATGACGACGCGCGAATGATGGTGAAAGGGTGGTTTGATTGCGCGTTGCGGAGAGGGTCGGTGCGAGCACACGCATCACCAATACCACCGGTTTGACAGCGCATCGATGCTGATGCAAACATCATCATCATCATCACTCTTTTTATGTGTCGTATGAATTATAAATGTAAGGCAGTTTGGATATTATTAAGAAATTCGTGGTGGAGGTTGGTCGTAAGCGTTTTTGGGCGAACTCACACAAAAAAGGAGAAGACGCGGAGAGCAAAAGGACGGATGGAAGAAGGGAGAGAGACTACGAATTGAGGGTAACAAAAACACATCATCATCATAATAATCATCGTGAACATTTCAAACGCCTTTCTCTGCTAACAACTCTTTATCAGCTAATTCCGCTGCTTGGATTTCATCGATCCGATCGGCTCTGGAGACGCTCGGATTGACCAAGCGGTCTTCTCCCGCCGTGACTGAAGCTTTAACAATCACGTCTCCTTTGCGTAAGTCTCTCACGTAGTCTAATCCTTTCGTGACGTACCCAAAGGTTGAAAACTCTCCTTCTTCGAACGCTACACCGCCTAAACCGGCTTGTCTGCGATCGAAATTAAAGAGAAAAAACTGGGAGGAAGAGGAAGCGCCGTCGTCCGTGGCTGAGCGCATGGCGCTGACGCTCCCGTTCACTGAGAGAGGAATGGAAGGTAACGCATCGATGCCGCTCGCAACATCTAAAGGCGACCGGTATCTCGGCTCGAATTCATTCGACGCCTTGACTTCCAAAGGGATCGATGTCGACGCTGAATTATCGCTGTTGCCAAAAATAACAGCCGTTTCGGATAAATTTAATTTACTCCCATCGAATTCGCCTCTTTTCACCGCGTCAACGAAGTTTCCAGCCGTAATTGGCGCGTTAAAACCGTCGCAGGTTATCTCGAGATCCACGGTTTTCAAAGGCTCGCCGTTCAAATTCCCAAACGAACTCCCATCGCCGTGTTTAATCGTAAACTTTAACTCCGCCCGTCCCGTCATTCTTGGCAACTCTTGGTATCGCTTCGGTAACAAAAATGGCAAGTCGTTCACTTGGTTCACCATGATATTTCCGTTCGCTTCTATGGCTTTGGCGATCCACTTATCAAAATTCTCCACGTCTTGGTTTTCGCACGCTAAGATTAATCTGTCCAAGGCGATGACTAAATTCTCAATCTCAACTTCCGCGCTGGCTTGGGTTTCCTTCACGATCGGTTGGAAAATCTCACCTCTTTTCTCCTTGACAATCTCTTTCGCTTTCTTGATTTCGTTCAACATCGAGTTCCACGGTTTTCGCTGCGGGATGCGAAACTGATACGCCGCGTCGTCCAAATTATACTGAATGTCTGACGACTCCGCATTCACTCTCGGCGTGGCTCGTCGTAACGCCGCGGTCGGCGTTCGCGGTAAGCCCGAATTTGGGTTCGATAGCAACGCGCTCGCTTCCCGGGGAAACGCAAAACCGGATGAAAGGAGGAAAACTTCGGTCGAGAGACACAAGGAAGCGCACAGCGCGGAAACTGCTGTTTTCAAATTCTTCTTCTTCTTCACTTTACCGCTATCAATGTCTTCATTGTAGTCGTTATCGTTGTCAGTTGTGTTCGCATCGTTTCTCGATGATGAAGAGGAAGAGAGCGAAGAAAGAGCGCGCTCGAACGCATCGAAATCGCTTCTGTTTGCGCAATAATCAATCGCCTCCTCCTCCTCCTCCTCTTCCTCGCCGCTTCTTCTGTGCGCGCTTCTCTTGGTTCTCCTCTTCGTCGATGATGATGATGTCTTCTTCTCCTTCTTCACCTGAAAGGTGTTATTACTCACCACCACCAGCGACGAGGAGGACGTCGTCATCATCGTCGATGATGCAGACCCAGCGAACATATCTATTTATTAAATACGGCGAGTAAAAGAAATACGAGAAGGAAATTTATTGTGATGTTGTACGACTGTACGAGGAGAAAGGAACAAATTGTTTTTTCGCATGTCTCTCTCTTTTCTCTGCTACTGCTGATTAAAACTAACTACGGACATTATAGTATCACTTCTTCGCCCTTTTCTTTTGCTCCATGACCCACTCTTCGATTCTTCTCTTCAACTCGACGTCACTTTTCAAATCCTCTACTTTCAACGGTTGACGACTGAAAGGACAGGTTTCGTTAGAAAGCAAGTGGCGCTCGATGGTGGCCCGGTCGCAGACGTTTTTCGTGATCGGTACGATGACTGGATCTTTCATCAAAGTACACATGAGAGGGTCTTGGAACTCGTCTGGAATCTCGCCTAAATCGGCTTCGAGGTCGACGGCATCGTCCGCAGCTTTTTTCGCGGCTTTTTGTAGCTTTTGGAAAATCTCAATTTCCGTCGGCGAAAGAAGAAAGTGTTTGGAGAGAACGTCGATGGCCATGGTAAAGACTTCGTCCTTGTAACTTCGCCCATCTTCCGAAATCGCCTCGGCTAACGTCTTTTCCGCACCCGTATCCATCTTATCCGCGCCTTCATTGATAATGCTTTCGTTTTTATAAAGATTGAGATACACGGTGACGATTTTTGTCAGCAACTCTTTCGGATCGAACTTATACTTCTCCGGGTTTTTCACTTTCAACTTTCGTCTCTCCGGGCCGGCGAGGTGACTGAGGAAGTAGTTCAACATGTCCGCGACTCTTTTGATAATCTCGGGCCTTAGGAACGGCGTGGCGATCTCTTTACTCGTATACGCCATCATTTCTATGTTTTGCTTCGCGAAAAACAAATCCGATCTCAGTTCTCGTTCGCTGCTTTCGTAACGCGACTCGTGATCGTCGCGTTGTTCGTCCGTCAGCTGATTCCACTGCGCTTCGTCCCCCATCAACGCCTCCCTTTCTCGAATTTGCGGAAGTTTCTCCATAGCCTCGCCGAGAGAGTGCACGGCATCGTTGATGAGCATGTCAACAAACTTCGCGTAAAATCGCCACTTGGTTTCTGAAAAAATCTTCCAACCGTTTCGGTACTCCGGGATTGCCCAAAGATACTCGCAAATGTCGCCGATTTCTTTGCGGACGTTGAATTTTTCGTAAGGACCAACAGCTTGCTCGGCATCGGCGAAGAGTTTGAGCAAGTTCGGGATGAGAAACTGAAATGCGCTCGCGTTTGTTTCGAACATCACTCGACCTAATTTATCCGAGCCAGAATAGTCTGGTAAGAACGAGTGTATGACCGAGACAAACTTACATCGAAGATATGGATTTTTGATGTGCTCAGACGCCCCGGAGAAGAGAACGAGAAAGTCTACGACTTCGGTCAAAATTTCATTCTCAATCAACGAATGCGAAGAACTTTTCGTGCACATGACGTACACCAAGTAGTCCAAAGTATCTTCCACAATTTCTTCCGGTATCGCTCGGAAAGCTTTCGAGGCTTCATCCGGGAGTTGCGTCGTCGTCGTCGTCGGAATTGCTGGTGATGTCTGATCTCCACCACCACTTCTTGCTTCGTTCAATAACCACACGCACGTTAAACGATAGAATGCAAAACTATCCGATACTACGCGCGGATCCATCAAAGTCGCATCGCAAAGCATCGTCTGTTGAATGTAGGCATCTTTCTTCATGCGAAGTTGTCCGAGTTGAACAACAAACTCGTGTCTTCGCGGATCGTTCCCGGGTAAAGATTGTATCTCCTCCTCCAATTCGTTCACTCTCTCGGCATAACGGCGTATGGTGTGTCGCTGCCTCTCTTCTTGCGCGTTGATACACGCGATGATGCCAAGATGCATAGCGCGATGAGTCGCGAAAAAACATTCGCAGACGAATCCCCACGACGACGCGTTCGCATCGCCACCTTCTTCCAACTCAAACTCCCCGCTGTTATAGCATTGTTCCGCTTCGCTCTCGGTCATGCCAAGTCTCGTGCAATCTTTGTAGTCCGTTATACCGCACGATTTAGAAAGCGTGTATTCCGCTTTAATTTTCGGCAAATGTTTTCCTTTTCCGTTGAGAACGTCCGTGAATGGCAAACTCAAACGTAACATCGTCTCGCAAAAGTTTACAAAGTAGCCGTCTGAGCAATTCTCAAACCAAGATAATTGTTGCTCTTGTTGACTTCTTTTCTTATTCACGTGCAAGTTTAAGAAGATCCACTTTAAAACGCCATCACGAGTTGGCCCGCCGTGTTTAAGCAAAGTCTTTAAGATTGCGTGCAAGCCTTCGTAGACGCGAGCCATGTGCATCCAAATCGTCGCGTGCGCGTTGTCTCTTTCGCGCACACTCACTTTCAAGTCTTTCGATCCTAAATCAACGCTTGGAAATAAAGCTGGAAATACGTTTGGTTCTCGTCTTTGCGACAACATGTTCATCACCGGAACCCTCGAATACATCGGCGAAAGCGCAAACAGCGGCCCTAATATTGAACACTCCTCAAAATCTTTACCCAACACGTATCCATCGGACGTTCGCGCGTTTGCGTTGAAGTTTGGTATCATCATTACGTGCGGCGGTAAAGTAGGAAAGATTTGAGCGTTGCGGTTTTTGGGCATCCAGAGCGGATGCTTTATCAATCTCGCCGCGGCGATTGGATTCGCCGCGAGCATAAACATTGCCCTCAAAAATGGATCGAAATCCGCGAGAATGGACATTCCGTGGACGAGAAAAGGTTCGGTCGGTAAAGATTTCTCTCTCGTAAACGTCCATTGCCTTTCGTGCAAGAATATCGCATCCAGCAGGTCAGGTTCTTCCTCGCCAAACTTTTTGCAAAACGCGTCCAAATACATCTGGCTCATTTCGCCCGTGTATAATCGATACGAAAACTCATTCACACCGTATTCTTCCTCCCACTCTGATATTGGAAACATCCCTGGCTCTTCTCGGGTCCCTCGAATTTCCTCGTCCGGATTCAACACCAATCCACCGTAAGAGACGCACAATTTCTTCACCTCTTGCATCAACAGGTCGAACTTATCTTTCGCGTCCCTTTCGTTTGCAAACTGCGCGAGAGTGGACTTTCGCAACTCCTCGTCCGCTCTGTGAAACGTTTCTAAAAGGTACCTGAACTTTGACTTTTGATTCAGTTGGTGTTCGTTTCTTCTTTGTTCACCACCACCACCACCACCACCACCACCACCTGCTCCTCCTAACGATGATGACGAGGATAGCGATAACGATAATCGCGAGATCAGCACTCTGTCCGCAAACTCCTCGTTTATTTCATCCGCCTCGTCGTTTTCTTCTTCTTTTTCTCCTCCTCTTTCTTTCTTTTCGTTCGCGATCTCCTTTTCCAACGCGTCTAAAAACACGATCGATGACGACGCATTCTCGCCATTACCACCGTCGCTCGTCGTCGTCTTACTACCAGTACTACTATTGCTACCACTCTTCGTCCACGCGCAGTTGGTCACCAGCTCGAGCTTGGATTTGAAATACAGCCGGTGCATTTTCTTCGCGTCTTTCATCATTTTTCTTTTTCTCACGTTTTTTGTAGGACGACGAACTTTCTTCCTTCACAACACCAAAAAGAAGAAGACTCTGATGAGAAGAGGAGAGGAGGTTAGCAATCTGGCAATGAATGTTGGGTGTTCGCAAAAAAAAATTTGTACTCGTCGTAACGCTTGTTTTCACGAAAAAGAGAAAAAGCGTCCCGAAACAGATCAAAGATATTTTTTCGGAAAAAACCTCAAAAACTTTTCTCACCGCCCTCCCCTCTCTTTGTGGATTTGATCGACTGCACATCCATCCTTTGCGAACACTTCATAGAGGAAGAACGCGCTCGTTCCACTCATTTGCGCGATATCTTTTTCCTCTTTGTGCGCGACAACACCCGCGCGCTTGTTTACACAAAGTTTGTTGACACTTTTGCTCGTAGAGGTGATTAAAAAAAAGGGGAATCGGCTGCGTCACACTTCTTTTTATAAAAAAAAAGATGCATGTAAAAAAGGAAGAAGAAGAAGAAGAACATGAGCAACGATCGCGCCGGGCGATCAAAGTGGCTTTGAATCTCCTCGTGAAGTCACCTCGATCGACGCTTGAAAGATATAACAAATCGATCAGTTCAGATGACGGGAGTAGCGTCATATCTTCTTCCGCTTCTTCCTCTGATTTAGGTAAATTGGAAGAAGAACAAGAGGGGGTCAAAAGAGAAAAATTTCCGTTTTTGGCGGTAAATCAAAAGGAGCAGCCCAATAACAGGTTTGTTTTAGGGGAAACGCTCCCACTTCCTCGAGCGGAAAAGAGCATCCTCGTCTCTAAAATAGACGACGAAAATGACGACGACGAGAACTATCCGATCGTCTACCAAGTTTGCGAAGCGATTTTGGAGGAGGATGTGAAGAAATGCGAGAGATCGTGCACCGCGGCTATGGGCGTGTTGAAACGCGCGACGGTGTTTCCTTCTTCTCTCGTTCGTCCCGGGTTGTCGAAAAAAAGAGAAGAAAAAAATCTCGAGCGTGTTGTCGCCGAGAAAGAACGGGATGAAAGCAATAACGAAGAATCTTGTGAAGTGAACAAAGAAGGCGCGTTGGAAGAAAACTACTCGTATCTTTACGTCGTTAAGAAAGAAGAGGAAGCCAATCTGAGTCCCATTGAACGGATTTTTGGACCGGTCTCGGAGGATGTTCTCGCAGTCGCTCGTGTGAAATTTATTTCTCGTGATGATGATGATGATGATGATGATGATGACATTGATGTCAAAACTGCAAGTGCCAATCCAATTGCGCACATTGCAGCGGCATGCGATCGTTTCTTCATTGCAAACGAAGCTTTGTTTGTAACGAGCAGGGGAGCAAACGCGGCGATATCTTTCTTCTCGCAACTTCTTCTCGATGGAGTCCATCGGGTCGTCTTAAATCGAACGGCTGCGCAAAAAGATGCGCATAACGAGAAAGATGTTTATTTTTCACTCCAATGCGTACCACCAATGCTTCCAGAGAATGCGAGTCTCATATCTTACGATGAAAGTGTCGTGAGAGACAGCGACGATGAAATTGTGTTCTCGTCGATGAAAACCTTCACCCTTCGCGCGACACTAGAGCGCGATCCGCTTCTCGAGACGGCTACGGAGACAAATTTGGAAGTCGCCGCGCACTCGAGCAAAGGTGACTATGGGAAGAGCAACTCTGTGAGCGCCGATAATTACGTGCGTCTTCAACCATGTTCAGCAGATAAAGCGAATGCTTCTCTCGTAGCATCGTTGTACGATGCGCTCTTCGCCTCGGCGAGCGAGGATGAACAAAGAAGAAGCAAAATCGAAGAAGATGTTTTCGTTCACGATATCGTGTCCGAAGCATTCACTTCGTCTATTTTTGATGCAAAAAGTGAAGTTGCACCGGCAAACAACAAGACGTGTCTTAAGACTGTTCTGCCGGAAACGAGCGTGATTACGCCATGTTTAGGCGTTTCCCCGGAACACGGGCGGGCGGTTTCGAAAGCCTTGGACGAGTGGTCAAAAGCTCGATCTTTCTCTCCGTCGTCGCTTTTTCGCGACGTCTCTGACGATGATAAACTTCCACAAAACTCTTCGATTATCGCTAAAGTGAAGAGACAAAAAGTTATTTTGTTGGGAAGCGATGTGATGAGCTCACTTTCACTCGATGCTGTGGTGACGGAGATCTGTCGCGAGATGGATTCTGAAGAAGCTGCTTTCGCTGGTGAGAAGACACTCGCAACTGCGACATTCTTGGCGTCTGCATCTCGAGGTGAGAAAAGTACAGGCAACTATGGTGGAATATTCTTCGATGCCATCGCTAAGCACGAAAATTCTGCGCATTTGCTCTTGCTCAAGCTCGCTTCGTTCGGAATTTATCCTTTGCGAGGTACTTACGACGTCTCCTTGTTCGATTTTTGTGACGAACCAGCCGCGCGGCCGTCATCTTCTCCAGTTTCGCCATCCTCTGATGCAAATGTTCTCTTCATTGCAACCTTCCGAAAGAGAAATTTCAAAATCATCAACACCTTATCGATCTCTAACGTCGATAAGTTGGTTGAGATCGAGCGCGAGGCTTGGATTTCGTGTCCGGAGATGCGCACGTCTGAAGATACGATTCGCGATCGCGTGTTGAATAATCGAGTGATGAACTTCGCGATATTTGATATGGACGGTGAATATCTCGAGGAGACAAATGACTCGTTGAAAGGAATGATGTATACGCAGTTTGTCAAAAGCACGGAAGACGTGTCCAATAGAAACTGTTGGGCAACGAAAGAGTCTGCTCGAGTTGACCCGTTCTCGTCGCAAACGATACAACTTTTGGATGTTTTTGCCGATCAACGCTACTCGCTCGAAAACGGTGGCGACGTGGGCATGCAGCTCAGAGATTTTGTGCTTCACTTCGCAGAAAGAGTTCCCATGGTACAAACAGTTTGCGCCGTTACTCGAACGAGAGGCTTCCGCGAAGTGCAACAAAAAGCCATCAAGGAAATTGAGGAAGTATCCGAGCGAACGCAAGCGAGCATCTCGGGACATCTCAAAGCCTCTCTCGCGATTCCCACGTACGAACAACACGTTATGTCAAAAGAAGGCGGATATAACGACCGCGGCCTATTCTTACACGTCGGTGCGGGAGCTAAAATTCTCAAGGTTCAGTACGGTTGGAGACCGAAAGATTACGAAAATGACGGAAACGGGACGCTCATCGAATACAAACTCGAACGACTTTCGTGGAGAAGATACTCAAACGTCAAAACGTTCAAGAGCTCACACAGCTCATCATCATCATCGTCTATGGTAGAAGCTGTTGCTTCTGCTATCGATACTGTCCAAGATGAAAAAATGGGAAGGGTCGCCGCCACGTAAATGTATGCCAGGAACTCCTTCGAGAAGGCCATGAAGTTATGTATCATCCACCCCTTCTTTCTTCAATCAATTCCATTTTTATGATTATGATTATTATTACATTTTAAGTTTTAATTGAACTACAGTACCTATTCTACTTTATATCACACGATATTCCTTTTCCTTACAACATGGCTCACATCTCTCCGCATTGTGAGATTATAACCGCTAGTTTTGGCGCGTTCGCACCCCCCGAGACTGGAACCGCTTCAATCTTACGCAAAGTTAACATGCCATCACCGATAACTCTTCCAAAAACTACGTGCTTATCATCTAACCATTCACATTTTGCGCACGTGATGAAGAATTGACATCCATTTCCGTCCTTACCGGCGTTCGCCATCGACAACAATCCTGGGCCGGTATGTTTCGCGACGAAGTTCTCATCCTTGAACTTACTGCCGTAAATTGACTTACAACCCGTCCCGTCTCCTTTCACAAAGTCGCCGCCTTGTATCATAAAGTCTTTGATTATTCTGTGAAAAGGAACATTTTTATACCCCAGCGGTTCCTTCGTTCTCGGATCTACGGTTTCCCCGGTGCAAAACTGACGAAAGTTCTCCGCCGTTTTCGGCACGACGTCTGCAAACAGTTCCATTTTTATTCGTCCAACTTCTGTGCCTCCGATGGAGATATCGAAGAAAACGATCGGGTTTTGTTTGCTAATCGGACGATCGTGCCAAGATGACGTCGTCGATATTGGTGCGTCTTCCGCGGCGGCCATATCGGATTCTTTTGCCGCCGCGTCGGATATGAATTCTATAGTATTATTACTTTATTATTATATGATGATGTTAATGCGTTCGCTCGTCGTCTTGTCTCT
>ENA-UOXV01005649-UOXV01005649.1-marine-metagenome-genome-assembly--contig:-NODE-5649-length-13570-cov-9.022124_pt1 | contig 13570 bp, 12 predicted proteins | sample MGYA00238165_ERZ766961 | MGnify/ENA primary metagenome ERZ766961 (study PRJEB28924, sample SAMN03173240) | marine metagenome | biome: Marine; feature: Water; material: Subsurface seawater | place: North... | reverse complement strand
GAGCACTAATTTTACGAAAAAAGAAATCTCACCTACCAGCAGTAGTAAAAATCATCAATAATCTTTTTTAATAATGAGTAAGCAAAAAGCCATCATCGTTTCAGGATACTTTAATCCCATTCATAAAGGGTATCTAGAGTATTTTAATAATGCTAAGGCTTTGACAGATAAGCTTTTTGTACTAGTAAATAACGACACCTCACTGAGATGCTAGTTTGTGAAGAAATGAATGTGGCCCTTATTGATGGGCTAGGAGATAAAATACAGTCAAGTAGTTTAATGCTTAAGAAATTGTAAAATGAAAGGAATTATTCTAGCAGGAGGTTCTGGAACTAGATTATACCCAATTACAAAAGGGGTGTCTAAGCAGTTGCTTCCAATAAGTGATAAGCCGATGATTTATTATCCGCTTTCTGTTCTTATGCTTGCTGGAATAAAAGAAATACTTGTTATTTCAACACCTATCGATTTACCTCATTTCAAAAGACTTTTAGGAGACGGAAGTGAATTAGGTATTAAATTATTTTATAAAGAACAGCCCTCTCCCGACGGTTTAGCACAAGCTTTTATTATTGGAGAGGATTTTATAGGAAATGATGATGTATGTTTAATACTGGGAGACAACATATTTTATGGACAAGGGCTTACTAAGATTTTAGAAAAATCTTTGAAAAATGTAACTGAAAAACAAAAAGCGACTGTTTTCGGATATTACGTAAACGATCCTAAAAGGTATGGCGTAATTGATTTTGATGATTTTGGAAATGCTTTAAGCATTGAAGAGAAACCAAATAATCCTAAAAGTAATTATGCAGTTGTTGGTTTATATTTCTACCCAAATAGCGTTGTTGAAATTGCTAAAAATGTAAAACCTAGTTTGCGAGGAGAATTAGAAATTACTTCTGTAAATCAAAAATTCTTGGAAGATAAAAACCTTCGAGTTGAGTTACTTGGTAGAGGATACGCATGGCTAGATACCGGCACGCATGAAAGCCTTTTAGAGGCCTCTAATTTTATTCAAGCAGTAGAACATAGGCAAGGTCTTAAAGTGGCGTGTCTTGAAGAAATAGCTTTTTTAAAGGGTTATATTTCAAAAGATCAGCTACTTGAATTAGCAGAGCCACTTAAAAAAAACGCATACGGGGAATATTTAATTAGAATAGCGAACCAGAAAAAAATGCATGAAATTTAGTAGAGCAGAAATACCTAATATAATAATAATTGAGCCTCATGTTTTTATAGATCAGCGGGGGTATTTTTTTGAGTCTTTTAAAGAAAATGAATTAAATGAATTTTTAGGCTATGATGTTAAGTTTTGTCAAGAAAATGAGTCTAAATCAAGTTATGGTGTTTTAAGAGGTTTACATTACCAAGAATCACCTTTTGCACAGGCTAAACTAGTACGAGTAATCAAGGGAAGCGTTTTAGATGTCGCTGTTGACATTAGAAAAGATTCTTCAACTTTTGGTAAATATGTAGCAATAGAGTTAAATGATCAAAATAAAAGACAATTATTTATTCCAAGAGGATTTGCTCACGGTTTTATTGCGCTAAGTGAAACAGTTATTTTCTCATATAAGGTGGATAATTATTATAATAGAGAACTTGATAGAGGAATAGCTTTTGATGACCCAGCACTTGAAATTAATTGGAAATTAAAAAAGAGTGATATTAAAATTTCTGACAAAGATATCTATCAACCATCTTTTGATGATATTAAAATTTAATAAGTATATAGATGATTAAAAAAGTTTTAGTTACTGGTGGTGCTGGTTTTATTGGATCTCATCTTTGTGAAAAACTTTTGAACTCAGGAATGTATGAAGTATTCTCTTTGGATAATTATTTTACTGGAAATGAAAATAATCATATTAAAGGAGTTACTTATATTAGAGGTAATACATCTGAAATTGATAATTTAATATCTTTCAAACCAAGTTTAATTTATCACTTAGGTGAATATTCAAGGGTTGAACAAAGTTTTGACGATATTGAAAAAGTTTGGAGGTTTAATAAAGATGGAATATTTGCTGTGCTTGAATTTTGCAGAAAAACAGGTGCTAAAATTATTTATGCCGGTAGTAGCACAAAATTTGGCGATGGAGGATTGGGCAGAGATCAAAGTCCATATGCGTGGACTAAAGCTTCAAATACAGAGTTAGTAATTAATTATGGCAAATGGTTTAATATTTCATATGCAATCACATATTTTTATAATGTTTATGGTCCTAGAGAAATTAGTAAAGGAAAATACGCTACTCTAATCGCTTTATTCAAAGAATTAAAAAAAACAAATATGCCTTTAGGTGTAGTTAGCCCTGGCACTCAAAAAAGAAATTTCACTCATGTTGACGACATTATAAATGGATTAATACTTGTAGGAGAAAAAGGTATTGGTGATGATTATGGAATAGGAAATGATGAATCGTATAGTATAATAGAGATTGCCAATTTGTTCGGAGGAGAAATTATTATGTTACCCGAAAGAAAGGGCAATAGACTTTCAGCTGAAGTAATGACTGAAAAAACCATTGAATTAGGCTGGAAACCAAGAAAATCTATAAAAAAGTATATTAAGAATTTAAAATAGAAAGTGTTTATTAAAAATTTGATATGAAAAATTACACTAATATGAGATCTAATGAAATTTTACAAACTGTTCATTTGAAGAAAATAAAAAATTAAATATTTATGTATAAAGTTGTTCATAAACCTTGGGGTAAGGAGGAATGGTTAGAATTAAATGATTCCTATTGTTATAAAAGGATATATATCAATTCAGGATATAAAACAAGTTATCAATATCATAATTTCAAAAAAGAAACTAATTACATTATTGAAGGAAAAGCAGAAGTTTGGTTAGAAGACGATGAGGGAATAGTACAGAAAAAAATAATGGGTGCTGGAGATTTCTTTAACGTAACACCACCAAAAAAGCACAGAGTAATTGCCATTACAGACATTATTCTTCAAGAAGTTTCAACTCCAGAAGTGGATGATGTTTTTAGAATAAATGATGAATTTAATCGTGAGGACGGAAAAATTGAATCAGAACACAATACTCCAGCAGTATTAATTCTTTCGGCTGGATTAGGCTCAAGGTTGTCTCAATTGACAAAACATATAAACAAGGCGTTACTTCCAATCAATAATGAAGCAATCATTTCAAGGATAATAAAAAAATTTCCAGAAAGCTATGATTTTGTTGTAACCTTAGGATATAAGGGAGATGAATTGAGGGAGTTTTTAAAGTTGTCATTTCCTGAACGAAAATTCACTTTTGTAGATATAAAAAATTATGACGATCCAAATTCAGGTCCTGGATCAACAGCATTCCTTTGTAAAGCTCATTTGCAACGACCTTTTTACTTTATTGTTTCTGATTGTATAATTGAATCACCTATTCCTCATTTAGATGGTAATTGGCTTGGCGTTCAAGAGACGAGTTATCCAGAGAAATATTCTACAATGGATATTGATGAAATGAATAATATATTGAATTTTAAGGAAAAATCAACCAATGGACATAAACATGCTTTTACAGGAATAGCGAGTATTTGGGATCATGCTATTTTTTGGGAAGAACTAGAAGCTAACATGAATCAGGGTGAAATTGTCCACGCTTTTAAGAATATAAAAAAATATAAAACTTTTAGAGCAAAAAAATTAAAGTGGTTTGATACAGGAAATTTAGACGACCTCAATGCAACCAAAAAGTATTTCAATGACGCTCCAATTTCATTAGAAAAAAATACTGGTCAAATCACCTATGTTGGAGATAGCTTTATAAAATTTAACCCTAGTTCAAAAGTAATAAGCAATATTTCTAAAAGAGCTGAAAAGCTGGGAGCACTTATTCCAGAAAATTTTCAATCATCCCCTCATTTTATTAAATACAAATGGATGGAAGGAAAGACACTTTACGAAGCAGATTCCTTAAAAGCCTATGTTAAGTTTCTAGATTTTTTTGAGGGCTTGATTAATACCTCGGAGCTCAATACAATTTCGGCAGATGGTATTTCGGAGTTTTATATTAAAAAAACAAAATCAAGAGTCGATTCTTTTACTAAGAAGAACGGAAATCAATATCTAAATGATTCTTTTGTGATAAATAAAACCAATCATAAACCCATGAACGATTATTTAAATGGGATAAGCTTAGATAAATTTAAACTATCAAAACACTATAATTTATTTCATGGTGACCTTCAGTTTGATAATATTATTTATCAAGAAAATAAGAATAAATTCTTTTATATTGATTGGAGAGAGTCATTTGCAGATAGCACTAGTGGAGGAGATTTATATTACGATTTTGCCAAGTTATATGGGGGCCTAATTTTTAATTATTTTGATGTAAAAACTAAAGAACCATTTACCTTTGAAAAGGGAGACTCAATCGTAAATTTTAATATTGAGATCTCTGAAAACCTTTCGAAATTTAAAATTTTGTATGAACAATGGCTAATTGAAAAAGGATATAACCTAAATTATGTCAAATATTTAACTGGGATTATATTTTTAAACATGGCTCCTTTACATGAGGGTAGCTTTAGTCAAATATTATGGTTCAAATCAATAGAAATGTTTTCTGATGTTGATTGATAAAGACACCAAAATTTTCTGTTCTTTTTCTATAAATCCAGGGAACAACGGATGTGTTTTTTTTAATGAGAAGTTTAAGCAAAATAATGTCAATGCACTTTACAAGTCTTTCTTTTCAGACAACATAAAAAAATCAGTTGAAGCAGTGAAAACTCTTGGGATTTCTGGATTTGCCGTAAGCATGCCTTTCAAAATTGAAATCTTGAATTATGTAGATCAAGTAGATGAAATAGCTCAAACCATAGGAAGTTGCAATACAGTTATAAACAAAGGGGGTAAATTAATTGCCTATAATACCGATTGGATTGGCATTGAAAATTATTTATTACAGACAAAGATTCCTTCTTCTGTTTTACTTGCGGGTAATGGAGGATTTAGTAGAGCAGCTCAATTTACTTTTGATAAGATGAAAATCCCCTTTGATATTATCACTCGAAAGAATTGGTCTGATTTACAAAATTCTGATAGAACAATTTTCAATGCTACTCCAATAAAAATCGATAATAAAAACAATCTTATCGACGCAAGACCCACGGAATATGAAGGAAAAATTATAGCTAGACTTCAAGCAGAAGAACAATTTAAACTATATACTAAATGAACATTAAATTTTTTATTGGGCCTATGTCAAAAAATATTGTTGATGCAATAATTGAATTTCAAGCATCAACAGGTATCAAATTAGGCCTAATTCCAAGTAGAAGACAAATAGAACACAATGGGGGCTATTGTAATAACTGGACAACGAAAGAGTTTTCGGAATATGCAAAGAGTATAACTATAAAAAGAGATCATTCGGGACCTGGACAAGGATATACCGATGATGATGGTTATGAGTCTTTAAAGCATGACAGTAAATATATGGATCTAATCCATATAGATCCATGGAAAAAATATCCCAAGTATCAAGATGGTTTAAAATGGACACATGAAATGATCGCATTTTGCCATAAGTTGAACCCTAATGTTGAATTTGAAGTTGGAACAGAGGAAAGCATTAGGCGTTTTGAGCCTTCAGAACTTAATGATTTGGTAGGTGACTTAAAAAAAAGTCTAACAAATTCCGCATATAATCAGATTCAATATCTTGTTATTCAATCAGGTACATCTCTATCCTCAACATCAAATACAGGTTCGTATGACAGAGAAAGATTAAAATCAATGATTAAAGTTGCAAATGACTATAATTTAAAATCTAAAGAACATAATGGGGATTATATTCCTGAAGTATTAATTCGTGAAAAAATGGCGTTAGGATTAGATTCAATTAATATTGCTCCAGAATTTGGGCTTATTGAGACACAAACATATTTAGATGAAATTAAAGATTCTGAAATCTTAGATCGGCTTTGGAAAATTTGTTATGAATCAAAGCGTTGGGAAAAATGGGTAACGAGTGATTTTAATCCTATCAAAGAAAAAATTCAGCTCATAAAAATATGTGGCCATTATGTTTTATCAAATGAGGAATTTATAAATCAAGTAAAAATCAATTTTCCTAATATAGACCATAAAATAAAAAATAATATAAAAAATAAACTCACTACATTACATGGACTGTAGACCTAAAACAATATTTTGCGACATTGATGGAACGTTAGTAAAACATGAATTACCATGGAAAAATGCAATTCCAAAAAAACAACTAGAATTACTTCCGGGAACGATCGAAAAGTTTTCTGAATGGGATGCAAAAGGGTACATCATCATTCTCGTAACAGGAAGAAAAGAGTCGTTAAGAGAAAACACCGAGAGACAACTGGCTGAAGCAGGAATTATTTATGATCAATTAGTGATGGGGATAGGAGGAGGCCCTAGAGTCTTAATAAATGACAAAAAACCAAATGGATCAATTACATCATTCGCTTTTAATTTAAATAGAAATGAAGGTATTAAGGATGTTGAAATCTAAATAGTCCTACAAAAGTTTTTGAAGAATGAAATATTATTGAACCTCAAGATAGAATTGTTAAACACCTAAAGCTTAGTTCTGCATATTAACTATGAAAAAATTAAAAAATAATATTAGAAGAAACCATTCTGTAGTATCATATAGGGAGAACCTTGAGCATTTATATACTTTCAACGATTTCCCAATTTTTATGGGATGTACAAATGAACCCTTTGAACAGGATATGTTCATGGACATGACTTGGACAATTGATATAGATTCTGGGTTAATTCAACTATTAGATTTAGTTCCATTAGAAATTTTATATAGCAAGCAGCATATGGATGCAACAGGAGCAACTTGGGATAAGTATAATGATCTTTTGGCTAAATTTATTTCTTCAGAATATAAAGGTGATATTCTTGAAATTGGAGGGGGAAGTGGAAAATTAGCTAAAAAAGTAATCGCTATTAATGACTCTTTAAAATATTTTATTGTTGAACCCAATCCATTAATTAAGGAAACTGATAGAATAAAAATAATTAGAAGTTTTTTTTCAAATAAAATAAAAAACAAAGAAAATGAAATAGGAACAGTTACATTATCTCAAGTTCTAGAACATGCATATGATCCAGAAGAATTTTTAACTGAAATTAGAGATTTTCTTCCAAAAGATGGAAAATTCATTTTTGGATATCCCAATCTTGAATTTTTTTTTTCAAATAAACACACAAATGCAATAAATTTTGAACACACAATGTTAATGACAGATTTTTATGTTGATTACTTTTTAAATAAAACAGGGTTCAAAATATTAAAAAAAGAGCCTTTTGGTAATCATAGCTTTTTTTATTCAGTTCAGAAAGGCAAAGAAATTAAACTCGATCCTAGTATAATCCTTAAAGGTAAATATGAAAAATATAAAAAAATGTTTATCGATTTTATAAGTTATCATGAAGATATGATTGAAAAAATAAATTTAAAAATTCAATCACATAATGGAGAAATATACTTATTTGGGGCGCATATTTTTTCTCAATATCTTTTTTCTTTTGGACTGTCTAAAGACAAAATCAAAGCTATATTGGATAATAGCCCTATAAAGATTGGAAAGAGGTTATATGGAACAAATTTAAAAGTAAATAGCCCTAAAATTTTATCTGATTCATTAAATCCAATGGTGATATTAAAAGCAGGAATTTATAATGATGAGATAAAAAAAGATATTCTTGAAAATATAAACCCAAACACAACTTTTATTTAATGGTTCTATATTTTAATTCAAAAATCACCAATAAAACTGTTTTTTTTAATACTTCTATAAGTTTAACTACTTACAGTGAAATACCTTTTCCAAAAGAATCCATTTTGGAATATGCAGATAAACTTGAAGTTTTAAAGAAAACACTAATATCTTATTCAAAATTAAATTTTATAGCCTGTATTTTTAATATTGAAATAGATGACTCAGAAGAATCTTTCAAAGAAATAAAGGAATTAATAATTAATAATTTCAACTGCAAGGATCTATTAATCAATAAAAGGCGTCCGAGTAGTTTAAAAGACTGGAAAAAAGATTTGGATGGTATTCGAGAACGGTTTGGTGATGAAATGCCAATTTTCTTATGTCAAAACCATGATCATCCTTTTGTAGACTACCAATCTTCTTCTTTTGAAAAAGTTGTAAATTCTGTTTTCCCAAAAGTAGAAAATAATTTCTCCAAGTGTTTAATTTATTCTCATTCTCCAGACTTTACATCAATGAGTTATGGTGCACAAAAAGGAGGGGCTTTTCTGTTTTTGAAAGAGGAAAAACCAATTTTTAGAACCAAGAGAGTCAATACTTACTTCGATTCCATTGTAATTCTTACCCTAGAAACGATATTTCATATTTTGAATCAATTAAAATTTAGTGGTGATTATTTAGGAAGATTTGACTGGCCAGGGGTTCAGTTTAATAATTTACAGGTTCGTTACTATTTTTTTTCAAGAGAATTCTTCCGCCACTTTGATGGATACTATATATCAACAGGGATGCGCTGCTTTGAAGATCTGAACGAGAGTAAACACCTCCCGTTTCAATTTCCAAAAGCAGGAAACACTACTGAAAAGATTAATTTTTATTATCAGCGTTGGATAGATAATTTTATGATTTATCTAAGAGATGAATTATTAAAGAAACCATCCAAAACAGCAATTTATAAAACGTATAAAAATGCACTAATATCAAGTCTTTCTTTTTTTGATAGAACCTATCTAAAAGAAGATTTAGAGCACAGTTTGATTGCTGCAGAAGAATATGAAATGCTTAAAACTGGCTTAGAAAATAAAGTCTACTTTAATTTCAATTCAATTTTTAACACTTTAAACACTGAACTAGTCTTATATAATAGAGGGTATAGATATCAATTAAAGCGATTCTATAACAATAATCTTAAGTACCATTGGTTAGTAAGCACTATTAAATTTTTAATTCCAAAAAAAATATTTATAAAAATGCGTAACATTTTCGATAAAATTTGATTTGAAAAATTTAAAAAACATATTTAAGCTGTTTAATCCAAATGAGAATAAAAATTTTTATTTAATTCTCTTGTTTATTTTCTTTGGAATGTTTTTAGAGGCATTGGGTATTGGTGTTATTTTTCCTGCCTTAAATCTTATATTGGATCCCAATTTCATTGAAACTTATAATTTTGGAAATTTAACTAATCAGAATTTTTTCACCCTAATCCTACTTCTATTTTTTCTTTTATATCTGGTTCGTTTTCTCTTTTTAGTCTTTCTATCCTACTTTCAAAATAAATTTGTCTCTTTTTTTTGTCATAGGGTTACGAAAGACTTATTGAGCGGATATATTCATCAGGATTATAAATACTTCATCAAAACAAATACTTCCGGATTAATTAAAAATATTTTAGTAGAAACCACTCATTTTATGAGTTATTTTTCTTCAGCAATCACTTTATTAACAGAGTTAACTTTTATTGTAGCAATTATTTCAATAATTATTTTTATAGAGCCTTTAGGAACAATTTCAGTCATAGTTTTTTTTGGAATAAGTGCGTTTTTAATTCTTAATTTAACAAAAAACAGATTGTCTTCTTGGGGTGAAATGAGGCAAGAAATAGATAAGAGTATTTCCAAAAATGTACACGAAGGATTTGGAGCCATCAAAGAGATTAAGGTGAATAAAATTGAAAATTTTTTTATTGATAACTTTAATAAGAGTATTTTTAAAAAAGCCAATATCCATTTTAAACATTTATTTGTTAGTCAACTTCCGAAAAATCTCTTTGAACTAACTGCAATCTTTGGAATGTTATTCTTTGGAGCAATTCTCTTTTTCCAAAATGAAGAGATTAATAGTATTATCTCCAAATCTGGAATGTTTGTAGGCGCATCTTTTAAACTGATTGGATCATTGAATAAAGTTATTTCTAATATTCAGCAAATGAAATACTACGATGCATCAGTAGCAATTATTATTAATGAATATTTCTCGAACCAAAAGCCGAAAGAGGCATCAAAAAAAGATTCTAAAATCCAATTTAACCATCAGATAACTTTTAAAAAGGTTAGCTATCAATACAATGAAAATTCTAAAATCCTAAATGACCTTAATTTTAATATAAACAAGGGGGAGGTTATAGGAATTACAGGGGAAAGTGGAGCAGGAAAAAGTACCATTTTAGACTTGCTTTTGGGAATTATCGAGCCTAGTTCAGGACAAATTTTAGTAGATGATCTCGCTCTGTCATCAAAAAACTATCATGAATGGACTCCCCACATAAGTTATGTGCCGCAATTTGTTTATCTTCTTGACAACTCCATTTTGGACAATATTATTTTAAACGATTACACCTCTAAAGTGGATCAAAAAAAATTAGCTAACACACTTTATAAATCCAATGTTGAGAACTTTTTGTTAAAGAAAAAAGACAAATTAAATTCTGTTGTTGGAGAAAAGGGAAACAATCTATCAGGGGGGCAACTTCAGAGGATTGGAATTGCAAGAGCTCTTTACAAGGATTCAGACGTTCTAATCCTGGATGAGTTTACAAGTAATATTGATTTGAATAATGAAATAGAGATCATGAGAAGAATTATGAAAGATAAAAATGATAAAACAATAATCTTAACCTCTCACAGAAAGGAAACATTGACTTTCTGTGACAGAATTCTTCATATTGAAAATGGATTACTAAATGAAGTGAAATGAGATTACCAAAAATTTTATTCTCCTTTGGAACACGTCCTGAGGTTATCAAAATGGCTCCTCTAATTGAGGTTTTTAAAAAAAGCAAACAGTTTGATATCAGGGTTTGTAATACAGGACAACATGAAGACTTAATTAACTCTTTATTAGAATATTTTGAAATAATCCCCGATTACGATCTTAAGATAATGAGGGATTCTAAAAGCTTAAATCAAACAGCGAGTTTGATTATTGAAAAGAGCGAAAAAGTACTTAATGATTTCAATCCAGATTACGTTTTTGTCCACGGTGATACTACTTCTTCATTTGCTGTTGGACTTGCTGCATTTCATTTACAAATAAAAGTAGTTCATATAGAAGCAGGTTTAAGATCTCATAATTTTGAAGCACCCTTCCCCGAAGAAATGAACAGAGTACTAACCTCAAAAACAGCTTCATTGCACTTCTGTCCAACTGAAATTGCAAAAAAAAACTTAATTAATGAGAATATTAATCCCTCTAAAATAATTGTTACGGGTAATACCGTAGTGGATTCAGTTCTCAAAACATCCAAAAATAGTAAAACCAAACTCTCAAAAAATATCCAATCAAGTATTAATGGAAAAAGGGTAGTTCTTTTTACAGGTCATCGAAGAGAAAATTTTGGTAAACCATTTGAACAAATATTTGAAGCATTAAATGAGATTACATCAAATTTTGATGATGTCATAGTTGTTTATCCTGTCCACCCAAACCCTAAAATTAAATCCCTGGCTTCTAGTTATTTCAAATCACATAATTCCATTTTAATTATTTCCCCACTAGATTATGCTGAATTTACACATTTGGTAAAAGCTTCATTTATAATTATATCTGACAGTGGTGGAATTCAAGAAGAGGCTCCAAGTTTTGGTGTCCCGGTACTTGTAACTAGAGAGGTTACAGAACGAATGGAAGGTGTCATTGCAGGAACCTCTATTTTAGTAGGATCAGATAAAGACAAAATCGTATCTGTTACTTCTAAATTATTGAGTGAACCTTCATTTTATTCTAGCTTCAAGTCTTTAAAAAACCCATATGGAGACGGGAGAGCTTCTGAAAGAATTTTAAATTATTTTATTGAGTAAAATGAAAACAGATAAAAACGCTTTAGTTATTTCGTTTTACACCAATTTGCCAGGTTCTTGTCAGGCAGAGTGGGTTGATGATAGAATGAATGCCCTTATTGCTAAAGGCTTTAAAATCACTTTGATTTCTTCTCGGGGAGTTTTTAAACATGAAAATGACTCGATCAGACACATTAGGATCCCCTGTATTAATCCTCACGGAGCCAAAAGTGAATTAAACGAAATCGAATCACGAAAGATCAAAATAAATTTGCTTTTGAGATTTTACTATCGTGTAATGGCTTTTATTGATTTCATCATGAAAAAAATAGGTTTGGAAACAGGTGAAGGAAGATGGAACTGGGCATTGTCTAGTTTATTTTCGCTTTTCTATGGTCACGGTAAGTATACATTCATTTATTCTACCGGAGGACCTGCAAGTGTACACTTATTGGGAATAGTTTATGCTAAATTATTGAAGTCTAAGTTATTTATTGAATTACAAGATCCTTTGACCGGAGAGGATATTGGGAGGAATAAATTTTCAAAACTAGGGCTCTCACTATTTGAGAAATTTTTTGTAAAGAATGCGTATCGGGTAATTTATTGCACGAAAAATGCATGCAAATATTCTAAGGAGAGTTACCCTAAATATGAAAAAAAAATACATCATATTTACCCTGGATCCTATCTTGAACAAGGTGTAGAATCTATAAATTTTTCTGAAAAAAAGATCAGATTCACCTATTTAGGATCTCTATATTCTACGAGAAACGTGACCAATCTCATGGAGGCTATTGATAAACTTCATGAAGATAATCCGATTTATCTCAACAAGTTTAAAATTGATCTTTTTGGAAATATTGAAGAAAAAATACTTAATGAAATAAAAAGCTTCAAGCATGATATTTTTGAAGTCAATGGTCTTGTATCCAGAGAATTAGCTTTGAATGAGTCTTTAAAATCAGATGTTTTATTACTTATACAAAATACAGATAATAGGAGTATGAATACTATTCCCTTTAAGACTTACGACTATTTGAGAACAGGGAAATTAATTTTTGCATTAACCTATAAGAATAAAGAGATTAATAACCTTTTAACGGATCATAACCATATCGTAGCCGACGCAAGTCATTCTGAAAACATCTATCATGGTCTAAAAAAAATCATTGACAATATATCTGAACTAAATTTTAAAATAACTAAGAGTAAATTAACTCCCAAGAAAGCTGTAGAGGAGATGCTCGAGCTTTTATAAGATGGTTTTAAAAAAATACACTTAATGAAAAATGATTCTTGTTTGATCGTTTTGAACTACAACGGAATTGATTATTTGAAATCCAACTTAAATGAAATTTTCAGGTTATGTGAAAGATCAGAGGTTGATTTTTTTGTAGGGGATGACAATTCTACAGACGAATCTATTACTTACTTGAAACAAAATTCAATCCCCCATTTTTTGAATACCGGTCAAAATAAAGGATATGCTGCTAATTTAAATAATGTACTAAAAAATGTTGTCGATAAAGGATATCAAAAATTCATAGTAGCAAACAGTGATATTGAAATTTCAGATGATTTCTTTGAAAATTATAAATTAACATTAAAGAGTCTAAGGAATATTATCAATTGGGGCTTGCTGGGTTTTACTGAAATAAATGAAAGCTTTAAAAAGCAGAATCTGACCAGTCAGGAATGCCAAGTTCAAAATAAAGTAAAAACTATTAAGGGTTTTTTATACGTAATCAATTTAAAATTAATTCATAC
>ENA-UOXV01005648-UOXV01005648.1-marine-metagenome-genome-assembly--contig:-NODE-5648-length-13571-cov-5.231503_pt1 | contig 13571 bp, 10 predicted proteins | sample MGYA00238165_ERZ766961 | MGnify/ENA primary metagenome ERZ766961 (study PRJEB28924, sample SAMN03173240) | marine metagenome | biome: Marine; feature: Water; material: Subsurface seawater | place: North... | reverse complement strand
GGGGGGGGGGGGGGGGGGGGGGGGCCCCCCCCGAGGCAGCCGCGCCCGTCGACGAAGCTCTCTGCCGCGACTGAGTACTCCCCGGGCTCCTGCGCCTCAAACTGCAGCCTGCCCGACGACGCCGAGTGGTTTTGCACCGTGAAGGACCGGAAGAATTGCCCATCTCGGAACACCGTCACCTGCCACGGCCCGGGCGCGCCGTTCGCCGAAATCCCGACCATGATGGGCTCCACCTTGGCACCCTCGCAGACCGCGACGGTCTTGTCCACGAACCCCGCCAGCGACCGCCCGTAGTGCCCAACCTCCGCCGAGCCCTGCAGCGCCGCCGCCGCCGCCGGGCAGTTGCGCCGGTCGCGCACGCCCGCGACGGTGTAGACGCCGGCCTCCTGAACGGGTACCGCGATGCGCCCGTCCGGCGCGGTGACCTGCATCCAGCCCTTGTTGGCGCGCGCGTTCAGCAGCTTCCCGTTGCGCGCTACCTGCACCTGGTACGGCCACTCGCCGCCCGACACCTGCACCACCACCTCTGCCGTGGAGCCCGGCTGCCCCGCGCAGGTAAGACCCCCGCCCGAAATGGTCGCCGCCGGCGAATCGAGCAGCCCCACCTCGACAGGCGCTCCCTCCACCGCCTGCATGGGGCAGTGCCCGGTCGAGACGCCCACCAGCGCGTACGCGCCCGCCTCCACCGCCGCCAACGACACCGAGCCCTTGTCCGACTGCACCTTGCGGACCTCCCCGCCCGGCGTGCGGACGTGCGCCACCCACGCCCCGCCGCTCCACCCGACCTCCTCGCGAACCTCCAGCTTCGCCGACGCGCCCCGGCAGACCTCGGTCACCGCACCCGACAGCTTGAGCTGCGGCCGAGAATGGACCGCCACGTCCAGCGATGCCGCGGTTTGGCACCCCGAAGCGTCGCGCACCCCGGTGACGCGCCAAGCCCCCGCGGCTGCAGCGCCCGCCGCGCCGCCCTCCCCAAAGAGCACAGCCGTGCGCACGCCGCGGGCCCCGCCCGCCGGGGGCCCGCCCAGGGGCGAGAGCGCCACCTCGCGCGCGGCGCCGGCGCCATCGCCCACCCGCACGAGCGAGAGCGTGACAGGCCACGACGCGTTTGCGGTGAGGCGCACAGGGGTCCCCTCACACACTTCCACCGAGTGCCTCTCGCCCTCAAAGTGCACGGTCGGCGCTGCCACCTGCGTGATCGTTGCAGCGCCCGCACCCGCGCCGGAGCAGAAGCGCGCGTCGGTGAACGCGGCCAGCGTGTAGGTCCCGGGGAGATCCACCGGGAACGAGAAGTTGGTCCCGTGCTGGTGCAGGATGCGGCGGAAAAAGACGCCGTCGCGCGCGATTTCGAGCGAGAGCGGCGCGTCACCGTGCACCTCGCCAGAGATGTTGACGGGAGAGCCGGCGCACGTCGTGAACGCCCCCGGGTGGAGGCGCCCTGAAACAGACTGCGGGATCGTGACGCGAACCGGCGCCTGCCCCGTGATGTCGCTGGGGTCGGCTCTGCACAGGCTGTCCTGCAGCGCCGTGACTGCATACTCTCCGCTGTCCGGCGCCGGCACGAGCACCGTCCGCCGCTCCAGCCCCGAAAGCTGCTGCGGCTTGCCCGTCGGGGTCGAGAGCGTGAGCGACCACGGCGGGGTGCCCTCGGTAAGCGTCGCCTCCAGCATCGGCACTTCGCCGCACAGCCTGCCGCGCCCCGGATCAGGTAGGTCCGGCACCCGGGCCGGAAGACCTCAAGGCAGGAGGGGGAGGGGCAGCACCGCTGGGAGCGGAGGAGCAGGGAGACGCGCGGTGCGGAATGCACAGCAACTGTAGAAATGGGCGTGACTGTCGACATCTCCGCCGGGCATCGCCCGTTGTGGGCCAGCCCCGTGATCGCCCACAATCCGCGAGACGAGATCACCTGTGCAAATCAGCCCCACGGACGTGAGGGCGCAAGAGCCGTGGCAACGGGAAAGCGCAAACCGCGGCAATAGCGCTGCGTGATCGAGGGGCCGAAACGTGCTCGTGAAGTTCGTGAGAATCAAACGATCGGGAAGGGGGGCAGCAGCTTGCCTGCTTGGACAGCGGGTGCGCGCCCTCCGAGCTGATCACGGTGCTGAAGCCAACAGTTTCGGAGCCGACGAGCGAGAAGTGCACGGTTAAAGGCGCCCTCCCACGCACGATGACTTGATGCGTGTTTGGGGCGCCTTTGCTGCCAACACAGATGGCCTTGCAGGGCGGCTCGATCCGTGCAGTCGGCGGTGATGCGAGCTCGACAGCCAACGAGGTGTTGGCCACAGTCCCGTTACAATAATTCGCATCGCACACGCGGGATAGCGTGTACGTTCCTGGGAGAGACGTCTGAGCCGATACGCTGCGCACGGACGGACGGCGCATGATGTTGGACCAGCTGTCGGCGTCGCTGACCTTGAGTCGCGCGAAGAACTCACCGTCGCGATGCATCACGACCTGCCAAGGCCCGCTACCCCCCTCGATGTCTACAACGATTGTGACATTTCCACCGTCGCAGAGCATCGCGCGGCCGGGGCTCGCGATCCTCGCGCTCGCCTCCTTGTGCTCCACGCGTACCTCAATCCAGCTAGGCCACTGCGCGCTGGATAGACACACCAGCGCACAGAGGCAGCCCATCAGTAGCAGCATTTTGAGGCCCCGCATGGTGCCGTCACGGGCTCAAAACGTCTTCGGTCCTCAGGGCGCTCCCATACCAAGCACGACAGATTCCCTCCGAAACTCAAGGGGGAACACAGACAAATCTCGCGCTCTTCATCAACCGGGCCCGCCTCGGGTTAACAGGGAGTGCCAGGGCGCTGAGAGGCCGACCGGGAGCACAGGAAGTGCAGACTGTAATTGCTGACAGTGTGGCGTGGCTGACAGTGTGGCGTGGCCCCGCGGCAACGTTGACATGCCAAGTGGTGCTCGCATTTACTGCCACCGAGCGCCTTGAATCCTCAATCCTCTCGCTTGCGACGCGGCTTCCTGTACAATTTGGAAGCGCAGGCACGCCCACACGTCTCGCCTCTATATTGCTGCTGGAGCATGCTGTCACTATTGCCACTGTGCGCCCTGCGCGCCAAAAAGACCCTACCCTCACTTCTTCTTCTTCTTGTCGTCCTTGGCCTCCTCCTTGATCTCCGTCAGAGCGGGCGGGCCCTCCTTGAGCGGCTTGTACTGGACGTCGCCGCCAAGCACGCGGTCCAGGAATGAACCCATTCCCTCCGACGTGACCTCCGCCTCGCTGCGCGCGTACCGCGTGCGCTTGCCCGTGCGGAGCACGGCCATCGCCGGCGCGCCTTCCATCGTGAGAGCCGAGCAAAAGCCCTTCTCCTTGTCCGCGTCGACCCACATGAACGTCAGCTTGGCGTTGCCAGTAGAGTACTTGCCCTTGGCCGCCATCACCACGTCGTACAGGTCCTTGGGGAGCTTCCCCTCGCCGGTCGGCTTGGCCGCGACGATGACGCACACTGCGTCCCCACCGTAGCAGATGTCCTGCGCCGACAGCGAGGTGAGCTGCGGGACGGCCTCAGACAGCCACGGCTTCTTCTGCGCAAGCTCCTCGTCCGCAGCTGCGTTCTCCATCGCGAAGGTCTCCTGGTAGCGGTTGAGGAACTCGAAGAGCTCCGAGTACTCCATCTTGTCCTCGAACTTGATCGGCTTCTTCTGCCCCGGCTTCACCACGAGGATCGTTGGGAACTTGGACACCTTGAAGCGCGAAGTCACGCCCTTCTCCTCCTTCTGGACTACGCCGAGCTCCATCTTCCCCTTGAGGTCCACGCTCAGGCCGCGCCACATAAGCGGCGTCTTGCCCTTGTCCGTGAAGAGGAGCGCCTTGAACTTGCCAGCCCCCTTGTTCAGGAAGGCATCAAGGTTGTCGGCGGTGACCTTCTCGACGAAATGCGAGTGGAACTTGAGCGTCCAGGAATAGATAGCCTTGGCGTTGCGCTCGCCGGAATAATCCTGCGTGCCGAAGCCGCCCGGCGGGATAACCTTGAGAGTGGGGTACGACGAAACACCGTACTCATCGCAGATCTTCTTCTCCTTGCCGCAGTCAACAGCGGTAACCTTGACGATGCGGTGAAGCTGCTTGGCGAGCGAGACGTACTCGCTCTCAAACGACTTGCACGACGCGCAGTCGTTCGTGTAGAACTCGATCAGCTTCACGTGATTCATCGAGTCCGGCTTCTTGATGTGCGTGTGAAAGTTCATCTGGTTCAGACGCTCGACAAGCACAGCATCCTTCCCCGTGTACAGGTCCTTCGCATTGGCCGCAGCCACGCAGAGCAGCAGCAGCGCACCCGCAGTGAAGCGTCTCGCAAACATCGCGCAAGTCGCACCTTTTGCCTATATGGCTCGAGGCCTCCAGTTCTCGAAAACGCTTGCGAGACCACCCGAAGGTAACGTGACCGGCCACGTCAGCGCACGCCAAAGTCTGCACTTGGGAGCTTTATTATTAAAATAAAGTTTACATAAAATACATTTACTTATCTTGTCTTTTGCCGCTCCCAGATTTCGAACCTGAGCAGACACAAAGCAGGGGAGCCCAACCTGACTTGGGCGATCCCGGTTCGCGCAAGTGTTTCGGGCAGAGCTGAAGTGCTGAGACGAGCGTAGCGTCAGGTGTTCGTATGAACCACATGGCGCGGCAGCACCTCAAGGAAGCGTCCAAGTCCGGGTCCAAGGAGCCATATTCCGCTGAGTGGACGGACTCCGAGAGCGGGGAGGACGGCGCCGGCAAAGAAGACGCTGGAAAAGAGACTGCAGCACCAGCGTATCCCGCAAGCGACGACCTGTACGCACAGCCGCCGGCGGCTGGCGGCGGGAAAGACGGCGTGGCGTCGCGGGCTCCTCTGACTGATGACGTTCTCGGTGCGCCCCGTGATGGGCCCACGAACCCGAAGGTCACCAAGCCGCGCACGGCGCACCCGAGCGAATTGGGCAACGAGCCTGCTAGGTCGTTTGCTCAAAGCTCGGTCATGATGAGCCCGGGTCCTACTGCATCCCAGTACCCCGGGACGCCGGGCACCGTCGCGTCCCACCACTCGGCGCACCATGCAGCCGAGGCAAACTGCTGTCTTTGCTTCAAGCCTGCATCGACGTGGCTCCACAGGCCAGGTGACCCACGTGCGTGGATCTTCCACGTGTGCTTTCACACTTGCTGGTTTCTGCTGGTGGTCTTCGCGATCGCTGGCATGGTTGCCGGTGAGTCCCGGCCCGGCCGATTGAGCTCAACCCAATCAGACGTGCATGATAATGACTTTTAGGCTCTGTTGTGCAGCCGGGACGGGCGCGAATCTCGCCGCTAACGGGATTGGCAGTCGTGCGTACTTTAGCGCCGGCACCGTCAGTGCCGGAGTCCTCTCGGCCGGCTCTTCCTTCTCGGTTGGGCTCTTTTCCGCTGGGTTTGTCTCGGTCGGTCTCTTTGGCAGTGTCGGCATTTTCTCCATTGGTCTCTTCTCCGTGGGGGTTTTCTCGATTGGGATTACGTCGATCGCGCACATTGCTCTGGGCTTCTGGGTCTACGGCAGATACTCTTTCCGATTCAGGCAAGCGACCCGTCCCTTCCTCACGAACTCCGGTCCCCTTCCAAGGCCCTAATTGAGCACCACAGACGCGTAACCAGTGGCGCGGGTTGCTTGACGGGTGTGCAGGGGTTGGAGGGGTTCCATCTTGAAGATCTTCGACGCAGAGCGCGACAAGGATTTCACCACCGGGCTGCCGTACAGGATGCTCTCGCCTCCGATGCTCGAGCCGCCGACCACGGTTCGCGCCCACCATCCGATGGGGCGCTTTTAGAGTCACCTTCCTCACACGCCCTGTCGCGGACACAGATGACGCAAGAACCGTGAAGGGGTGGGCGTCGCAAACTCATCAACGGGAAGAGGTGAAAGGAAGAGGGAGAGGCTTAGTCAACCGCATGAAGAAGTGGCCTTCTCACAGTCGTGCCGGATGTACACATTTGATCGGTGAGCAGTGCAGAAATGCAATGGATTGATTAAAGGAACCAATCGTCCGCCGAGGGCAGCAGACACAACTGGTATTGAGACGATGGCCATGCTTTACTTGCCCGGCCGCTCGCTTTTGACCCTCTGCTTAGTGACAGCTTACTGGGGGGTGTAGCCCTGGGCGACCGGGGCCCCCGTGGCGTCCCAGCCCTGGGCGGCGGCAGCATCGCCAGCACCCCACTCGCCGCCGGCCTGCGCGCCCCAGTCGCCGCCAGCCGGCGCACCGGTCCAGTCGGCGGCGCCAGCGCCCGCCATCTCCGCGCCGAAGCCCGGCGCGGCAACAGGCGCGAAGGCATCGGCCGGGGCCTCGAGGGCTTTGGCCTCGGCCTCGGCCTCCTGCGCCTCTTTCTCGGCCTCTTCCGGGTCGCGGTAGAAGAACATGTCGACCATGATGTCCCACGGCTGCGCGCGCGAGATCACGTTGCGCAGGCGGAGCACCTCACGGGCCATGAGCCAGTAGAGGAGGCCGATCGACTGCTTGCCCTTGTTGTTGGCCGGCACGGCAACATCGACGAAGCGGAGGGGCGAGTCCGTGTCGCAGAACGCCACGGTCGGGATGTTCACGAATGAAGACTCCTTGAGCGGCTGCGAGTCAGTGCGCGGGTCCGTGATGATAAGAAGGCGGGGCTCCTGGAACAGCTTCTGGATCTGGTTGGTGAAGGTGCCCGGAGTGTAGCGGCCGGCCATGTAGTTGGCACCAGTGTACTGGCCGAACTTCAGCACAGCGCGCTGGCCGTACGGGCGAGCCGAGATGACGCACACTGCACACACGGAGGCAAGGTTAGCAGTCTGCTTCCGCCGATGCAGGCCGGAATCCCTGAATCCGTCAGGAGAAAGATTTCTCACTGTCCTAATCATCTGAATCCGTCCGGATCCGCGACCCTCAGGGTCATTGCGGTGCCCGGCGATCTGAGCAGTGATCTGTGCATTGCCTGCCCTTCCAGCCCAGGTTCCTTGCACCGCTCCATGTGCCTCCAGTGCAGAGATTGGAGTAGGGTCACACCGTCAGCCGGGTTCTCGATCGCGACGATGATGCGGGCAGCAAGCATGAGCTTCTCCCAGGTCTTGGCCAGGTTGATGATGTAGAGACCATCAGCGCGGCGCTTCCAGATGTAGGGAACCTGAGCGAGACATGTTTCGAGGACATCAGGGTGCCAAGCCTTAACTACCACCGCTACACCCGCAATATACGACCAATCAGCGCCCTGTGCACTCCAATCACTGGTCGCACACGCCCAGCAGCACCAGCGCACAACCTGTGTGCGACCTGCGCAGAGACAAGCACCGGTGCGGCGCGCTCACCATGCGATTGTCGAGGTTCTTGGTGCCGAGGTGGACGTGGGCGGCAAGCATCTTGGCCCAGTCATCACCGGTCGGGCGGAGGGGAGCGGGGAGGGCAGCGAGGGAAGCGGCCGACATCGCGGAACTGCACGCAAGCGTGGGTGAGAAAGCACGGCACGCTCGCGAGCCGAAAAAAAGAGGCCTGGGCTGGTTGGCCTAAAATTCTGGCCGTCTCACACAGTCTCAGTGTTTTCCAGCACCCTTTCCCTCACCCCACAAAAGTTCACAACTTTTTTGTGCCAGACTGCGGAGGGACGAAGAGACCTCTGGGACGAAGAGGTTGGGTGGGCACTTCACGCCCGGCGTTTCGCTTGGTGCTGCTCGGTTTGTTTGGGGCACCGGCAGCATCTCCTAATCTGCTTGTGGTGGTGGTGGTGGTGGAGCGGTGGGAGGATGATCGGCGAGTTCGCGTTGGTTGCCGCGATGAGTACCTTCCCGGCCCACTGCCCGATCCCACGCCACTTGGCAACAGCGCCTCCGTCCGCGCTCGCGATGCGACTTGACAACAACCTTTCCCTCTCGCAGTGGGCGGTGCTATTCTTATCGCTGTCGACGGAGCGTGGCTGGGTTCGTATATCGCCGCCAACAACAGTGAGAGCACCCGCTCCAACCCAGGCCTGCCCTTGCAAATGCGCTCGCCTGGGACCGCCTCTCACCTGGCCCGCGCTGACAGATCGGCCTGAGGGCACTCCATCCATCTTTTCGCGGCCAGCGCCCGAGTACCGCAAGCCGGGCGACGAGTACAGCGGTCATCCTGAGGGACAGGAGGACTCGCAGTTGCTCGATCAGACGTACGACGAGTCCACCTCGCAGGACTACACGTGAGCTGTTTTGATTAACACCGCGTATGCACTCAAGATCCCTCGCCCGCTTCTCTCGCACGGCACAACGTAGCAGCGCTTAGAGTGTGCCGGGGTCGGCGCCCGGAAGGTCGGCGCCCGGGAGCACTCCGTCCAGCGCCGAGGCCGAGGAGTGTGCCGAGCAGCTCTCGTTCAGCGGGGCCTCGGCCGCCCGGCGCTCGTCCGCGCACACGCGCACGCGCTCGATGTCCAGCGCTGCCGCTGGATGCCCCAGCTCCTCCGCGCGGCGGAGCGCCCGCAGCGCCGCGGGCACGTCGCGCTCCTTCTCGTGCAGCGCGGCGAGGTTGTACGCCGCCGCCGCGGAGCCGCGCGCCGCGGCAGTGGCGTAGGCGTCCCGCGCGCGTGCCGCGTCGGCCTGCACGCCCTCACCCGCCTCGAGCAGCAGCCCCGCGCAGTTGCCCGCCTCGGCGTGCCCGAGCGCCGCGGCGCGCGAGAAGAGCGCGAACGCGCGCGCGCACGACGCGCCGTCCCCGCCGGCGCCGGCAACGCCCGAGTAGAGCATGTTCCCGAGGCGGTGCATGGCCTTGGGGCAGCCTGCGGCCGAGGCGGCCTCGTACAGCTGCTGTGCGCGCGCAGCGTCCGGAGCGCCGCCCGCGCCGTGCTCGAGCAGGCTCCCGAGATTGAAGCAGGCGTCTGAGTTCCCCTGCGCGACCGCCAGCTCCAGCGCCGCGCGCGCCTCCGTGTGCCGCCCCTCGCACATCAGCCCGAACCCGAGGCTGTTCTGCCCGGCCGCGCTGCCGTGCGCCGCCGCGCGGCGGTACCACGCCCGCGCCTCGCCAGCGTCCGCGGCCGCCCCGCGCCCGTCCTCGATGCACACTCCTAGATTGTGCATCGCCGCGCCGTTGCCCTCCGCCGATGCGCGCCGAAACCACGCCACCGCCGCCGCGTCGCCGCCGCCCGCACCCGCCGCGGGGCGCGCGGCCTCGCCGGCGAGCACGCGCATCCCGAGCATGTTGTATGCGACGCCGCGCTCCGCCCCGCCCCCGCGCGCGGGCACGCGCAGCAACAGCCCCTCCACGCTCTCCGCCTCGCCCGCGGCGCCCCGCGGCTCGAGCATCCCGCGTTCGATGAGATCAGCGAGCCGGAGGCACGCCCCGGCGTGCCCGCCCGCCGCAAGGCGCCACAGCGCGTCTTCCGCAGCCTGCCGCCCAGCCCGCGCGGCTCAGCCCAGCGCCCTCGCGCGCGCGCAGCAGGCACTTTGCGGCACCGGGAGAGGGGCAGGGAGGAGGGGCAGGCGCGATGGTCCCACCAGGGGGCCACGGTCCGCCTCGGCGATCAGCGCAAGCTCCATCTGCGCGTCCTCCGCGAGGCGCCCGCCGCCGCCGGAGGCCGCGCCCCCCGTAACCACCTCCTCGAGCAACCGCTGTGCGCCCTCTGCATCCCGCGGCGCCCCGATGCCCCTCAACAGCATCTTGGCCAGCGCGAGCTTCCCGTCGGCGCTGCCCGCCGCGGCCGCGGCCTCGAACTCCGCCAGCGCCAGCGCATAGTTGGTCGCAGGGAGCTCGCCGCGGTCCGCCCGGCCGAGCAGCGCGCTCCCGCGCCCGAACGCCTCCCCGCCCGGACCCCGCGGGACTGCACCCCCGGCGGGGCCAGACGCCAGCTGCGGCTGAGCCAGCTGGTGCGCGGCGGGCAGCGCGCTGGACGCTGCGGGCGCAAAGGCGGGAGGTGCGTCGGAGGGCGGCTGCAGCGGCGTCTCGCGGGCGGGCGCCGGCTGCGCGGCTGGCAGCGGGCGCAGGCGCGAGCAGCCCGCGCCCGGCGCCGCGCGCTGCGGCTGCGGGCTCTCCTCAAGGAGCACAGCCTCCAGCGCGCCGCGCGTCGCCGCCAGCTGCCGCGGCGTCTGCGCGTCTGGCGGCGCCAGGGGAGGCTCGGGCGCCGCGTCCGCTGGCGCGGGAGCAGCCTTGTCGAATGGCGACGGCGGCGGCAGCAACGCGATGCCCCGGTTGCCGTTGCTGCCGCGGCTGCGCTGGCCCTCCTGGACGGCCGCGTCGCGCTGGAGCAACGGAGGCTGCGGCGCAGCAGCCGGCGCCGCGTCGAAAGGCGAGGGCGGCGGAATGGCTTGGCGTGGGCGCGCGGCGGGCGAGCCTGGAGGGTCATGAGCCACCACGGTGGGCTCGAGCGGCGAGGTGCTGCCTCCGCGGTCACTCGTGTGGAGGCTCGTGCCGGAAGGCGCAGGCGAGTCGCGCTCGGAAAGGTACCGCTCGTGCCCAAGCTCTGTGTCGGCCTGCGAGACGGGCGTGATCGACTGCGGACCTGACCTGTGCGGGGAGGACAGCCCGGCATCGTCTTCAGGCATCAGGGGAAGTCTCGACAACACGCCCTCCGCCATCGCCTTGAGCTCCAGGCCGCTGTTCTCAACAAGCTCCGCGCACTTTGCCATGCTGGGAAGCTGCGGGCCCTCGGCGCTCAAGCTGCCTCCCGGCAGGAGCGCGATACGCCGCTGTGCCGTCGTAACTGCGTCAGAAGTGGCTGCCAGCTCCTCGCGGATCGCCCCCCACGCGCGGGCAAAGAGATCCGCCTCCTCGTGCGCAACACCAGCTCGCTCCCCGGCATCCGCGGCGAATTCTAGACGATCTAGCCCCGCGCGCTGCTCGGTGAGCACTGCAAGGATGTCCTCAAGCGCCTCTGAGCATCGCACTCGTGCCACGCTCTTGCCGCCAAGGAGGCCCAGCCGCATTCGCGTCTCCTCCACTAGCATTGTGAGCGCCGTGAGCTCTCCGGAGGAACGGAACTTGTAGGTCGGAGCTAGCTGCGCGTCCTCCTCACTCATCGAACGCCGCAACCCCGCAACTTCATCTTTCTTAGTGAGCCTTAAGGCTTTGCCAAGCGACTTGACCTTCTTCAGCATCCTCTCGGTGGCTGGGAGGAGCCGCTGGCCAAAAGTGCGTTCCACGCCTCGTTGAAAAATCAAATTGTCAACTTCTGTCCAAAAGTCGATTGACAGAACAAACTCCTTTCAAACAAACCGATCCGACATGGCTGGTCGCCCGAACGTCTCGACCGGGATCATCCCGTCGACATACGGTGTCGGGGCCTACCGTGGTCTCGGCAAGACGGGGAGAGATGCAGCCCGGCCACTTGGTGCTGGGTACGCATCGCGCGGAAATAGCATCCACTACAACAATCCTACAGGCCGCACGACAGGCGGTAATAGCTACGCCGCAGCACAGCATCCAGGCGTTGGCCGCGTGAATCCTGAGCGCGTCCGTGCGGTGCGGTCGGCTGGCTACGGTCAGGGGCGCCTGCAGGACAGCGCCCAGCAGCCCTACCGCCCGCGCGCACCGTACCACTCGGGAACACCGGGCAACATGCAGCGCCCCGAGTTCAACAACTGGAGTGCCATGGGGCGGAGTGTCGACGGCACGTTTGGGACAAAGAGTGCAGTCGTGTACTGGGCAGATTACAAGGATCGGGACGAGCGCGCGCGGGGGATGCGCGTTGCGTACGAGCTGAATGACTTCCGGCTGGGGCTGGTGAAGGAGGCTTTCAACAAGTTGGACCAGGACGGCGACGGCGTGATCACGATCGAGGACTTCCGCCGAGGAGGCTACGACTTCCGCACGCACCCTGGATGGAACGCGAATGGGGCCGTCAACAAGTGGACGGAGGAGCAGATCTACCGCCAGCTCCTCTCCAAGTTCAAGGGGGGAGACCAGACGTACGAGCCGCGCGCGGGGCTGACGGAGCGCTTCGACCGGCTCGTGCCGGCGGACTTCGAGCGCTACTACGAGCGCGTGGGGGCGGATATCGACGACGAGTACTTCCAGGCGATGATCGTGCAGGCGTGGCGGCTGGAGGGGCACGAGAGCGCGCAGGGGCGCGACCCCGAGGTGCTCGAGCGGCTCGCGCTCATCGAGGCCAACAACATGGGCGACAACTTCCCCGGGCAGGAGGCGCTGGACCAGCAGAAGCTCGACGCCGTTGCCGTGTCGGACGCCGACGCCGAGCAGCTCGCGCGCTGGGCGCGCATGGTGCGCTCGGGCGAGTTCGGCGACATGCACCGCGCTGGCCGCGAGCTGCTGGCGTGGGTGGGGGTCGCGGAGCTCGTGCCGGGCTTCGAGTACAAGCTGCCCGCCAACGCGGTGCGGCTGATGCGCAAGGGCGGGGCCGATATCCTCGCGCAGCTCGCGGCGGCGCAGGACCCGGAGATCAAGCGCGCGGCGGCCGACGCGCTGATCTCCGCGCTCGCGCCGCGCCTCGCACGCCTCGCGCTCGCGCACGACCCCGCGGGGCGCACGCGGCTGCTGCGGGAGGGCGTGCCGAGCTTGTGCCAGGCGTCGGAGCCCGTGACACGCAACAAGGGTGAGAAGGTGCGCGCGATGCTCGCCGCGTGACGGGGGGGCGCGGGCGGGGGGCGCGGGCACTCCGCCGAGCAGAGGCGCGCGGCGTTGGTTCTTGGAGCCCTTTCTCCCTTGGAGCCATACACTCTGCTGCCGCGATGCACACTCTCCTCCCGGCGCGCCGCGGGTGCGCGCACGCCTGCCGGGACGAGACGTGTCCACTTAGCACGGGGCGAGGGACGAGACGTGTCCACTTAGTACGGGAGGGGAGGGGGGGGGGGGGCGCGCACGGCTCGGGGGCCCAGACGCTCTGCTGCGTCAGGGGAACGAGTCCAGACTCGGCGAGGCCGCCTCCCGCCCCGACGCAGCCCGCCCCCCGTCCCGCCCCGACGCCTCCTCCCACGCCGCCACGTCGCCGCGGCAAGCCCCCGGCTCGCTTCCGGTCTGCGGCGCCGCGCCGGCCTGCGCGGGCTCGGGGGGTGCGAGACGCGCCTCGGGCCCGGCGCCGTCTGGCGCGTACATGATTCCCACGAGCTCCTCCAGCAGCGCGGCCTCCGCGCCGCCCGGCGCCGCCTCGTCCTCCCGCCGCTGGCACGCCTCCTCCACGCCGCGGAGCCGCGCGTAGTAGTAGTCGCGCTCCGCCACCAGCTCCGCCACCGCCGCCTGCAGCGCGTTGCGCTCTGCCCGCAGCCGAGCGTCCTCCCCAAACAGCGCGCTCAGCGTCGTCGGGCTAGCCGGCGGCCCCTCCGCCCCCGCCCCCGCCCCCGCCCCCGCGCGCGGAGGGTCCTGCGGTGCGAGCGTGTTGCTCCCCCCCCGCTCTTTGCCAAAGGGCACCGCCGTGCCGCCGCCCCCCCCTGCGCCTTGCCGGCCCGCGCGCGGAGACTCCGAGTGCAGCCCTGCCGCGAGGTTGCGCGCGGCGTCTCCGCATGAGCCGCTGCGCTGCGCCGCGGCCGCGGCCCCGGGCAAAAGCGCTGGGGCAAACTGCACGCGGCGCACGCGGGACACACGGCGCAGCGGGCGCGGGCGCGGGCGCGGGCGCGGGCGCGGGCAGCGGGGCGCACCCGGCGTGTCTGGGACGGGGGAGGCGG
>ENA-UOXV01005644-UOXV01005644.1-marine-metagenome-genome-assembly--contig:-NODE-5644-length-13577-cov-6.019524_pt1 | contig 13577 bp, 20 predicted proteins | sample MGYA00238165_ERZ766961 | MGnify/ENA primary metagenome ERZ766961 (study PRJEB28924, sample SAMN03173240) | marine metagenome | biome: Marine; feature: Water; material: Subsurface seawater | place: North... | reverse complement strand
CCCTCGGCGCGCCCCGCGCCCGAGGGGCCCACCGCAGCCTCCAGTGCTGTCCAGTCTCGTTCGCTCGCGGGCTCGCCCCCGCGCGCCACTACGACCGCCGCATCGGGTCCAGAACGCAGCCCGGCGCGTGCGAAGCGCGCGTGCAGCTCGCCCGGCGGGAGCGCCAGCGCCTGCGCCATGTCCTCCGCCAGCACCGCGACCGTGTCGTGCGCGCAGTCGGCCTCCACGAACCCGAACCGCTGCAAAAGCGCGTCGTTTCCGAGGGGCCCGTACGAGATCATGCTTTCCGCCCCGCCCCGCGCCCCGCCCCCCGCCGCGCGTAGCTCCAGTCGTCCTGTGAGAGGGGAGAACTCGATGCTTGAGGGCGCGGGCGCGCCTCGGTGGTTGCACGAATCGATCATGGGCAGCAGCGCGTAATCACGCCCGTTCCGCATGGCCGCCGCGATTTCAGTCAAAAGCCCGATGCCCGGGACGAGCGAGAGCGCCCCGCCGCCGAAGCTCCCGGCGAATGCGCGGGAGAGGCACACTTTGAATGCCCATCGCAGATCCGCCTCGCCAAAGCGTCCCCCGCCCGCCTCGAGGGCGCTCGCCATCTCAGTCCAGCGGCGCTGCTGACGTGCGACGGAGCGCTCGAGAGGTGTGTAGCGGAGGTCAGCAAGGCGTGTAGGCGACCACTCGACGGGGAAATCGAGCGTGTCAGGCGCCTGCGGAGGCAGCAACGCCATGTATCCGGCAATGCGGCTGCTGGAACCTTTTTCGCGCTCCAGCAGCAGCTTGATGCCGAGGCGCACGTACCAATCAGGATGATCTGCCCAGAAAGGCTCCAGCCAGCGCTCCCCGGAAGGGCAGGGCTCGCCGTCGAGCAAGCACAGGGCCGAATCGCGCGGCAGCATGACAAGCGTGTCGCCCGCGGCCACATCCTCGAGAGCAACCACCCCTCGTCGCGTGTTTCCGTCAGGCTGTGGGATTATAGCATGCGCCAGACAAGGCGCTTTGATGCCCTGAAAGAGGAACGCAGAACTCAGGGACGGCAGGATGCCACTAGAACAGGTGCGGCATGCCATCATACCGGCGGGGATGGGGTCCTCTGGACGGGCTTTAAGGCCAGCGGAAGACACCTGCACTCGCATCCACGCATCGAACTCGGGAATTTGAAGTATTTCTACGCCTCCAGGCTCTCCTGCCAACTGAACCGTGCATTTGGGCTGCATGCGCAAGCGAAACCGAGAAGTGCCCTGGGGAAACCCTCGCTGCCTCGCCACAGAGAGCGGGGCAGAGCACAGAAGGTTCCCCAGATGGGGGGAGTGTGCCCCGGAACCCAAAAATGCAGCGGATATGGGGTTACTGCTTGGAGCCGCTGGCGGTATAATGAGCCACGCGGCAAGGAACGCAGCCCTCAGCTGAGCGGCCCCCATGCGAAGAACCAGCCCACTGGGAACTCCCGATTTTGGGAGTTGGCGCGTCCCGGGGATGGCGTCTTTCGATGGAACAGCGAACCTTCGAGTGGCGAGGCAACGGGGTTGACATTTTACAGTATGACGAAGACATCAACCTCTACTCGGCAGTTCCGAAGCGTCGCGAGAGGGCTCTTGGCAGTTTGCTGCGCAATGCTTCTGCTTCCCGCACAACAGGTTCCGGCGCCGTCATCAGCAGCGAGTGTGGTCCGCACTACTGTCTCAAGTAGTGCTCTCTTGGATTCTCCACAGCTCATAAGTCTACGCGGTAGTGGTGCAGGATGTACGTCTGCCAGAAGTACTCTGCACCCTACAAGTGTGGAGCACGAGCGCGACGTTCGTTTCATGCGGCTGGCGTTGCTGGAGGCAGAGGCTGCACTCGCCGAGGGAGAAGTTCCTGTCGGCTGCGTCTTTGTTCACAATGATCGCAGCGTTGCTTTGGGCCATAATCTCTGTAATTCCTTGCGGGATGCCACGAGACATGCGGAGCTCGTCGCGTTGGATCGGCTGATCGCAAGCGGTCTGCCAAGGCCCGCTGGGGTGGAAGTTGGGGCAGGAAGCCATTCACGCGTCGGCGTAGGCATCGAGGTGTTTGTATCGTGCGAGCCGTGTATCATGTGTGCGTCAGCGCTGCGGCTGATCGGTGCTGCGCGCGTGGTTTTTGGATGCCACAATCCGATCTTTGGCGGTTGCGGTTCTGTGCTCGACCTTTTCAGCACAGAGAGCAATGTTTTGGCGGACGGACCCACATCATCGCCCTCGAGCACACATCGTGCCCTAGTTTACCGTAGCGGCATCCTAGCGACAGATGCTGCTCGTCTGCTCCGCCAGGTGCTGCCCAGTCCCGCTTTTGTTCGGCCCCGCGCTGCAGCGCTGGCGCGCGCGTCCGCCCTTGCTGACGCGTGAGAGCCCGGCTCAGTTCTACGCGGGGGAGAACGCACGCGCGCCTCCCGCGCTGCGGAAGCGCAAGGCGCAGGCTGCGCCCTCTGCGCTCCCGCAGGACGCCGAGGGGGCGAACCAACACGGTAGAGCGCAGCCGCTCTCAGCTACTGTACCGGCGGGCGCTGCTCACGCTCTTCCAGGTCTCCGAGGTGGGCGACCTGCCGGCGGCGCCACGGAGGCGGCCACGGGGGGCGCGGGCCGTTCGTATGAGCGCAGGGATGCTGTGTACGGCTATCCTGCGGACTGGACGTGGGCGGTCTCCCCCCTCCTCCATCCGGCCCTCCTTATCCCCTTTCTCCTTCGCCCCCCCTACCGTACCAAGGCGGCCCCACGCGCGCAGGGAAGGGCAGGCGACGAGGACGAGCTGGTCTCGCTCGCCACAACGATGGCGCAGGTGGTGGGGGGGTCGCGTGCGCGCGCGCTTGGGAGCGGGCAAGTTCCGGGGGAGGTGGATGCAGGGGAGAACCAAAACGCCAGCGCGCTGGCGGGGCACGCCCGGGCGCTGCACGCGCAAGGACACCTGGCGCCCGCGGAGCTGCTGTACCGGCGGGCGTTGCTCATCGCGCCCGGCAGCCCCGACACCCTCGTCCGCTTCGGCGACTGCATCCAGGACTCCCCCCGCCCCCCGCCCCCCGCCCCCCGCCCGCTCAGCGGCTCATGCGCTTGCGGGGCTCGCTGAGGGTAGGCGTCCCGCGGAAACTTGGCCTTTGCGGACAGCATGTACTGCCGCGCGCTGGCGGCTAGCCCCGGTGGGGCCTGCGCGGGGGCGCTGCGCGCGCGCGCGCGCCTCTTCCACTCGCGCCTGGGTGATCTGCCTGCCGCGGCACGGGCGCTCGAAGCGGCGCTCGACGCGGAGCCCGCGCACGCGAAGGCGCTCGCGCGGCTCGGCGCGGTGCTCTTTGACGGCCGCTACGACCCCCGCCTGGGCGAGCACGAGCACCAGGCGACAGAGCGCGCCGAGGCGTTGCTCGAGCAGGCACCGCCCCGCGCCCCGCGCCACGCGCCCCGCGTGCTCGACAGGCTGGCGGTCCACCGCACTTGGTGGCCCTGCCCTGTGTCATTTTGGCTCTGGTGCAGTCGCTAGGAGCCAACGAAACGGCCTACGCCCTCGCCAGCCTGGCCAAGCTGACCCTCCTGGCGAGGGCGCCCCCGCAAGGAGCGCGCCTGACAGCGTGCCAAGCGCACCGCGAGCGTGTGGCGCATCTCGCTGCGAGGGCAGCTGAGCTCAATCGCGCACAAAACGACACCGAGGTCGACGAAATCCTCGCTGCCCTGCGGTCTCCCGCCCCTACCAACTGTGCCCGCCCTTCCCGTGAAACTGGCGCGCCGCTCTGGAGTCCTTTGCTGACCGTTGCGAGGGCCCCGGCATGGCAGGGCGGTCGAGACTGCCGGCGAGCTGGACAAGATGGGAGTGTTCGACGCGCTTCGTTCGGGGGACCTCGCTACACCTTTTCCGACGCACAAGGACACTGCTGGCGATCACTGTGAGGTAGTGAGCGAAGGGGCTCAGGGAGAGGAGGGGGAAGACAGCGCAACGCTGACGCGGGAGGAGGCAGAGCGCCTCGTCCAGGACCCAGGGGAGCAGGGCCTCTCCGACTCGGAGCTACAGGAGCTCCTCCACGGCGCCACCCGTCCTCCCTGGTTCACCCCAGACTAGCACGCGCTGCGCTGCGCAGGTGCGAGTGCGAGTGTTGCGTGTCACAATCTGATTCACAATCCGAGTCACAATTCGACCCACAAATGTCGTGAGTGCTGCTGTGATCACGACCAGTCCGCGGTGGTGGCAAACTCTGACACGATCTGCTTCGAGTACTGCGGGTACTTTTGCACCAGCCGATTCGCGCGGTAGCTGCCACGACACAACGTAGGGGCTTGCTCAGGCGCGGAGAGGTGCGGAAGAAAATGCAGGCGGAGTAGGGGCGGGGAAGGGGGGAAGGGGGGGGGGGCACGTTTGTAGGAAGCCCGTGTATGGTTTTGCGCCCACGTTCAACATCTAGTGCCGCACGTGGCACAGCTCGCGGGTCAGCACACTCCTTGCCGGCGAGCGCCAGCGGCCCGGCGACCCAGCTGGGGTTGGGGCTGGCCCAGGCACCTGGTTGCGAGCGAATTGGAGAGTGAGGAGGAAGAAGGAGATCTGCCCGAGCGGCGGCTCCATCCATGACCACGTCCACGCGCCGACCTCGAGGAACGTCTCAAGATCCTCAGGTTCCGCAACGTCTGTCGTAACGTAGTGCTCATTGAACCTGTGCAAAAGTATTGACGTGGTCGATAATACTGATCATAGCTGTGAAGGTGGCGCCGGAGCAGAGCAGCGTTGTCCGTCAATTCTAACCGCGCCGCGAAAGGGTTTGGGAGGGCGGCAGACCACAGGGCAGTGTCGAGGTGGAACACGAGAGGAATGGACGAGAGGCCTGCGGTGATGGCCACGGCGATGCCGGCCTTGTACGGCAGCGTGAAGAAAAACGCACCGGCCTTGTTCGCAGCCTGTTTCACAACGGGACGTTCAACACTCGAATCCGCTGTGCCCTCATGTGCTGATTATGTGGAGCGGAAACCGGGAAGGGGGGTTGGGAGAGAGCAGGGGAAAACCTCCATTTCGTTGAGCTTGGGGTGAGCATCCTCCCACGGAACTTGGTCTACAACCATAATTTCGCGCAGCATGCGTTCTCTGCCGCCCCACCTCACGCAAGTTAGTGCCACAAGAATTCATCAACAAAGTGCCCCGGGCTTGCACGGAATCGCACTTGCGAGCCTCGTGGTCGCCCTGTGCGGCATACGAGAGAAGAACTTCGTTCGACATTTCATAGTAGGTCCGTGGCGCTGCCTTGGCTACTTCCATCGTCGGTTTCCTACCGTTTACGCCGGACCGGTCTGACATCGAGCGCGCGAAAGCCGCGACATTCCAGGGGCTCGCTGGCGCTTTCATCATCGCGGCCGGTACCATGGCCTTGGAAGGAACCGCGGTGAACGATGCCTGCGTACATTGCAGACAGAAGCGCTCAGCATGTGCTCGGCGAGCCAGCCTGGGGGCGGGTCGTGCCACACGAGGCAGGCGCCGCCACAGTCAGATAGTCCAAAGGGAAGGAGGTGGACGAACCGGGTTCAGGACACGGTAGCTGCGGGAGCCGTTCGACAAAGTCAAAGTCCTGCTGAGGTTACCACCGCTGAAGGCGTACCGGAGTGAAGGGAACACGGCCCTGATCCTCATCATGCTCAGAGGCAGCGCTCTGTCGGTGGTTGGAGCAGACGAAATCGTCTGTGCTTACTACACCCAAACGACACCCAGTACGCAAGGTTTTAGTGTCGCGTCCTTCCAACTACCGGACGCGACACCGAGTACTGAAGGTTTTACTGTCGCGTCCGGCACTACAGAACGGGGGAGAACGGTCCCCCAAAGGCAACAAGAGGTGTTGCACCCGAGGCAGGTGACGTCGGCGCCCATCACGTACCGCGCTATTGCTCCCGCGTTCAAAGCTGTCATCAGTGGTTCCGTGTGACCCTAGCACGAGATGGTGCTCTGCCGGGCTTGCCGGGTACGGCGTTGCTGTATTGCCAAGCGTTCTCGGCAATTTTCCGCAGGGTCCAATCTATCTAGCAGGGATCATGTGATTGCGGAACGTGAAGGGCAAAAGAGTGAAGTCCTCTGCGGAGCTGAAATGTTGCTGTTGGCACTCAAAGCTGTGAGAGTATTCATGTCTGGTGCAAAGTGGGGGGGGCGATCTTCAGGAATTTAGCCCTCTGTGGAGGAGTAGTGGCGCCGGGTCAAACAAACCGGGGTGCCTGCATTGTGCTGTCAGTCGTCGCGATCACTCTCCTCTGTACGGTCTCTATGATTCCAGTTGATCAGGATGATGGCCGGAAGTAGTTTTCAAATACCTACTACGGCAGCGAGAGGATCTCAGGCGATTCCTTGGCATGCCTGAAGAGCTGCAGGGTTCAGACAGCATGCCGGGCCTGAGGCAGATCAAAGCATGCTTTCGGCTGAGGTTCATGTCTCGCGTTGATTAGTACTCACGATCAATTCTTCAGGTGGCATGTAGGGTTGTTCTTGCCAGCAGGAAGCCGCGCAGTGCTAATGTAAAGGCGTCCTTGAATCGTGTCTGGGCAGGCGCGCGTCATAGCGGGAGACCAGGAGCACACTAGTATGGGCGATACGCTTGCCATGGACCTCGGCGACGGTCCACTGCAGCGGCAGCGAGCAGCCGCCGCGCTAGTTCACGAGCAGGTCACGGCAGAGACGGAGGATCACGAGGACCACACCTTCGCGGTGCGCTGACCCCCTGCCGCTTCGCACCCCCCGCTGTCCGCAAGCCGTGTACCTCGCGAGACAATGATATGAAGCAAGCATTGCGTGCAGGGGGTGATGTTCGACGTGCGGACGCGCGAGCTCAAGGGGGCCGACTACATTGAGATTTCGTCCATCTGGCTCCGCGGCGATCTGGGGCCCATCACCATCTGGTCCTGTCCTGGCGGGTACCAAAACCACCACGAGTGCGAATCTATGTGGACACGCCACTACCAGCGCACCCATACATCATCGCCTCATGTGTGTCCATATCCCCCTTCCCCCCACACCTGGGTGCCGCAGTGCCATCAGTCCCGCAGGCACTGAGGCGCGGAGTGTGTTGTCAGGAACTGGTTGAAATGACCTTGGACACGCCAATCCGCCTGGTCTCTTGCATTCCCACCAGTCCCCCGTCCCTGAGAGTCGAGCCGTTAGCCAACTTGCCATAAATTTTGCAGCGGTGTGGTTCTTGCTCGGGTCTGACGTCCTGGATACTGGCAGGCGCCCGCGACCAAGTGCGGTATCTACGCGCACGCTGCCTGCCCCGGCGACGACCAGGTCACAAGCTGCGCCTGCGCGCCAGACCAGGCGACCGCGCGTTGCTGGGCTGATGATGCGGTGGGGCCGCGGAAACAGATAGTCTACGACAACCAGCGAAACTCGGTCTCCCACTCAGACCTCTTCATAGACATCCTTCCAGGTCCCCAGAAGAACCCCTAGCCCCTTGCACACCAATGACAGCACCGCCTGCGCTGTGCGTCCTTGCACCTGCGACCTCAACGCGCGCCCCAAATGGCTCGATCCCTGTCATTTTGATGGGTGTACGCACGGGATGCGCTCACTTCTCAATCGGGGGCGGTGCAGGGCTCGCGCACCTTTCGGACCAGCCCTTCTCTGGAAGTCATCAATTCATGGGATGGTGGGGTCGCCCCTGGCGCGAGCGCCGTGAATTTGTCGGCCGTCTCTCGTATGGTCAGTGCCGCTCCACGCCATTGTCATGTACCCGTGAGCATCCCTGCGTAATGACAGATGTGCTGGAACAGGCGTGCGGTGGCTGTTGTGGAACCCCGAGGTGCACACACAGTTTCCCGTGGCGCTACAGGACATCATGTGGGCGGTTTTCATGTCGCGGCACCAGCGCGCGGCTGCCTCATTCTTGCACTATCTCGACGATGAGCAGCTTTTTTACATCATGAACATGGTGGAGTGGTGGGATATGGAACCTGTCAAGGAAGAGCTCAAGGCTCACGAGCCGAAGGTCTCAACAGATCTTCTACGACCAGCAAGCCCAAAGCGCGGATGAGTGAAGCGATTCCTGCCTTGCTGTCCATGATGCAGGCACCAACACTGATCCCACGGTCGGATTTGCAGATGAACAGGCAGGTGCTTGCAAGGATGCCGCACCCATACGGCCGGGGTGGTTGGCACGATGTGAGACACTCCTTTGAGAACTCGCCAGATGTTTCCTTGGGCGCAGGCATGCAAGGGATGAATGTCGCTGACGTGGTGTGTGTGCAGTCGGACGAGGACGAGGATGAAGATGAGGAAGAGCTCGAAGCCCTCGATTCGGAGGATGACGACGACGATGATGATGACGACGACGACGATGAAAGCGAGAGTGAGAGCGAGGAGGATGAAAAGGATGACGGTGAGGTGGGCCTTCAGAGAGACATCGATGAAGAAGATCAAGAAGACGCTAGGAAGTGCACCAGCTCCCAGGTCCGTTTCCATTACCTTCTTTCTCGTTCAGTCTCAGGTGTCGTTCATGCCCACAATGTAAACTGTCGGGTTAGACTTGTTGCTAGATTTCAACGAAAGGAGCCCTGTCCAATCCCTGTGTGCGAGGTAGCCCTCACTGATGTGAAAGGGGTCGTAATCTGTAGGACATGCACGTGGAAGAAGGCGAGGGCAATGGCAGTGGCAACGGCAACGGCGATGGAGGAGCTGATTAAGGGTTGCTGCGCCCTCTCGAGCAAAAGAATCATTTAGGGGCTCATGTTTGACGACCAGGGCCGACTGCGGGTGCAACCACGTTGGTATGCATGAGTTCATATTCGCGACCTCGAGGCGAGACTCGGGAAAATGAATAGGGTGCATGCTTTTATGCGTGCTTGTAGCTACCTCATGATTGTGCATCACCACAGCCTCTGCACGCTCGTAGGGCTTTTGGAATTCAGGATCCATCAGAGGTCCTGGAAACCATCTTTCGACATCCTCTCGATATCTTCTCGGCCAAACACTTTGATGTTTTCCATCCCCGGCATCCCCTTCAGCTTCGCCAGCACATCGTCTACACTCTCGTCCTTGTCGCCTGTGGGATCCCGCAGCGAACCACCACACTCCATCAAAACTTCAATGCAGATCTGCAGATATCAAGCGGGTGCTCTCTAGGGATACAAGGCAGTTGTTGAACGTTGGGGGTTTGCGGAGCAGGCCTGTAGGCTCCTCGTGATGGGAAGGTAGCACCGGAAGGTGTATCGACTCACGGACCTGCAGTGCTCCACGCGCCACGGATCATCTGACTGCCAGAACTAAGGAGGAAGGCTTGGGAAATGCGACGGGAGGGCCTCGGCAGGAGAGGGAGATAGTAAGACCTTTTCGATGAGGTAGGCTTTCTCAGCACCCTTGCAGGCCTTGCAGCCGACGCCTCGCTCGCGCAAGAGCGCCAAAAGTTCCTGCCAGTGACACGAGGACATTATGCAAGTCTTGAAGTTTCGGCGTGGAAACACGGGCAGGAGAGCAATCTAGACACGTTCGGCCTGGGAATTGACCTTCACACGCATCTTTTCCAGAGGCTTGTCGAGCGCCGCTAGCGCTGCATCCCGAGCCTCCGCCACATCCCCTGTTCCGTCCTCCTGTACAAGTGCCAGACCACCCCATGTCGCTCTCGGGGCACGGTGCCTCTGCCGAACCCTAATGCAACAAGTGAGGAAAGGCGTGACATACAGCACGGGTTGCACCTGACGAACAGCTTCTGCCGCAAAACATAGCAGCAGCGCGAACAAAGGAAGGGTCGCGCTCCCCATAGACGCTCTTTGGTGAAGTAGATGGAAACCCATAATAATGACACTAATAAATTCGTAGCGTGACCATTGCGAACTGCGACTGCCCAGGCAAAACACACCTAAAGGAAAAAGCCTCAGCAGGGAGTAGCAACAATAGCAAAACCACATCGTTTCAGCAGATATATTGGAATCTCGCGAGATCTCGCAATACACGCTCGACAAACACAGGCCTCCACACAGGCGAGCAGCAGGGCCTGCCGAGCGCACCATCAGGTGCGCAGGGCGCTGTTCCGTTTTGATTTAGAAGTTCACTTTTGATTAAGAAGTTCAGCGTCAGCAGCACCCGCAGCAAGCGCAGCTCGCTTGATGGCGATGCAGGCTGGCAATGGTAATCAAGCCAGTGCGCATAGCATTCATGGCTCTGTGGCGCGGTCAAATTCTTCGGCGCAAGTTCTCGGGCAAAAAATTGGAAGTATCGTAGAGGCTATGACCATTCTGGCGGGCGCTGGAGTCCCACAACACGCCCTCGACAAGATTAGACTGGTCTCGTTCCCTTCCAGCGGCTCTCGCTTCGGCATGTGAAGTAATTTTCTCTGTGAAGTTGCTAGAGTATGATTGTGCCTTTTGAGTGGATCAAGTCCCTTACAATTGCGCCATCTTCTCCTTCTGAGGCTGTGCACCGATGTCAGATCGTGGCTACGGAAGCAGCAGTCTCTGCAGACCTCAATGCTGCGTTCACGCTTCCTGCAAACTCACCGGTGGCGTTGGTGACAACAACGGGCCCTCCTACAGCACATTTGCCTTCAATGGCTACAGGCGCACAGCTGATCTCGCGCCATCCCCTCATTCCTTCTGGCATGGGAGAGTCGCTTATGCACCCTTTCAATGCTTCATCACTGTCGGCAAGTCTGGCTGCAGCACAGACACCAGCACATCCGCCAGCGCAGTCGACCTTCATTTATCCGACCCAGACAAGTCATATACCTCAGGCTGCACCTCTGCCTCGCCCTCCATACAGTGCCTATCCGATCACTCCGCTGGTAAGCGTTTTCCTGCACCGACTGCTTGGTCTGATTTGATCTGTTGAGTAGAACTTGCTGTCCGATCTTACTCAACGCCTACAGCAGGCGCCCTCGTCGTCAGTGCCAGCATCTACAGGCGTTCCTGGTTTCGAGGCGAGTAATGCATATAACATAGCTATATCCGTGCCCTCAAGACCTATCAAGCCAGCAGGTGAGGCGAAACGCGCGCACCCGACAGTTATGTTTTTCGTCAAAAAGAACTGTGGCGAGATGCAAATCCATTGACGTTTCCACACCGCAGGAAGTAAAGGACAGCAACTGTGCGAGAAGGAGGCAATCGAAATATACTTGCTCCGAAACCATGCTGCTTGCGAATCCGATCGATTGCTGGTTGCCAAAAGGTGTGTGATCCTCCCTGGCCTGGAGCTGACTTGCAAGATGAATTTTCTTGATCGTGTCGACAAATTTGTTTGAAAAGAGCCGCAGATATCGCTTGTGAGTTGACAACATATTTTTGAAAACAAACAAACAGATACGGGGTGTCCTCCAAGACTGTGCTTGACGTAATGCGAGGTCGGACATGGATCTATGCGACACGCCATCTTTGGTCTCCTGAAGAAGTTGCGGCACGAGAGGCACGCGCCAAGTCCAAGAGTGAGAAGAACGTGGCATATCGCGCGTCCCGAGAGGTGTGGGCTAAGGTCAAGGAGGAAAACGAGAAGGGCAACGAAAAACACTTCAAAGTTGATGCGGCAGCAGAGGCGGCGGCAAAGGCGGCAGAAGCAGCAGAAGAAACATCTTCATCTTCAGACGGTGGCAAGGTTCTTTGCCCATTCACAAAACCGCTGATAACATGTCGCGCACAGTGACGAGGTCTCTAACATCTCGAGTTGCGTTTGCCCTCTGAACATCTGTTATGCATTCTTTCTGTCATGCTTTCACGAAGAGGGATGTGTTCGCCTTCAGCGCAAACTCACCGTTTTCGTGGTCGCAGGAAACCTCCTCATCGGATGGGTCGTCATTCTACGGTGTCAAGGAGACGTCCGCATCGGACTCGGATGGCGCCAAAGAAATAAAGACTGAGTAGGTGACTGGGCCACGCTGCAGAAACCAGTAGGGATTTCTTTGAATGCACTGTACGTGCATCAGTCTTAAGTGCACTGCAGTTTGGTGCGTCTTGCCAAAGTAGTTCTCTGCCTTCCAGTGCATGATGACTTCAGTGGCGCTGTACAAGAAGGCTCTCCTCGCGATTCCAGTTCGATGGCGAGAGTGCATGTGTCGCTCCAAGGTTGCAGGTAGTCCATACAAGGAGCCACCAATAAGCCCAGCTCACGAGGCGGGCGAGTCCCCTCCGCCCAGCACCCAGTCTCGCAGTCCACAGCACGAGGGAAGCGAAGTGCCGTGTGAATTACGCGGTGGGTAGGCAGCGCCTCCGTGAGCATGACTTGAAGCGTTTGCAAGGCGACATCGTTCGTAGCGGCAGCCACGTGAGACAGATTGTCGCAGCGGCAGCAGCGCGAGATGGCCGCAGTGCAGGGTGGTCGAGGTGCAGCCGAGGAGCAATAAACGGGCCTGAGCTCAAATGCTAGTGCACATGTACGACTGAAAATATATCGGAAGTCTCTACTTGACCGAACTTTGCTCCAGGCTGACTTATCCGCACAATCTACATGATACAAGAAGAAAGCTACTGACAACAAACGACAACGCCAAAATCAAAAGGGCTCCACGAGGTGCCACGCTCCTGATAGAGCACTCCGCGGCTATATATCTCCCGCATTCCCCTCGAGGCTCTGTCTTTCCATTTTCGCCTCGGGCGGCAGCGCACTCATGTCCTCGCGCACTCATGTCCTCGCGAAGAGCGCCTTTCGGTTCCCCATGGCACGCTTCAGAATGTCGCTCACCCCATCGGCACCGTTGATCGCGTTGTGCCTCGCATCCTGTGATCAAAACAGTTCTTTTTGTCATTCCGCGATGTTTTCAAAGCGCCCGAATAATCTGGCTTACCACATGGACGCTCTCTCACACCTCGCAAACAACGCCTGCAGGTGGGGACGCACCAGCTCGGCCTTGGTCGTCCGCGGGGGACCCGACCACGGCTTGAAGATGGACGAGTGGTGGCCCAGCGCAGATTCCGCATGGCTGCGCATTGTTCACCCACTCCGTCAGCTCCCTTATCGGCAGAGTCCGCTCAACGACTTGGCCAGGACAGGTAGCTGACAGCCCAGCACAGCTGCTTGACTTGCAAGGTCTAACACAGAAGACAGGACCGCTCCAGGAGAGTACTAGCAATCTTCCTCTCTCTAAATCACTCACGTACACTCTCTCTCTCACGTGTGTGCGTTCTATCCCGCAGCACATCCCGCGGCACAGCTTGTCTCTGCCGCTTCCGGAGGCACGGCTGGCAGCCCGGAGTGGGGAGGGAGGCGCATAAATGGCCATTTATGCGCAATGAGCGCTGCGCACAGCTGAGAAGCTCTGGGTTCTGCATAATGACACAGTGTGAAAAATGGGGCCACACTTGCTCTCCGCGGCGCCTCTGACGAACATGTTCATGCCCCCGAACAGCTTCGGGAAGGACATTGTTGGTGCCTGTTGGGTGGTTGCCAGATCGGGCACCTGATTTCTATGCCTGTGCTTGGAGCTCTTTATCTACGAAGCTTGTTGCTCACAGTGGCGAACAGCAGTTTCTTAGGGCCGGGGACGGCAGGCCGGCTCTGCTGGCCAACTGCCCACGTCAAGCGGCCCCCGGAGCTAGCCTTTCCGTTCTGACATGGCGAACTCAGGTCCGCTGCTCGCCCCCCCTCGCTCTCTTGCTCTCTCGCTCTCTCGCTCTCTCGCTCTCTCGCTCTCTCGCTCTCTCGCTCTC
>ENA-UOXV01005638-UOXV01005638.1-marine-metagenome-genome-assembly--contig:-NODE-5638-length-13580-cov-4.780776_pt1 | contig 13580 bp, 12 predicted proteins | sample MGYA00238165_ERZ766961 | MGnify/ENA primary metagenome ERZ766961 (study PRJEB28924, sample SAMN03173240) | marine metagenome | biome: Marine; feature: Water; material: Subsurface seawater | place: North... | reverse complement strand
GAGCTCGACGCCGTCATGAGCGCCCGCGACGGAGGAGGATCGGGCGGATCGTCATCCGGCGGCGGCGACCACGAGAGTTCACGGCGCCTGAAGACGGAGCTGCTGGTCCAGATGGACGGCCTGAACCGCGACGATGGCGAGCTCGTGTTCTTACTCGCCGCGACGAACTTACCGTGGGAGCTCGATCCCGCCATGCTGCGCCGGTTGGAGAAGCGCATCCTCGTCGGTTTGCCGGGGGAGGACGCGAGGCGTCGGATGATGAGCCGGTACCTCGAGCCGCACGATGTGGCGGCCGACGTGGATCTGGCGGCACTCGCGGCCAAGACGGACGGGTACTCGGGCGCGGACGTCATGCTGCTGTGCAAGGAGGGTGCGATGCGGCCTTTGCGGCGGCTCATGGAACGGTTGAACGATGATTTGGAGCCCGCCGGTTTCGGAACCGATGAAGAGGTGACGGTGGGGGAGATCACGGGGGATGACATCGTCGGGGCGTTGAGTGCGACGCGGCCGACGCAGACGGAGGCGCACGCGAAGCGGTACGTGGAGTGGACGAACTCCTTCGGGGCGGTGCTCTGAGAGTGAGTTACGTATGGTTAAGACTCTTACGCGGCGTTGCTAACTAAGTTTCGTGGAGGCGCCGTCTCTTAATAGATTTGCTTCCCTTCGAGTCGCATTCCGCGCTTGGCCGTCTTCTTCTTAGCCTTGACCTCCTTCCTGTCCGCGTGCGAGATACCCCGCGCGATGGCTTTGTTCTTTCGCTTGGTCACGCCCCTCAGCACCGTCCGCTTCTTGAGCTTGCCGAGGCCCGCGGTGAGCGCGCGTTGCGACGGCGCCGCCGCATTTTGCGCGTCCTTCACGCCTCCCCCATCGGTATCCTCCGCCATCGCCTCGGATATCGCGGAGCCCGTGAGCCATCCCCCGCCGTCGCCCCCGGACGGCTGTGCGACCGTCATCGGCTCGTCCACCGCCCCCTTCTTGCTCCGTCGTCGGCTCTTGCCCATGTGTAGTGTGCTGGTCGTAGTGATGAATGAGGTGCCGCATTTTTCGAGACTCTTTGGGGGAGACGATTGCTGACACGCGCCGCGCGCCAATCTGCCGTCAACTCCAACAAAGAGACGTTGTGTTTTCTGCGTGGGGCGCCACAACGAACTGCACTGCACGCCCCCATACACCGCGTCGCACGATGCCCCCGATGGACGAGGCCAGGCGCGCTCGGCTCCAGGCCAAGCTCGACGCCGAGACTCTCAAGGGAACGCTCGCCAACAAGGTGCGCGCATCACCGATGACCCGCCGTCGACCGACCCCCGCGGTCATCGCCCCCGGACTAAATTTGGAACTTCCCAATCCGTACTCCTCCGATGACCCCGATGACTCACCCTCGTTCCACCGCCCCTCCGTGTGATCCTCCGCACAGGTCAAGATGTCCGCGAGCTCCACCGCGAAGACCCGCAACCTGGTGCTCGATACCCACGACAAGAACATGTTCGTCACCGGCGACAAGCCGTCGCTGCCCGCGCCCCGGTCGTCGTCGTCCCGATCGGTCACGGTCAACTCCACCGCCCGAACCTCACACGGCGGCAAGTCGACCACCGCGTCCATCCCGAAGTACGCCGCGTCCCTCACCGGCATGCCATCCGAGGGCGGCGTCACCCGCAAGGTGGGCGAGCCCTCCAACCGGGACTGGGCGGTCATGTCACGCTTCGAGATGGAGGTGTATGCCCGGCAGCAGAGTCAGATCAAGTTGGAAGAGAAGCGGAACAAGGTGGCGCAACGAGCCGAGCTCGATACGCAGATGAACTTGATCGAGCGACGCAAAGCGCGCGCCAAGGAGGAGAAGGCGGCGATGGCCGCCGCCGTCGCCGCGGACGTCGAGCGGTTCAGGAAAGAAGAGGAGGTCAAGAAGGTTGTCCAGCGAAACAAGGATGCGGCGGTACGAGCGGAGCAGGAGAAGATCATGGCGGAGATCGAGCTTCGCAAGGCGGCGTTTGAGCAGGCGAAACGGCTGGAAGAGGAAGCGGCGCTGGCGGAGATCACGCGGCAGCTCGACCAGGAGAAGGTGGACAAGGCGAGTAAGCTCGAGAAGCTCAAGAAGGATGCCGCCGTCACGATGCGTTTCAACCGAGAGCAGGATGCCATCAAAGCCTCCGCCTTGCGGCGGGAATTAGAGGAGGACGCTCACAAGCAGGCTGAGTACGACGCCTTGCTCGAGGCGCAGGAGAAGGCGCGCGCTGACGCGCTCGAAGCGTTCCACGCCAAGATCGCCGCGCGCGCGGGTAAAGCCGGCGAGCAGGCGACCGCGGCGAGGGAGGCGAAGGAACGGGAGGAGCACGAGCGGAACCTCCGAGTTCAATCGGAGAAGGATGCCGCGCAGGCGCATAAGGATGCGCTCGCGGCGCAGAAGCGCGCGGCTGCCACGTCCGCGCAGCTCGAGATGCTCGAGCTTCAGCTGGCGATCAAGGCGGAGGAGGCGGCGAAGCGGCGGGAGGAAGGGGAGCGGTACGCGCGGGAGGTTGCGGCGATGACGCATACGGCGGAGAGGAAGGACAAGGCAGCCGCCGCGGAGCGAAGGGCGAATGCCGTCATGAACCGACTGGCGCTGGAGGCGCAGATGACGGAGAAGCGCGAGCGGAAGAAGATGGCGCACGATGATTTCATGGACGAGACGGAGCTCCGCATGAACACCGCCATCTTGACCCAGGCGCGCGCGGTGGTTCTCGACGGCGATGCGTTTTGATAGCGACGATCGGTAGTAGGCGGGTGTAAATGATTAAAATAAATCGCCAACGTGAGTTCACTTCACGGCGCCGTCGGCATGTTGGACCCCGGTAGACCCTCCGCGACGGGATCCATCCCCGTCGGCATCTGATCCGCGGGGTCCATCCCCGTCGGCATCTGATCCGCGGGGTCCATCCCCCGCACGCTACCCCCCGTCGTGGGCCGTGAGCTCGGCCTGCTGAAGTCCTTGGAGCGCGGTACACCCCGCCGAGCCAACTCCGCTTCCAGCGCCGCGGTGTCCATCGAGTTCAAATCGGGTTTTCTGTACGTCCCCGGCAGACCAACCGGCGTGGTTCCCCGCGACGGTGCCTTCGCCCCCGACACCCGCGGGCCCATGGCGTTGCCGAGCCGAGGCGAGGTGGTACTCGTGGGCGGCCGGGACGACGGCGAGCGCGCGGGCGGCGCGCTGTACTCCTTCGGATCCGCGGTCGCCAAGTCGAGCATGTCTTGCACGAATCTCGAATCGACCGTCGCGGACGTGCCCGGCCTGGATCCAGCCCCGCCCCTGCGCCGCTCCGGCATGGGCAGCGGCGGCATCTCCGGCGGCGCGCCGTCGCCCTGCGTGAGCTCCCCGTTGTACGCGAAATCGCACACGAGCTCGGCGAACCGCAGGAAGTCTTCGATGTACAGCCAATGGTCTTCTCGCGCGAACACGACGGTGGTGCTCTGTTCGATGAGCCGCCCGCATTCCTTGACGCCCTCGACCGGGAAGATCTGCGATTTCCCACCCGCGAGCACCAGGCACGGGACGCGGATGCGTCGTAGGTACGGGCGCCAGTCGATCGCGGTGTGGTCCGCCATGATCTGCCCTAAGCCCTCCGGGTGCGCCTTCAACGTCTCCGCGATCAATAGCCTCTCGAGCGCGGGATCGATGTCGGTGCTCAGGCACGACTCCGCGTTACCCTTTGCGAATCCGACGTAATCGTACTTGAGCAGCTCCTGGAGCCGTGTCAGGGACGGTACGTCGTAGCACCCGCGGCTGCCGAGTTCCCAGTCCGGCGCGCGGTTCTGCAGCGGCGCCTGGTCCACGAACACCCCCGCCTTGACCCGCCCTTCGCCGAAGAGCGAGAGGTAGCTCCAGATCACCGCGCATCCCATGGAGGTACCGACCAAGGTGACGTTGTCGAGCTCGAGGTGATCGAGGAGGTCGCGAAGGTCCGCGGCGAAGCGCGCGACCATGTACCCGTAGCTCGGTTTCTCGGACTCGCCGTGGCCGCGAAGGTCGTATCGCACCACCATCGGCGGGCGATTCCGCCCGGCGAGGATGTGCGAGAAGGAGTTGTCGAAGTAATGCTTGCTGCCGCTCCAGCCGTGGACGAGGACGACGGGGGAGTCGCCGGTGTTGTTCTTGCCGAAGCCGACGCCCGCGTACTCGTACGCGAGGCGGACGCCGTCGTTCGTCAGGAAGGTTCCCTGCTGCCGCTGCATGGTGGTGGCTCTCCGTTGATGTGAGAATTGCCGGGCGAGAATTGTGCCTTTTTGGGTGCGTGATCCGCCCGCACAACTTCGAAAAAGGCGAATTGAGATGAATTGACCTCCTCACAACGACTCTCTCTCTAAGACTATCTATGGTACAGACGCGACTATCTCCTCACTTGCCACCCGACTTATTCTCCAGCGGGGTCCCTTTCTTGTGCTTCACCCGCCCCGGCACCTCGTCGATCGCCGTCTGATGCCGAAACTCGGACAAGTTATGCATCAGCCGCGGGTACTGCGTTTGGTAATCGGGAGGGTTACTGTACACCCCGCCCAAAGCTTCGTACTGGTAAACCTCCGATTTGATGTGGTTCGCGTGCACGCGCATCAAGTCCGCCTTTGGAACGTAGTTTGCGAATATGACGATGCCAAGGCACAGGCTCTGCACGAGCGAGATGACCATGACGCCGTAGCCGCCCATGTTGCTCGTGGTCTCCGCTGGCAACACGGCGACGACTGGCACTAAGATGGCGCACACCGCGCCCCAGAAGATGCCGGCTCTGTGCTTTGCGATGTTCTTCTCCGCCTTGTACTGGAACCCCATCGCGGTGCGGACCAGTGCGTAGAGATGCTGCGATTGGATCTTGGAGATGTGCTGGCAACGCTGCAGCTCGTCGACGATGTCGTACATGGTGCCTTCGTACTTTGGCGCGGGTCCGAATCCAATTGAGCGAATCAGCCTTTTGTACCACACGTTGGACACGGGCGCGGAGAACTCGTACGCCTCGTCCCATTGGCCTCCGAAGCAGCAGCAGCACGACGCCTTGATCGGGAGCCCGTGTCTCAGAACCTTGTTCGGGCGCTCGATGTCAATCACCGCATCCTTGTCGGGAGCGTAGGCAACCTCGAATAATTGCTTACGAGCGGTAGGTGGATACAGGCCGTATCCTCCCTTGGGCCCAGGAGCGGTGGAGGCGGGGGTGACGGGCGCGACTTGGTTCGTGCCCGCCGGCTTCGGCGTCGTCAAAGCTTCGGACATCGCGGCCGTTGGTATGGACGAGATGTTCACGCGTGGACGGCGCGGAGGTCTGTGGGCAAGCCAATTAACGAGCATAATCCTCTCGGTCTGGTCAAAGTCACGAAAAAACGCGGCGCAACGCTCACTCAGCGCGCTCAGATTTCAGGGTCAACAACGATTTCAAATCGGATCTAAAAGTCGATCGATATGCAAGCATTTGAAAGAGACACCACGGTCAACTTTCATCGGTGATTTGTGGACGAGATCTCATCTCTGGGCACCTTCTCCTCCACCGAGCACGCCAGAGCGATGTTGCGCGCGGCGGCGCTTCGGGCGCTCTCCGGCGCGCGCACGTCGACGTCCACACGCATCAACACCGCGTCGTCGTTCGCGGCGGCGCGTCGACACGCGTCATCGTCCGGCGGAAAGGCCGGCGACGACGACGACAACGGCCACGACCCGTACGGGGACTGCACGTCGAGCGGATGGGAGGGCACCGAGGGCGCCGGGGAGGGCACCGAGAAGCTCAAGTCCCCACCCACCACGCACGACGACGACAGCTGGGAGGCTAACTTCGAGGATCTCATGGCCATGGAGGACAGCTACGGGAGCGGCGTCGAGGATCTCAGCACCGCCGCGATGGAGATGGCCAACGCGCGGATGGCGGAGCAGAAGCGGCTTCAAGAGGAGATGAGGCGACTCCGGGGGGTCCAGCCCGGGGACAGGGTACGGATCCGGGTCCGGCACGGCGCACCGTACCCGGACCCGATCAAGCGGTACCACTACACATCCCCGTTCGGAGGCGCGGGGCTCGGGCACGATCCCGGGGCGGCCGCGAAGGGGGGCAAGACGGCCGCATCTGATTCAGAGACGCAGAGGGACGAAGAAGAGATCGAGAAGGCCGCGAAAGGTGATAGCACTACGAACAAAGCGGCCGCCGCCCGGGATAAAGGAGACAAACGGCGGTGGAAGATCGTCGTGGAGATCGGGTACGTCTGCTGCGTCCGCGGACAACGCGTGGGGATCAAACGCAACGGACACCCGGAGGATACGAATACCTCCTTCCCGACGTACCCCAAGTCGTGGGTCGAGGTGCTCAACGTCGGGGAGATGTGGGACATGAAGACGGGACCGCGGAACCTCGGCGCGTTCGCCAGCGAGGAGGACTACGCGCAGGCGCAGGAGGCATGGGCCGAGGCGACGAACTTCGGGAACGACGCAGGCGCCGACAAAGCCACCGCGGGCGCCGCCAAATAACTCTTAGCCAAAAAATCAATCATTTTTCTCATTTTTCACGACGCCGCTACCCTCTGTCCTTGCGGTCAGCCTCCGGCGTATCCTCCGCGGAATGAAGCTCCTTGTACCAATCCCTCTTCGCGGGTACCGTCCCCGCGATGGAACCTCCTCCGCCCAAAGCGGACCCGCCTCCGAAGATCATCGGGTTCGCCCTCGGCGCCGGGGGCTGGATGGGCTCGGGCGTCTGCTCGTACACGCCGGGGTCGGCGCCGGTGGCCGTCGCGCCAAAGTCCCGTGGTTGCCGCGCGATCTTCTCGCGTTCCCCTTTACGTGACTCCTTCTTCTCCTTCTTCTCCTTCTTCTCGCGCCGTCTCCGTTCGCGGTCGTTTCGTTGGACGTCCACGACGTTGGTCGGCTCCACCTTGTTCGAACCGAGGGGCGAAAGCAAACGCATCGGCGACATCATCGACGGTGACGCTCGCCCCGACCCCCCGCGGGACCCGTTATCCTCCACGGAAGTCTCGAACGGGTTGGGCGATGCCGGCGTCGAGTTCACCGCCGAACGCGTGTCCACCGCCTCGTCACCGTCGAACAGCTTGACCCCTTTGACGCCGTCCTCGATCGGAACGATGGCGGCGTTGAAACTTTCGTCTGGGGACCGCCCCTGCGCCGGCGTGACGGAGGGCGAATCCTCGGTTCCCTTCTTGCCCTTACGGAACATACGCCGGAACGCGGCGTTGATGATGCCCTTGTTCGCGCCTCTGCGCTCGCCCTCGTCGTCGTACGCCTCATCTTCCTCGTCGTACGACTCGTAGTACGGGTCCTCTTCGTAAGGGTAAAAGGAACCACCGTCGGAGTATTCGCCGTCGTCTCTGTACTCGGGCAACCTTGCGAGTTCGATCTCGTCGTCGTTGGACTCGGCACCCCCGTCGGCACCCCCTTCGTCCCCGGAGCTCAAAACGGACTCGCCGCTCTCCCCGTCGGATTCGTCACCCTCATCGATCGCGTGAATCCCGGGTTTGTCTTCCAGCTCGTCGGACCAAACCTCTTTATCGCCGCCACCGCCGGATCCGAAAACCTGGTTACGACCGGTGACTAACGAAGGCGGCTCGATCTCCCTCGCCATCCGTCGTCGTCGACCGAGCGCCGCCGCCGCCGCCGCCGCGGACGCAGCCTCCGCCTCCGCACCCGCGCCGCCGTCCTGCTGCAGGTACACGTCGAACACGATCTTACCGCCTTCCAACTCGCTCAACACGTCGTTCGTCACCGCCGACACCGAATGAGACCGCTCGTAACGCAACGTCGCCGACGCACCGCCGACGGAGGACCCGGCGTTACCCCTGAACCCACGGAACATCGCGCTCCCTTTGCCTTCGTTCACCGCAACCACCGGAACAGACGGAGTCGCGTGGACCTGTTAACAAAACACGCGTGCCGTCAGTCTAATTTCCCATATGAAAACAAAAAAAAGAAACTCACCGCGCCCCACCCGGGTCCCAAACCCGCGCAGTGGTACCGCACGCGGAGCGTCGCCGTCACCTGCCCAGTCCCCGGCCGTTCGTTCTTGTCCGCCGTGGTCGGCCGGTCCAGAAACCCCGCCTGCGCGGCGGTCCGCGGAAGCCCCGTCGCTCGCTTAATCTTGACGAGGAAATGCGTCGACGTTCCGATCAACTCGCGAGGGTCGTCGACGGCGTCACCGTCCGGCAGTGGCGTCCCGTGTCGATCGCACGGCACCGCGGATACCTCCAGCGTCCCCCTCCGTTCCCCGTCCGGTCCCACGATGGCCGGGTAGGACGTCTCGGTGTCCAGGAGGTACGCCAGCGGCTCCGTCGCTAACTCAGCGGTGCCCAGCTTGCGCATCTCCCGCGACGCCTCCGCCAGAGCGCTCGCCTCCACCGCCTCACCCGCCTCGCCCGTGAACAGCTCGCCCTCGGACCACTGCGCGAACACCTCGCGCCATTCGTCTAGGCGCCGTGATAAGGCGTCCGCGGTCCACGTGCTCTTACGCCCGGTTTCGTTCCATGTGACGTCCACCGCAACCTCGAGCGCGTGATCCCGCGACGTCTCCGCCTTATTCTTTCCTTTGTGATCAGCCGCGCGGATCGTCAACGCGGATGACTGGGCGTCCACCAGGGTCGGCACGAAGTTGACCCCCACGTCGAATTCCGAGATGAGCATGTTGGCCTCGTTGGCGAGTAGGATGACGCTTTCTAGATCCCGTTCGAGTTGTCCGGACATACTTCCAGAAGCCGTCGCGATACCCCCCGCGGCGTTTCGAACGCTTGCCACCTCTTTGGCCACGCGCTCGCGCCGCGCGGCGTCGATGTCGACGTTCATCTGGTCCCGCGTGTGCGCCAGTTTATCGGCCCACGGAATCGCCGATTGGGGCCGGGCGCCGCCGCTCCCTTCGTCGAACAGAGGGTTGTTAGTCACCAAGTTTTGTTTACGGTTAACCACCGCGCTGCTGACGATGTGCCGCGCCCTGTCCGCGTACCGCAGCGTGGACAACGTCTCGTCGTAGTTCACCGCCGCCGGGGACAGCGCCGCGATCATCACCGTCCGGGAGTTACCGCCGAGCGAATCTTTGAGTAGAAGCGTGAGCGTGGAGTCGCGATAGGGAATCTGTTTGCTCCCTTTTCCCTTGCCGCTTCGCTCCGCCAACGCCGCTATGCAGTTACCCAGCGTGGAGAGCGACTTGTTGATCGCGGCGCCCTCCTTCAGACGCGTGCCGCTCGACCCCGCCGCGTCGGATCGTTCCGACCCCGCGAGGTCGACTAACGAGATCCGACTGGAAACCTCCGACCCGTCGGGCTCCCACCGGCGGACCCGTAGCTCGACGATGGTGTGCGCGCGCGATGAGCTGGCGTTCATGTTCGTCGCCGCGACCGTCCGCGCGTTGCTCCCGCGCTCCATCAGCTTCTCCACCTCCGCGTAGTCGCGCACAGCGCACGGGGTCAAGCCCTCTACGTACGAACCCGCCGTCGGATGCGTCCGAACTTTGAGCCCCGCGCTCTCCGACGTCTCGAACGGGTTGGCGTTCGTGGCGACGTCCAGTAAGTCCTTGACGCGCTCGTTGTAGATCTCGATCATGGTCACCTCCACCTGCGCGTCAGTGGAAGATGAACCGCCGCCCTTTCGCAGCCGGGCGAAGATCTCGCGGCACGCCTTCGGGACTACTCCCTCCGTCGCTTCGTCGCCGCCGCCGACCATGGAGTAGGACTTGCCGCTGCCCGTCTGTCCGTACGCGAACAGGCAGACGTTGTACCCTTTCCACGCGTTCTCCAAGACGTCCTTCCCGACGCTGTCGAAGACGTCTTGCTGCGACGCGAACGGCGGGGCGGTGGATGCCGGGTCGTGCGACCAGAAGGAGTAATCAAACGTGAACGTCTTCTCGTCGCCGGTCGTGGGGTTGACGATGGTGGTGGCCTTGTCGGACATGCGGAGGACGCACGGTGAGCCGAGCTGCTTCTCGCGGGCGTTGAACGGGCGGCATCGTACCGCGACGCGCACGTTGCCGCCGCCGCCGCCTGTCATGGGACGGGAAGGGGCGAAGGAATGAGTGGGCACTTTACTTTTGATTTGCAATCTCGGGGCGCGGGCTCGAGACGCGCGCGCGTGGGGTTGAGGGTTCGGGCGTACCGTCTGTGTCGGTGTCCGGCATGCTTCGTGGGGCGTGAGGCGTCGAGCGCGGCCTCGACCCTCCCCTCCTCACCCGACTCGGGCGGTCGCCCGTGTCGTTCGGACTGGTGCCTCCGGGAAAGGGCGCGTGTGTCTCGGCTGTTTCTCGGACTGGCTGATGACTTTTGAAAAAGTTTACAACGACGCCGCTCTCTCACTCTCGCCTGCGGTAGTACTCGTATCGCCGCGAGATGGTCGATCTGAACGCCGGCCTTTGCGCTCTTCCCGTGGAGCTCAAGGAGCTCATCCTCTCCAAAATCGAGCACATCGAAGCTCACCACATACTGGCGTTGAGCTCGACGTTCCAAGAAGCTTTTTCCCTGCTCAGGGCTTTGCCGCGGACTTTCGACTTCGAGGGTGTGGAGGGCGTCCTCGCCGACCACCTCGTTCGTGTCCTGGACGATGATCGTGTGCGGTCCCTGGGGAAGGAGCGCGCGTTGGAGCTCATAGGGGACGGGAACAAGGACCGCCTCTGCGAGTACGCCTGCGGACGGAGCTTCGAGGTTCTCAAGTGGGCCCACAACAAGCTCCACCTTCCGTGGGCGCCGTGTCTCGCTGGGCGCGTGAGCGACGATTTCCTCGTGTTGCGCGTGCTACGTGAGACATGGCCGCAGCTCAAGGAGTGGTGGCGGATGGACGTCCGGCCGGAGAAGTGGCGCGGGGTGACGATGGAAAACGGCCGAGTGGTGAAGCTCGTGTTGGTGAAGTTCGGCCTGACCGGAGCGGTGCCGGCGGGCATCGAGCAGCTCACGTCGCTGACGTACTTGGACCTCCGCTGCAATCGGCTGACGAGCTTGCCGGCGGAGATCGGGCAGCTCACGTCGCTGACGGGGTTGTACCTCGCCGACAACAATCTGACGAGGTTGCCGGCGGAGATCGGGCAGCTCGCCTCCCTGAAGCGCTTTTACTTCTCCAACAAAAAGCTGATGAGCGTCCCGGCCTCGATAATAAACGAGCTGAGAGCGAGGGGATGCGCCGTGTTGACTTAGGTTTAACGCGGCTATTCAATTCTTCACAACTCGTCCGACCCGCTACCAAGCAAAGCGTACTCGTGCGGCGGCCCGCTCCCGTCGTCCTTCGACTCCGGTATCCCATCCACGATCCCGGCGTCGACCCACCCCCGGTCCGATAGATACCCACCGCCCTTATTGCCGTCCGACGTGGCGGTCCCGGGGGGTAACAAGTCAGAGTAACTGCGCGTACTCGAGCCGGTTTTCACTTCGCCGGATGTCGCATCCGTTTTCGCATGCGACTCACCTTTCGACTCACCCGCCGGGTCCACCCCGTGCGACTCCCACGGCGCAGCCGGTTTACTCCCGTCCTTGTTCGCCACCACCCTGCGCCGCGCGGTGCCTTCGCCCCTCCTGGAACCCATGGGAGAGGAACCGGAGCCGCCGGTACCGCCAGAGTTCAACTTTTTATTCTCGTCTTCGTTGCTATCCCCCCGCCGTTTACCACCCCCGCCCACCCGTGGATAATACAGCGGGTTGAAGTGCAAGGTGTTCCTGTGTTCCAGTGACTTGCTCAGTTCGCCGCTGTCGTCGTGCACGCACCGCGTCGCGGCGTCCTTCGGCGGCCGGAACAAACCCGGGTCCAGCCGAAGGTTATTATTATTATTACTCGAGTGGTTCCAAGCCACGTACTCGGTCTCCACGGCGAGCACCGCGCCGCCGTCGGTCCTGTGAAACACGGACCGTATCGGCCGTGCGAAACGGCCGGTGCCGGAGCGTTCGCGGAGCGCGATGAGCTCCTCCCTGGTGCCGTAGCCGGGCACGGTGCCGTCCCACCGCTCCGCCATGAGATCGGCATCGGCGTCTTCATCTTTCGATCGATGATGATGCGAAAGGTCGTCCGGGATCGTGCCGACGCGCTCCTTACCGCGGAACGACGCGGCGACGTGCGAGAGGCGCGTCTGCACCGCCGGGCCGGGCGTCGGCGCGTGCACGCATCGCGATTCCCCCGACTTGTCGTCGTACGTCACGCGGTAGCACACGCCCTTGCCGTGGAGAATGATGAACGTCGTCGTGACCTTCCCTTCCCGCGAGTGGACGTCGATGCGCTCAGCTTGCACCTTCCGCTCGTGGTACACCGTCGCGAGCGTGCGATCGCCCGACCCAGACCCCCCACCATCGCCGTGTACCACCGCGTCGGTCTCGCCCTCGGCTCGCGTCACGCGCCACGCGACGCGCGCGACGAACGAGGGCCGGAACGCGGGAGGCACCATGGGAATGCCGGTGTCGAGGTCCACCGGGAGAACCTGACCGGGCTCGTCGCCGGGGTTCGCGACGGGCTGCACGTAATCACCGCCGACGCGCGTGGTGCACGTCACGAGACACAACACGCCAGCGATGAGCGCCGCCCCACCGAAAGGGGACGCTCGCACCATCGCGCGCCCCTTCCCACTGATGATGTTTCCATTTTTTTTGGCAGAAAAGTTTACAATTTCGTCGCGAGTCTCACAATCACTGCAAACGACCCGCTCGGCTGCCATTGACAAGAAATCAACCCCTCTATCTCTCTCTCTCTCCGCGCCCCTCGACGGAGTCACACGCCTCTAAACACCCTACCTCACTCCACCGTGGGGACGTACTTCCCAAACAACACCGCCGAGTTGTGCCCGCCGAAGCCGAACGAGTTGCTCAGCGCCACGTCCACCGCCAACTTTTCCGATGTATCCCCGACCAAAAGACCCAACTCCACGTCATCTTCCGGATCCTCCAGGTTGATGTTCGGGTGAACCTCGCCCAACTGGATCGCCTTGATGCACGCCACCGCCTCCACCGCGGACGCCGCGCCCAGGAGGTGCCCGATCATCCCCTTCGTGCTGTTGATCTTGAACACATCGTTTTTGCCAAACATGTCTTGTAAAACGCGAAGTTCAGCCATGTCCCCGGCGGGCGTGGACGTGGCGTGCGCGTTCACGTAGTTGACATCCTTCGCGTCCACGCCGGAGTCCTTCAGCGCGCGGGTGATCGCGAGCGCCACGCCCGCGCCGTCCGGGTGGGGCTCCGTCATGTGGTGCGCGTCGCAGCTGTAAGACCCGCCCAGCACCTCCGCGATGGGAGTCGCACCCTGTTGACAAAAAACACGACGTCTCAGTACAATTGCCCGTACGTACGATAACCAAAATAACCAAAAAAACCAAAAAAAAACCAAAAAAAAACCAAAATAACCAAAATAAACTCACCCGACCCAACGCGTGTTCCAAAGACTCGAGCACGAGGACGCCGGCGCCCTCGCCCATGACGAACCCGTCGCGTCCCTTATCCCACGGCCTCGACGCCGCCGTGGGGTCGTCGTTGCGCTTCGACAGCGCCTTGACCGCGCTGAACCCGCCCATCCCCGACGGCAGCACCGCGGCGTCGGAGGCCCCCGCGAGCATGAGATCCGCCTCGCCGTTTCGAATGTGATCCACCGAGTTGAGGATGCAAAAGTTGCCGGACGCGCACGCGGAGGA
>ENA-UOXV01005636-UOXV01005636.1-marine-metagenome-genome-assembly--contig:-NODE-5636-length-13583-cov-4.887936_pt1 | contig 13583 bp, 4 predicted proteins | sample MGYA00238165_ERZ766961 | MGnify/ENA primary metagenome ERZ766961 (study PRJEB28924, sample SAMN03173240) | marine metagenome | biome: Marine; feature: Water; material: Subsurface seawater | place: North... | reverse complement strand
CCCCCCTCGGCACCCCCCTCGGAACCCCCCTCGGCACCCTCGGCCCCCCCACCCTCGTCTCCACCCCCGCGCACAGCTGTCCCCACCCCGGCCATCCCGAACGCCCTGGACGCCGCCCTGCGCAGCGAAGGCCCCGACACCAACGGCAGCACGAACAGCGCCAACTCGCTCAGCTCCCTCCACACCAACTGCCTGTTCAGGTACTCGTAGCTCACCATCCGCTGCGCGTGCGGTTCGCCGTACACCAGCCGCGTGTGAAGCGTACGTTCCGTCAAGGTCCTGTACCGCCCGCGGTTGAGGAACGCGAGCAGGTTGAGCAGCGCGAGCGCCGAATACGCCGCCTCGGCTCGGGTTGAAAAAACTGAAGCCGCCCTGCGCCACGTGCCGGCCGGTTCGTCCGCCCATCGTTCGACGCTGATCCGCCTGCGCAGCTTGGACCACGCGAACCGTCCTCCGACGAACGCGGCGCCGTACAGTAGGCGCTGCGTGACGCTCAGTTGTTCGCCCTCCATCCCCGTTCGTGTCGACGGCGACGGTGAGGATGAGGATGGGGAATTCGACGGCGATGTCGCCGGGCGCTCGTCGCGGTAGCGCAGGTTCATGAGCTCCATCCCCGGCGTGGGTCTGTGCGACCACACGGTGAAGTAGAACACGAGCGCGTCTAGGAGTAAGGTCAGCTCGGACCTGCGCCTGGTCACCGCCCCCGGTGAAACGCGCGCGAACACCCTGGCGAACTGCTCGCGAAGGAGCGAGACGAGCTCGTCGTCGAGGCGACCGGCATCCACCTGCGCGACGCGCAGCACGCGCACGTCGGGCGGCGGCGCGGGTTTGGACGCGGGTGATGACGGCGCGGTCATCGCGCGGGTCGATGAACGGACCGACGTCGCCTCACGGTCGCGACTGCAGTCCCAGGGACCCGCCACTCGCCCCTTCCCACTGCCGAGGAGTTAGATTCGTTGTTGGCTTCTCGAGCTCGAGCTCGACCTGGTTTCGGCCGACAATAATGCGTCCGTCCCTGGTTTCGACGAAGGGTCGGCCCGGGCGTGTGGCCACACCACGGTGCGTTCGTGGTCGGCTCGGTTCACCCGAACATTCCCGTGGGCATTCCGACACGAGCTGCGTCGCCGCCGAGCGCCACTGAAGCGCCCCAGCGATCCAGACACGCGCGTTCGACCGCGCCCTTCCGCATTCGACCGAGGATAAATCCCACATTCTCCGGCCGAAAAGCAACACCCCTTCTCTCGAATCGACCAACGAGGCTAGGCCGATAGTCGCATCGCGATGGGTCCGTGCCTGAGTAAACAACCGGTGAATCACGGCGAGGCGTACGAGTTCAGCGGCGCGTCCGAGCCGAAGGACAAGAAGGACAAGAAGGACAAACCCGAGGTTCGCGCCAACCCCGACTCCCCCGGCGGGTCCAATGGGCGCGACAGCCCGTCGAACGCGACCAAGACTAAGAGGGCCCCCGCGCAGCGCGTCATGAGCGTCAGCAAGGACCGCGACCACGAGCAGGTACCCCAGCTCCGTGCGCAGGGCATGACGGAGCGGCTCCATGTGCGACCCGCGGGGGGCGCATCCGCCAAGCCCGAAACCCCCGCGGGCCGCAAGGCGAACGACGACGAGGTCGACTTCATCAAATCCGCCCTCGAGAACACCGTGGTCTTCCACCAGCTCGCAGAGACCGTGCGCGACGCCGTGGCCAGAGAGATGACCGTGCTGGAAGTCCCGGCGAACGAGCGCATGATCCAGGAGGGCGACATGGGATCCGAGATGTACCTCGTGCACTCCGGAACCTTCGACGTGTTTTGCAATCGCAGAGGCGCCGAGGTCAAGGTCAACTCGAAAGCCGCGGGGGACATCTTCGGCGAGATCTCGCTGATGTTCGAGTCCCCGCGAACCGCGTCGGTGATCGCGACGAGCGACGCCATGGTGTGGATGCTCGACCGCAAGTCCTTCAGGGAGCTCACGAGGAAGGTTGCGGAGGAGGCCAAGTCGCAGCACCTCGTCTTTCTCAACTCGGTTCCAATCCTGTCGTCGCTCACCGTCGAGGAACGCGTCGCCGTCGCCGAGGCGCTCGAGGAGAAGACGTTCGGACCGGGCGACATCGTCGTGGAGCAAGGGTCCACGGAGACGGACTACTTCTACATCGTCTCCAAGGGCGAAGCCGTGGTGCGGGTCGCGAGAACCGGCGAGACGGATGGCGGTGAGTTTCTTCTTTTTTGTTCCCTGACTGTTTGCCCATACTTAATTTGTGTTTTTGTCACAGACGACTTGGACGGCTCGGTCCGCGGGATGCGAACCGTCAACCGCCTGTTCCGCGCCGACTTCTTCGGAGAGAAGGCGCTGCTGTACGATCAACCGAGGGACGCCACGGTGATGGTACCCATGGGCGCGCAGGAGCTGACGTGCCTCTGCCTGGGCCGATCCGTGTTCACCGATCTGTTGGGTCCGCTGGAGGAGATCATGGCGCGGGAGAAATCGGCGGAGGTGGTGGAGCAACGCATGCGGGAGCTGGAGTGGGCGGCGCCGTGGATGCGCGCGAACATCACCATCGTCGACCGCAAAGGGCGAAGCGAGAGCGCCATGGAAGGGACGTGCAGCAACGTCACGTTCGTGTCGTTGGCGCCGGCCGACTACAAGGAACAGCAAGCTCCAGTCGACGGCGCGGGCGCGGAGGACGCGAAGGAAGGTGGTGCGGAGGAAGGCGCGTCGGCAAACGACGTCCCCACGGTGGACATCGAGCTGAGGGAGGGTACGCTCCTGGGCGGCGGCGCGAGCGGCAGCGTGCGGCGGGTGGACTGCGCCGTCGGGAACGGCGAGATCGTGACATTCGCGCTCAAGAAGATGCGAAAGTGCGCGGTGATGTCGACGCCCGAGCACATCTACTGCGAGCAGAGCATCACGAAGGAGCTGAAACACTTCGCGTGCATGCGTCAGCACGCGAGCTTCCAGGATGACGAGAACCTCTACTTTCTGTTCGATTTCGTCGACGGGTGCGACTTGATGGACGCGCTCGCGGCGGTTGCCACTGTGCAGAACATTCGCCTGCCCAAAAAGCCGTTTACGCCGAAGATCAAGATGCTCAAGGGGATGCCGGAGAACATGGCGATGTACTACATAGCGGTCATAACGAGCGCGTTCGAGTACCTCCACGACAACCAGATCGTGTACAGGGATCTTAAACCGGAGAACGTGCTGTTGGCGAGCGACGGAACTGCTAAGCTCGGAGATTTCGGCTTTGCGAAGAAACTGGAGAAGGGTCAGCACACGTACACGTTCTGCGGAACCCCCGGGTACGTCGCGCCCGAGGTTGTGCTGGCGCGTGGGTACGGAACCAGCGTGGACTGGTGGGGCTTAGGTGTCATGATGTACGTGTTGCTCACCGGCCAGCAGCCGTTTTCGCAGATTGTGGGCGGGAAGCCGGAGGATCCGCTGACGGTGATGAAGCGCATCGTGGACCGGAGCTGGAACGTCTCGTTCCCGGTCTACCTCAGCGAAGAGGCGGTGGACATCATCTCATGGTTCATGGAGCGACGCTCGGCGAAGCGTTTGGGTAACTTGCGAAGGAAGGCGAACGATATACGCACGCATCCGTGGTTCGCGCAGGCGGAGTTTGACTGGGAGACGCTACGAACGGGGGCGCTAAAGCCGAAGCCGCTCGCGCTCTCCGAGGCGTTCACGGAGCAGCACAGGAACAGGATAGAGGACCTCGAGCGGGAGTTACTGGCGTCGATGGTGCCGGAGAACCCGGTGGACCTCGAGGAGGCGTGCAAGATCTTCGAGGAGTTCTGATCGGAGCGCGCGACGGATTGAAGTTCAAATCTCTAAAGTTTAAATATCGACGCCTAACGCTTACAAGGCTTACACGTTGAACGACGCGGACCTGCCGCGCATCCCACCGCCCTTCCTGAACCCACCAGCCTTGGGAACCACCATCGGGATATGCACGTCCATCCCGGGCCCTTTCACCAGCACAAACACGACAAACGCGCCGATGAAGATCATCAGCGCGACTACGTATTCGACGCCGCCGGCCGATCCGTCGTCGCCGCCTTTCCTCCTCGACCGGGAGTTACTCGCGTCGCACTGGATCGACCCAGCCCGCGCGGGGTGCACGAGGGACATCGCCGCGCCCATCGTCCACTCCACGTCGGCGCCGTTGACGTCTTCCACGTACTCGATATCGCGCGTATCCGTGGCGAACCCGAACCCGACCCCGCCTCGGCCGTTTCCCCCGTCTGCCGAGCCGTCACCGCCCTCCAGCAGCGCCGTCACCAGCGCGCCGTCGAAGCACCGCCCGGGCAGCCTGTCCGTCGCCGTGTTGGCGTCCACGCCGTCCCACTTGGCGAGCGCGTCTTCCCACGTGGTACCGCACGCGATCTGGGAGCCAGCCCTGACCTGCTCGATCGTGGACCGGGGGAACCCGTCGAGGCCCGAGGGCAGCGCGACGTGAAGAAAGTGCGTCAGGTGATACGTCAGCGACATCGCCAGGAAACGCGTCCCGGTGCCGACGACGTCCGCGGGCGCGCGCATCGGCGACCCGTCCCGCGTCTGCAGCGCGTGGAGCTCCGCTCGAACCTCCTTGACGCACGCGTCAAAGTCGCCGCCGCCGACCAACGACACGCCGTCCACGCTCTCTTTACGCCCGACGAACGCGCACGGAATCGTCACCTCCGACTTGCCTGTCGCCTTGGCCGCCGCCGCAGCCGCCGCCCACATCCGCTTCTCCACGTGGTTCGCGCCGTACCCGAGGTACGAGCGCACGTACACCCGCGTCTTGAGCTCGTCGAGGTCCGCGGGCGGGCCGCCGCCGGATCCGCCGTCGCCCGATGATAAAATTCGTGAAGCGGGCAGCGCGACGATCTGCGCGCTCCCGCCCCCGACGTCCAGCGCGCCGACCGTGTCAATTGGCACGGCGGCGGCGTCCGCGGCGCCGACGGAGGTCATGTCCCGCCCCGAGAGCTGGTTCGCGGCGAGCCACGCGAAGAATCCCTCCTCCTCGCCGTCGATGGTTCGAAAGTGCGATCTCGCGTTGTTTTCCAGGCGAAGGCCGCCTCCGTCCAGACCGAGCGAGAACCCGGTTCGTTTGGACACCACCCTCGCGACGGACGCCCACAGCGCGCGTTGCGTCTCGTCGGGCAGCACGCGGACACCCGCGGTGGCCCAGAGGTACAGCGGCGTGGCACCGCGTTCACCGGAAGGCACTTTCTCCAACGCCTGGGTCAGCATCGGTACGATGGCTTCCGCGACGTCGTCGTCCCGCTTGCCCGCGAGCGACGCGAGCGGTGTGTTTCCTTTCACCTTCTTACCGAGTGTTCGGAGCTGGAACCGAGGTTTAGTGGCGCCCGGGACGATCTCGAACGTGTGCGCGCGGCATCCCGTGGACCCCGCGTCGACGATCACGACGTGCCGCGGGACATCTTGCCCGCACATAATGTCGATGGACGCGTCCCTGTACGTCGCCGTCCCTCCCACCCCAGATGCGAATGACGCCCGGACGAGGCGCGCGGCGAAGATCGCGGCCATGACCAGGCCGCAGACGATGAGCGCGAGGTACCGCGCGTCGCGCCTGCCGGGCCCGGCACCTCCATCGCCTCTCATCGCGCCGGTCCAAGCGAACGGATTAGATGACGAGGCGGTCGAACGGAGCCGCTGCGCGCGCTTGTGCTCGGGGGTCTCCGGGTCCGTGTTGAGCCCCGGGGCGTCGTCGCGACCACCCGCTCTGCCCCTGGGGGCTATGTTGAGCTGGCTGAGGCTGTCTCCTATCGAAGGCGTCCGCTTGATCATGCGCGGCGTGCCCGCCCGCGCATGTCAGGAGTGCGACCGATCGACGCGCCTCGTCGTTTTCATCAAACGTCTCGAAAAAGTGCGTCAGTCGTCAGAGCCGGATGACGGGCGCGGACGAGGACGGGCACGAGGGATGGCGACGCGCGGCGCTGTCCTACCGCGAGAAGTTCGTCGATGACCTCGTCATCGCGCTCCCGGACAGGGACGCCGACGGGACGCCGCCGCTGAGGATCGCGCAGGCGCCGTCCGCGCCGTCCGCGGTGGGCACCTCCGGCCCTCATCGCCAACCCTCATCGTCCACGCCCGGTGACCCCGACGATACATCCGTGGACCCGATACCCGCCACCGGGTTCACCGTGTGGGACGCGGGGATCCTACTGGGCATGTACGTCACCCAGCCGGAGGTGTGGCGTCGCCTGTCGAGTGGTGCGCGCGACGGGGCGGGCGGATCGGATGAGTCGCCACCATCGTCCTCGGGTAGGACAGACAGCTGTGATGAACGTTCGGTGGTGTTGGAGCTGGGCTCGGGGACCGGCGTCGCGGGGTTACTCGTCGCGTCCTCGGGCCTCCCCGCGGTCGTCGGCATGTCCGACCTCCCCGGCCTCGTGCCGTTCATCCGCGCCAACGCGTCGAGGAACAAGGCGCCGGTCGGTCCGGTCCCGGACGCCGTCGCCATGGCTGCGGTGCCACTGCGCTGGGGCGTGGACGCCGACGTCCGAGCCCTGCCCAGGCCGCTCAGGGCGCCGCACTTGGTACTCGGCGCGGACCTGATATACACGGAGAAGCGCGAGGTGATCGACGCGCTCGTCGCGACACTGTGCGCGATCGTGCCCGTGGGCGGCGTCGCGGTGATGGCGTCGTGCCGGGACCACAGGCCGGAGAGCGTGGATTATTTCGAGGAGCGAGTCGCCGCGGTGGGTGGGTTCAGATGCGATGCGGTGAACCACGGGGCGCTCCGGCCGGGGTACGGACGCGAGAGCGGCGGCGTGTTTAGGGTGATCGAGTTGAGACGCGAGGGAGGGAAGGGGACATCGTAGGAACATAGCGACCGGTAGCGAGACAGTTAAAACATCGTCACGAGTAAAAGTGCTCCTTTGCGCGTTCGCTTTTCACAATACCTAGGAGCGCGGGGAAGGGGAGGCGCCATGGAGGAGGCTGGGGACCAATGGGACCAATGGGGAGGCTGGAGCGGCGTCGACGCGCTCATGTCGATGTTCGACACCGCGGATGCCGCCGAGGAGACGGGCGCACCCGATACGGCACCTCGCGCGGGATCCAAGTTCGAAGCCCCTCGGGCCCGCGCCCGCCTCTACGACGGGCGGATCCCATACGCCGAGAAGGCGACCGAGGCGGACGGGCTGATACGGGACCTGGCGGGATGGAAGCCCGAGGACGGCGACGACGCGGGCGCGTTGCAACTCGCGACGGTGCTCGTGGAGTGGTCCCTCGCGGTCCTATCGTACGGCGGCCTGGGCGCCAGGCCCGTCAAGGGCAAGGCGAAGAAGGGCGGCGGTGCGAACAACAACGACGACGACGCCAAGAAGAGGAACGGCCCGCCCCCGCCGAGGGCGGCGGGCGCGGATCCCCCGACCCCGCAGCGGCTGTGCGTGGACACCACGCTGTGGGCGGCGCTACGCGCGGGCATGGCGCACGGGGAGAACCGGCCGGAGTTCAGCGATCGCAAGGTGACCCCCGCGGTGGCCGCGACGTCGCACGTCATGCTCGCCGCGACCGCCGCGGCGAACGAATCGACCGAATCCGAAAACAACGACGACGCCGACCTGCCGTCGCTCGTCGCGGGAAGCCTCGGTTTAATCCGCGCGCGGCTCCAGGGCGATTTCAAGCCCGCGCCCGAGCAGTGCCTCGCCTGCGCCGCCGCGTGCGTCCCGAAAAGACGCACAGCTGTGCACCGAGGCGACGATGAACCGCCCAGCGATCCATGGAGGGCGCTCACCGACGAATGCTTCGAGCTGTTCCGGTACATGGTCAAGATGCACGGCGCGCACAAACCCGCGCCGGACGTCCCGGACGACGTCATGCGCCAGATGCTGATGGACGCGGTGGGGGACGTGGAGAACGTCGCGGCGCACGCGGCGCGGTGCGTCATGCTACACCCGACGCATCTGAGCTCGATACCCGCGGCTTTCGCCGCCGCGGGGGGCAAGCCGGTGGCGCCTAGCACTACGCCGCCCGCGAAGCGACGAAAGAAGGGAGGTAAAAAGGGAGGAGATGGAGACGACGACGACGGTGGGGGTGCCGAGGTGGGTGCCGACGCGACGCAGTCGAAGGTTTGGAACAAATCGTTGCCGGCGCCGCGGTTCATTCAGAACGCCGCGATTAAAGTGGTGACGGACGACGACTGCGTTCGCCTCGCGCCTTGGCTCTTTCGATGCTTCGTCGAGGACTCCAACGACGCCGCGTCACGCGCGGGAAAGAAGGTCAAGGAGAGCGACAACTTCGTGCCCAAGCCCGGGCGGTGCCACCCCGCGGTGCAGGGTGACGCGAGGCTGTTGTGGGACGCGCTGTTCGAACCAGTCGCGTCGTTTGAGCTCGACAGTTTTGACGACACAAACGCGGGGCTGAAGAGCGATTCATCCGGCGATTCATCGCGGAGGCGCAAGGGGAACACGAACAAGGGTACACGCGGCGGTAGCACCAACGTTCGAAGAGACGCGACGGGGCGTAGAAGGGTCGCGGCGGCGCTCGTGCGCGCCGCCGACGTCGCCAACCTCTACTCCTACACCGGGCTCGACGATGTATGCCCGGCGCCAGACAGGCTCAACGTCCGCGGCCGGATGGACCAATACGCCGACGCCCTGTTCTCCGTCGACGCCAAACGTGGGACACGACGAGTCACGGCGTCCAAGGCGGCGACGTGCGCCGCGGCGACCGCCTTGCTGGAGGTTGACGTCCGCATCGTCGAGCCGCACTGCTCCGCCGTCGTCGCCGAGGTTTGCCGGTGTGAAAACGCCGAGCAACGCGACGGCGCGGCGGCGACGCAGTTGTTCACGTCCCTCGTCAAGCAGTACGCGGCGACGCGGCAGTTACCCACGCTGCTCACCAAGTTTGGCGCCGCGGTGGCGTCGCTCCGGGACGAGGACGCTGACTGCGAGTCCAAGTTTGTGGTGGGTGACGTGTTGGATCACCCCGCGGTGCTGGCCACGTTTCAAGGCGAATGCGAGCGTATGCTCAGCGGGATGATCTCCGAGATGTGCGCGTGCGCGCACGGAGCCATGTCCGTCGCGCTCGGCTCGTGCGAGTGGGGAAGCGGCGCGAACGGGCGCGGGCACGGCGCGAGGTGCGCGGCGCTCGGCGCGGTCATCGCGACGGTCTTCCGGGGGCTTCCGGCGGAGGCGGGTAAGTCGCTGGACGACGGCGCTCGCGTCGCGCTGGAGGAATTTTGCGCTGAGATTAGCGGGCGGCTTCGGGACTGGTTCGATTCGTCGCGATCGGGTGAGACGAAGAACAAAAAGGGAGGATCGAACGACGCGGGTTTTGGGGATGCGTCCATCGCGGGCGCGCTGCTTTCGGTGTACGTGCAGGCGCAGGCCATCCTGGAGATTTGCCACGACCGGGAAGAGCTGTACAGTTTCCACGAAAAGCCGTACCTCGGTGACGACGCGCCGCCGATCCTGGACGTCGTCCGCGCGATCCTGGCGATCGGCGACGGCGAGGACGAACTTGAAGGGGTTGAAGGGCCGGACGCCGGTGTCGTCGGGGCGGATGTCGCGGCGGGGAAGGCGAGGGCGACCTCCGCCGCGGGCGCGGCGCTGCAACGAGTGGTGCAGCTCGCCAAGGTTGGCGACCCGCCCCCCGCGGGCGTCTCCGATCCCGCCGCGATCGCGGAGGCGCGATCGCTCGTGCACGTGTGCGCTACGTGCGCCGGTTCAAATCGCCGGACCCCAACCGCCGCCGCGGTGCACACGCTGATGGCATCGTGCCAGGAACTGTGGATGCCGTACGCGGAGGCGGGGGCGTTGAAAGTGTGGGTGCGGGGCGGATCGGAAGATGTCTTTCGCGACAAACGGCTCTTAAAGCTGTGGACGCGGGAGGCTGTCCGCGGGGTTGTGAGCGCGTGCGACGGGGTGTGCGTTGCGACCAAGTTCGGTGCCAAGGCGCGTGCCATCGTGGACGAGGTGAGCGCGGGAGCGGAAGACGAAACCGAGGAAGTGGCTTGGTCTCGGTGGGAATCGACGCATAAACTCGCCGCCAAGTTTTGGACCCACGCCGCCGATGACGACGCGTGGGCCCCGGGCGCGGAAGATGCGGGTAAAAAGGGTAGAAAGGGTAAAGGCGCGAAGAAAACGGCTGGCGGTTCATCTTCGGCTGATGTCAGCAAGGTGACGGACAGTCTGGAGGCGTTGCGAGCAGCGATTGAACGACTCGCGAAGATGCCGCCGCAAGTCGTCGACGACTGCGACGCGCGGTGGCTCGTCGCCGCGTGCGTCGCCGCGGATTGCGCCGCGTTCTCGTCCGCTGCATCGCGCGTCGATTCATCTTCCAACACGCCCGTTGTCCTCGCGACGATCGACGTCATGACCGCCGCGAGGAAGGCGATGGCGACGCTCGCGGCGGCGGATGAAGCCTCCGCCGCGTTCGCTCTCGCCGGGTCCACTTCGGACAAAAGGGCGATTTTGGCGGATGCCTCGCTGGCGATGACCGCACGGGTGCAACGGCTTCTGATGGAAACGTCGGTCGATGGAAGCCTCGGCGTCCTCACGCAACTCGATCCCGACGCGAGGACGGCGACGTGCGCGTTTGCGTACGCGACGTCCGCGTTTGTGCAGGTGACCACTCAGGCGGCGAAGGGCGAAGTCTTCTTCAAAGCGCTTCACGCGGTCAACGCGTCGGCGACGCCCGCGGTGAAGGACGCGGCGGGCCACGCGCACGCAGTCTTACTCGCCGCGATCGAGCGCATCGAAGCGAAGAAGGTGAAGCGACGGAAGGAACGGGAAGCGGCGGAGGCGGCGACGAAGCGCGCGAAGATGACGCCGCGAGCGGTCAAGCTCAACGCCGGCAAACTTTCCGGGAAAAAAACAGATCCACCCGCTTCCACCCGCGTTACCCACGAGAGGCTACGTTTCGACGGAGGGAGCGACGACAAGGACGACACGAAAGGACGCGACGTGAAACCACGGGACCCGCCGCCGGACGTCGGGATCGTCTCCGTGATGGCGTTGGCGCTCGCCGAGGCTGCGCTCGCCGCCGCTACGCAAGGCGTCGCCTCGTTCGGCGTCGAAAAGGATGAATCTTCCTTTGAGGTGAACGACATCAAGGAGAAGATGGACGCCATCGAGTTCGTCGGACCCGCATCCGCCAGGGCGTGGGCTTGCGTCGAGTCCCTTCGCGTCGCGACGGTGGACGAGGCGATGGCGAGCTTGGCCAAGCTGGCCAAGCGTTCGCCCCCCGGCGTCACCGACGCTCTGTCGTCTTCCTTCTCCGCCGCGGCGTCATCCGCCGGGTTGGCGGAGATGGGCATCGCGTACTCCAAGCAAGGTGAAAAGTCGCGGATCGTCCCGGAGCCCGATTCCGTTCGCCGTGGCCTAACGCACGCGTGCGGTGTTCTTCGCGATTGCACGAACGACGGCTGGATCGTCAAGTATCCAAACGCCGCGGCCAAGGCGGTGAATCTGATTCGAGCCACGGTGGATGTCTTCTCAGCGGCAGGGCCGCACCTCACCGCCACGGCGCACGCGTGCATCCTCGCGACGGTCATGTCCACGTACGACGTGTCCGCGCGGCACGTCCGGTTCGGAACGGACGATCAACTCCCGCACCCGCCGTACGATCTCAACGTGGCGCTGAACCGCGCCATGGGTTCCTGCCTTCACGGCGCGGGTAAGCGCTTACTCGGCGCGGGGTATCGCGCGTGCATCGCGCAGTTGCGCGCCGCGGATTCCATCCACCGCACGCTGTACCCGTTCGGCCGGTACGCGCTCGCGGGGATGAGCGAGGCGAAGCACAAGGCGATGGGTTTCGATACCACGCACGACGGGTGGGAAACCGCGAGCTCAGTCGCCGCGCCGCTGTGGTGTATGCAGTCACTGTGCAATCACACCGGGTGGGGCGGTAAAGCCGCGCGGCTCGCCGCGACGGAACACGCGGAGTACGCGTGCAACACATTGATGGACTGCGCGAGGATGGCGACGGAGAAGGGTTCGTGCGGAGTGCCGGGAATGTCGCCGTCGCGAGCGGTGGCGTGGGCGGCGGTGAACGCGTTGACCACCGTCTCCGGTCGCGGTAAGGGAACGCCGCTGAGTAGCCGGTGCTGCTCGCGCATGGCGGTGTTGCCCCAGACCATATGCGAGGGATTGGTTAGCGTGGATAGTGGCAACTCGCTCTTCGCGGGGTGTTGCCAGCTCGTGAGCGCTTTGCTTCGGTGCAGAACCCACGAGTTGAAGCGGTGCTCCGCGATGTACACGATTTCGTGTCAGTACCTCCTGGACGCCATGCGCAAGTGGAACGCGGAGGATATCGAGAACAGACGCGCTAGGGGCGAGGCGACGCAGGAGGCGAAGGATGCCGAGATTGAAGCCGCGGCTATTTCCGACGACGCGTTGACCCGCGAGTGGCAGCGGATCACCGCCATCGAGGAACGCGAGAGCGCGGATGAATTCGCGCGAAAGATGCGAGTCGCCGCGACGCACATGGTCCCAGTGTACGAGAACTGCTACAAAGGAAAGCTCGGGACGATATACTGCCAGCACTTGCTCGCGGATGCGATCACCGCGTGCACGGGTAGCGCGGTGACCGCCTCCAAAGACGGGGGAAGCATCGGCGCCGTCGCGGAGAGAGCGCTGAAGCCGGGGATTTTCGCGTTGATGGACGCGGTTGGGGACCGGGAGTTTCAACAGCTGCACAGCGCGTTCGTGAGCGGGCACGGGGGTGCCCGGCGGATGGTGCTGCGAAAGTTCATCGACGAATACCGCCGCACGCACAAGTTCGACGGAAAGATTTAATAACGCAAGGGTTAGGGACGACGATTACGTTTGAACATCACGTTTGAAGCGCTTTTATCTAGAGTAGCTCGCTTTTGTATTAGAGGTCCAGAAGGTTTGGGGCGGGCTCGGCGGTCCCGGGCGTCGTCGCGGGAGGCGCTTTCTGAGGCGTCGGCGACGCGAGCTGGTCGAACTGCGCCGCGAGGTCATCCACCACCACGCCCGGGTCTTGAGGCGCCGGCGACGGCGTCACGAATTCGTTCATCCAATCGATCCCGATGCCCCCCGCCGGTGAAGGCGCCGGATCGTCGGCGAGCCCCAGGAGATCCCCCAGCGCCACCGTCGGCGGGGATACCGCCGGCGGGGGCGGCGATGGCGGGACCGGGGGAGGCGACGCGAACCTCTCATCCACGCCCGCGTCGCCGTTCACGATCGCGGGTTCGACCACCAGTGAATCCGCGCCCGTCCCCGGCTCCCCCTTGGCCGATTCAACCGATTCAACCCCGCCCTTCTCACCGCCGCCGCTCGTCCTAAACCCCGTCTCCCTCGCCGCCGGCGTCGGCGTCCGCGTCGGCCCCGTACCCTCGATCTCCGTCGTCGGGCCAAGACCCTCGCCGACGTCGTTGAGACTATCCGAGCTCGCCGTCGCCCGCCTGAACCTATCCGCGGTGCCCTCCCAATCCGCCGGAGAAGCTCCAAATTGCCTTTCCGTTCCCACCGGCTCTCTCTTACCCGGGCTCGGCGATACCACCGTCGCCAACCCGAGCCCGGGCACCGCGACCCGTTTCGCCTGGTTCGCCTTCGCCGCGCTCCTCGGCGTCGACCCCGAACTCGTACTCTTGTTGTAGTACGCACTGT
>ENA-UOXV01005634-UOXV01005634.1-marine-metagenome-genome-assembly--contig:-NODE-5634-length-13584-cov-9.600192_pt1 | contig 13584 bp, 9 predicted proteins | sample MGYA00238165_ERZ766961 | MGnify/ENA primary metagenome ERZ766961 (study PRJEB28924, sample SAMN03173240) | marine metagenome | biome: Marine; feature: Water; material: Subsurface seawater | place: North... | reverse complement strand
GTTCGACTCGGAAAAGAAGTCTTGTCAGTCCTCCCTGAAACACTTCCAAAGAACTATCGATTCTTAACCGGATCCGAAAAAGTTCGTCAAGATATGGGTGAAGATGGAAATTTTATTATCTCTCTTTCTACGAAAGATATTCCAGTTGATCGTATTAAATACAATATCAAAGAGGACACGGTTGAAATTTTAGTCACGCCCCAGAGCGGACGGCTCTCTCCTCAAGACGTAGCTTTTCGCCAAGGATTTGGCGAAGTCGATCTTATTATTACGGTCGAATCTAATAGTCTTGAAGATCTCGGTATTACCTTTGCGCGTGATCCAGAACTCTTTTCAAAGGTTCCGATCATTAATATTGCAACCGGCGTAAAAAATTCTTACTTTGGAAAAATTAATTTGGTCGACCCTTCTCGATCCTCGAGCACAGAACTCATCCATGACCTCTTCCAAAATGAAGCGTGGAAAAAACATATCGATGCCGACCTCTCTACTATTTTATTGGCGGGCCTTATTACCTCTACGGGAAGCTTCCTCGAACCAAACTCAACGGCAGGCGCTCTTGATTTAGCCGCATCCCTCCAAGAACAAGGTGCACGGCAATCTTCTATTATTGATCATTTATTCAAACAAAAAGATCCTGCGACCCTTAAAATTTGGGGACGGGCCCTGCGCAACGCCGAACTGGATCCCGTCCATAAAATCTCCTGGTCTACCCTGAATAAAACGGACTTTGAAATTGCAGAAGCCTCTCCGGAGGATGTTGAAAAAATTTCAGATATTCTTTTGAGACATATTCAGGGCGCCGAAATACATCTGTTCTTTATCGAAACCGAAGAAGGTACGCAGCTTCAGGTTCGATCGAATAAACCCGACCTTCTCTGGGAAGAAGTTCAATCTCTCTTTGAGGAATCCACCGCTCTTCAAAAACATGGATTTGATGTCTTTTTTGCAGATCGATCCGTGGGTGAATGTCAGAGTGAAATTCTCCGTACCGTTTTAGATTATCAAAAAACACGCCATAACATCGATCCCGACTTTAAACTTCAAAAAGTAAAACTTACGCCAACGTCCCCGAAAGATGTGTCATTTCCTCATAAGACCGCTGATTCATCAGAAACGTCTGACACGCCTCATATGCCGGAGACCATTCCTTTTGAAGCGCCACTTCAACCTCACGAAAGTCGTGAAAGACAAGAAAAAGAAGCTTCCAAAGGACAACACAGTGCGGAAATAACCCTCCCGTCGGATACCTTGCCCAGCTGGGTCAATAAAAAGGCTTCTTAAAGCCTTTTATCTCTTGTTTTTATCCCCAAAAAATGATATACTTACAAGAAAGTAGCTTTTTTTTCCTATGACGATTTCTCCTCAACTTTTGAAACTTATTGATCTCTCGCAGTTTATGTCTGCGGAGAAGAAACAATGGTTGCATGCCAACCTTGCCGCACTCCCCGATCCGAAAGTACAACAGCTCTGGCAGATGCTCATCAAAGAGCAGTCTCTGCACTTGCGTCACCAAAAAGAAGCGCTCTCGCTCCGCAAAGAGCATCGCACCAAGAAACTCAAAGCGCTCTCTCTCGCGGCTGAAAAACAAGTGCAACAATCTGAAGCGCGTCAAGTAACCGCCTTGGAAGCTGAATTTAATAATTTCCCATCTGAACAACGATGAATACAAACTCTCCGGAAACGCCAGGCGCTTATGGTCTCGATACGGTCGATTCACAGGATCAAACACCAGACCTTCCTCCTTCTGTGGAAGATCAAGCCGATCAACTTCTCGCTGAGCGGGAATCGGTTGCGGCCGAAAATGCGAGTATAACCGATGCGAGTGTTGACTCTTTAGAAACGGATCAAACGGTCATAGATGCTGACGCGGAAGCCCTCGCGGCAACAGAGACCCTTCAGGCAACTCAAGAAGCCGAAGCAAGTGAAGCCGCGGCAGAACTCACGGACTTTATGGAGGGACTGACGACAACACAGACAACAGAAATCGCTGACTCTGGCCAAGGCTTTGCCTCCGCTGAAGTTGATGAATTTTCTGATGGACCTTTTGATATCGATCCAAACGATATGTCTAATGAATCTGGTGTAGAAGACACCTCCCAGATGGCCGCCTAATCTTTTGATTTTCTCCCCCTATGAGTCCCGCATCATCCGCCAAAACGCCTCCCTCCGATGACAACAATTCTGCTGTTACCCAGGTGATGGATCAAATTAAGGCGCTTGACCTGACAAAATACCCACAAGATGTGGCGGACAAACTCAAAGATCTTCAACTCACGAAATACCCCGCAGACCTGGCCAAAAAAATTCAGGCCCTGGATCTTTCGAAGTATCCGGCTGAAATTGCCAATAAACTCAAATCTATTCCGCTGGGCAAGATGTATAATAAAGCGGTTTCTGGCGTCCAAAATCTCTACCAAGATAAATTTTTGGTACGAAAATATATCTATAAGATTCAACTTGAAGCTATTAATAAAGGTGCCTCAGATATTTTTCTGGCTTCTGGAGCAAAGCCTTCTTGTCGCGTACATGGCAAAACTATTTTCTTAGAAGACGAGCCTAAACTCGACACAAAAGTACTCGGTCAGTACCTCAATGAAGTCATGACCAAATCCGATCATAAAAAACTCACAGAAAATCTCGAGCATGATTTCTCACTTTCGATCGAAGGAGGTTATCGATTTCGTGTGAACGCCTTTGCCCAAAAAAATGGAATCTCCATCACGATGCGAACGATTCCGAATGCAATCCCGACTTTTGAAGAGCTGGATCTTCCGGAATCTTTGCTCAAAATTGTTGATATGCCTTCAGGCCTGGTCCTCGTCACTGGATCAACCGGTTCTGGTAAATCCACGACGCTAGCGGCGATCATTAACCTGATCAATGAAAAATATAACAAACATATTATTACGATCGAAGATCCTATTGAGTTTATTCATCAAAGTCAGACCTCTCTGATCGAACAGCGGGAAGTCGGACTCCACAGTAAGAGTTTTGCGAATGCATTGCGCTCAGCACTGCGTCAGGCACCGGATGTTATTTTGGTGGGAGAACTTCGAGATCTTGAAACCACAGCACTCGCTATTACGGCCGCTGAAACCGGATCTTTAGTTCTGGGAACACTTCATAGTAATAGTTCTTCGAATACTATCAGTCGTCTGATTGATATTTTCCCCGCTGATCAACAAAACCAGATCCGTACGCAGGTATCAGAATCGCTTCAGGCTGTTATCTGGCAGACCCTCGTCGACAAAAAAGATGCCGAAGGGCGTGTCGCTGCGTTTGAAGTCTTGTTTGCCAATACGGCAGTAGAAAACCTCATTCGTGAAAACAAAATCTATCAACTTCCCTCTGTTATTGAAACGGGCGTCAAAGACGGCATGCTCAGCATGAAGACCATGACAAATTATCTCTTGAAAGAAGGATTGATTGAAGAGGCTACGGCGAAAAAACTGATGGATAGAGATAAGTAGTGCTTAAATAATTAGAGCCCTGTCTTAAAGTCTCCGCTCAATAAATGTAGATGCACATGCGGAACCACCTGTCCGCCTTCTTCGTCGACGTTCATATGTAATTTATAGCCTTCTAGATTTTCTTGAATCGCTATTTCTTTCGCTGCGAGAAATAATTCTCCAAAAAGCGCTGTGTTATCCGGCGTGACTTCTTTGGCCGTCACGAGATTTTCTTTGGGAATGATCATGATATGCGTCTTGGCTTTTGGCGCAATATCATGAAAGGCGAGTATAGTATCTGTTTCATATACTTTATTGCAGGGAATATCTCCGGCAATGATTTGAGCGAAAATGTCTGTGTCGAGGAAAGTCATCAAGATAATTATCAATGAATAATTATCAATGAGCAATAAAAAAACAGGCTTTCTTTATCGAAACTATGCGCTTATTCTCTTGATTCTTTCCCTTTTTTTCGCTACTGTTCCTCCGTTCATGTCCATATCCGTTTCAGATCTCGCCAAAAAATTAGATATTGCTCCCGAAGCGGTCATGCTTCATGCAATGGATTTGGATTTTGAAATCCCTGAAGACGAGACCATTCCTGATGATATTGCCGCTCAGATTCAAACGGCCGAACTCGGTGATGAGATCGCTCAAACAGAACACGAAGTTCAAGAACAGCTCGATCGAGAGATTGTAGACAAACAACAGAAAAAAACCGCCGGACAAAAAAAAGTAGTCCACAAGAAAAAACTTAAGAAAGAAGACGACGATCGTCCTGAAGTAGAGATGAATCAGGAAGAAGATGGAACGATTATCTTGCCCCTCGAAATGACGGTTCGCGAGTTTTCGGTCAAGATCGGTAAACCGTTACCGATTGTTTTGGTGAAACTTAAGCAAAATGGAATTGTTGCCAGTATCAAAGATGAATTAGATTATGAAACCGCCGCGATTATCGCGGGAGAACTTGATGTTAAAGTTAAAAAAGAAGCTGTCGAACTCACCGGAGCGGAACTTTTTCGGGGAGATCTCTCCCAAATGCTCGAAGATGAAGAGCCTGAAAATCTCCGTCCCCGACCGGCTGTCATCTCGATTATGGGACATGTTGATCATGGAAAAACCAGTGTTTTGGATTTCATTCGAAAGGCCAAAGTCGTCGATGGAGAAGCCGGTGGGATCACACAAGCCATTGGCGCCTACCAAGTCGAAACTGCCCAAGGGCTGATTACTTTTCTCGATACGCCTGGACATGAAGCTTTTACTACCATGCGAGCACGAGGAGCTCAAACGACGGATATTGCAATTCTCGTAGTTGCGGCCACTGAAGGCCTTAAACCGCAATCACTTGAAGCGATTAATCATGCTCGTGAAGCAGATATTCCCATCATTGTGGCAATTAATAAAATGGATCTCGAGGGCGCCAACCCGGATCTTGTCAAAGGACAATTAGCAGAAAAAGAGCTTAATCCTGAAGACTGGGGAGGCGATGTTCCCTGTCTCGAAGTTTCAGCAAAAACCGGAAAAGGTATCGATAAATTACTCGAAACGATTCACATTGTGGCTGAACTTCAAGAACTTAAGGCCAACCCCGACCGGAATGCTATTGCGACGGTCATTGAATCTTCTATGGATCACAAGACCGGTATAAGTGTCACCCTTCTGGTAAACACAGGAACCCTCAAAAAAGGTGATCCTTTTGTGATCTATAATCAGAGTGGGAAAATACGCATCATGCGAGACTACCAAGGTCAAGAAGTTCTTACCGCCGGACCCTCTACTCCGGTTCGTATTCTAGGACTTTCCAATCTTCCAAATGTGGGAGACATTTTACAGGTTACAGAATCTGAAAAACTTGCCCGAAAAAAATCAGAAGAAGTCGGTGAATTTGCCAACGAAGATGAACTCGGAAAACGAAAGAAAAATACACTCGCTACCCTCAAGGCTCGTATTGCTGAGAGTAAGCTCAGTCAGCTTAAGATTATTATCAAATCTGACTCTGCCGGAACCCTCGAGGCAGTTCTCAGTGAATCTGAAAAAGTAAAAACAGAAGATATTGTTACGAAAGTTATTCACTCTGGGGTGGGAGAAATCACGGAGTCGGACGTCATGCTGGCTGCCGCTGGAGAGGCTGTCGTGGTAGGATTTAATGTGGCCATGAACTCACGAGTCGGAAAATTAGCTGACACAGAAGGCGTTAAAGTCTTTTCTTTTGACGTGATCTATCATCTCACTGAAAAACTCCAAGAAATTTTAGAAGGCAAAATAGAAGAAACAGAAGTAGAAGAAATTATCGGCAGCATGAAGATTAAAGGCGTCTTTGCCGCCAATAAAAGAATGGTTGTCTTGGGAGGAGAAGTCGTAAGTGGTAAAATGCGAAAACTCTGCCGACTCCGACAACTACGAGAACAGGTCAACGAAGACAGTGAAGAAAAAGAAATGATCGAAGTCGTCATTGGACAGGCTAAAGTTCAATCGGTTCAACTCGGACAAAAAGAAGTGAATGAAGTCAATGAGGGCACAGAATGTGGACTTAAGATTGAACATGATGGATTGCTCTTTGAAGTGGGTGATCGCGTTGAATTGTTTGTGCCGAAGAAATAAAACGGGCATCTTGAAATTGCAATACACGAGGTCTGCGCTATACTGCGACCTGCATGCGTCGTTTTGATTTCTTTTTTGCGTTGGCTCGAATCATCTCTGATGGTTTGGCGATAAGTATGGGATTGTTCTTGTCCTATTTTTTACGCATGAAGTGGTTTTTAGTTTTGGGCATCTCTGCGCCCACGACACTCTATTCCTTGGAGGCTTTTGGGGGATTCTCTATTAAATCCGCTCTTTTTCTGATTTTTGTATTCGCCATTAATGGTCGCTATGCCATTGATCACGATGAAAAAAAATGGGATGAATTTTATCAGCTCTTTTGGAGCTTCACGGCTGGATTTGCCCTCCTGGTGGTGCTCTTTTTCTTCTCCAAGTTTATTTTCTTTTCGCGCTTTATTTTTGGAACGGCCTGGGTCCTTGGACTGATCTTTTTGATCACGGGACGCTACTGGGTTCGAAAGCTACGACGCAAATTTTATGACTATGGATGGGGCCGTGAAAGGATTTTGCTCCTGGGGAGTGGAAAACTTTTGGAAAATTGTCTTCAGTACATTGTGGAAAACCCTAAATACGAACTTGTAGGATTACTATCTGATAAAGCCGGACGACATGCTCCCAAAGGATTTCATTACGCGGGAACTTTCGATGACCTGAGCGAGCAACTTGAACACTTCACTCCTGAGCAAGTCCTCCTTGCTACCCCAGAAGCTCATACTCAACTCACGCATGATTTAATCAGAACCTCTCACCGATATCATGCGAAGTTCCGCTATATTCCAGATGAGCTTGGCCTCGATCTCGCCTCGGTTGATACTTCGACGATGGGGCCTTTTCCTATCATCAATCTTCGCAACCATAAAATCGAAGGATGGGGGTATGTTATCAAATCAGCCGTCGACTATCTTCTCGCTTTGATCCTTTTGATTCTGATCAGTCCCCTTTTAGGATGGATTGCCTGGAAACTCAAAAAAGAAAACCCCGAGACCTCTATCTTTTATAGATCTGATCGAGTCGGACGCCGTGGAAAACATTTTCAATGTCTTAAATTTCGGACCATGGTTCCCGATGCTGAAAAATTAAAACAAAAACTTTTAAAAAAGAATGACCGGAAAGGTGGCGTGCTCTTTAAAATGAAAAAAGACCCTCGTATCACCAAATTTGGATCGTTTCTCCGACAGTGGTCCTTTGACGAGCTTCCCAACCTCTGGAATGTTTTACGCGGTGAAATGAGTCTTATTGGTCCCCGTCCCCATCTGCCGGAAGAGGTCAAAAAATATCGACCTGAAGATCTTCAGATTCTTACGATCAAACCCGGCCTAACGGGATTTGCCCAAATCAATGGTCGTTCTGAACTCGAATTTGAAGAAGAAATGCGATATGAATTGTTTTATATGAAAAATTGGAGCCTCTGGCTCGATGTCATTATATTTTTCAAAACTCTGATTGTGGTATGGAAGAAAGAGAATGTAAGTTGATCCGTTGTGATTTTTAGGTACACTTCAGGGGCTTTTTTCCCAATTATTATGCCCATCAAACGACTTCTCGCTCTTCTGATCACCACGGCGCTCCTTGCCCCTTCTGCTTCGGCTTTTCGGGACATTTCTCCCAACTCGACCCTCAAGCCGGCGGTTGAAAGTCTTGTTAATCGAGGCGTTTTAAAAGATGATGGACGATTTTTTCGTGCTGATAGCAATGTTTCCGCGGGCGTATTTTGGGAAGTTCTTATTCGAGATACAGGATTTAATCCACAATCAGCAACTTTTGATACCCAACTCCCTCCCAATATTCAGGAAAAAAATCCACTCGCACAATTTCTGAGAGAAGCTATTCGCCGAGGACTGATCAACCCAAATCAAGAGTTTGATGAGCAGGGTCATGTCACACGCATCCAAGCTCTGAAATATTTTTTGAAAGTCTACGGCATCCAAGCTCCCAAGAGAATTTCTCCTGAATTTCGAGCAAAGCTAAGCGGGGTCTCCTCCAAATCTAAAGCCCTTGTTTATGCGGAAGCTGCCTATGCATCAGGACTTTTGCAGGCAGGAGATGTACACCCACTTCGTCCTTATGCTCCCCTCTCACGGAGAGACCTTATTGAATGGATTTATCGATATGACACCACGGGCCGACAACGAAAATCAACGATTCGAACCAAACAAACTTCTTCCTCTGTTCGCCAAAACAGTGTGAATCGTGCCCGTGCAAATCGCCAACAGCGATCGCCGCGTAAGATCGGATCTCAATCGCTCAAGCTAAGAGCCATTCAAAGCCCTTCCAAAAAATCCAGCAGTCCTTCTTTTAACAGTAGCTCCCTCTCCATTCCAAACGGCCGTGTCATGGAATCTGTTTTTTCAGAAATCCAACAACGCTATCGTTTTATTGAAGATTTGGATAAAGAGAAAAAAGAATCCATGATTGACGCGGCTATTGTGGCCATGGTCAAAGAATTGGGAGATAAATATTCAAGCTATATTGAGCCCGATAAATCAAAAGATTTCCACGAAGGCCTTAAGGGGAAATTTGAAGGCATCGGAGCCTATGTCGAAATGATGGAAGAAAAACTCACTATTACCTCCCCCATCACCGGATCCCCTGCCGAACGAGCGGGTATTCTCCCCGGCGATATTGTAACCCATGTTGATGGAGACTCTATCGCAGATCTTTCGATCAGAGCTGCGGTCGCACTTATTAAAGGTCCTGCTGGAAGCAAAGTTAAGCTGACTATTCTTCGTTCATCAGGAAGTCGAGATATCACGATTATTCGTGGAAAGATTATTGTCCCGCCTATTACGCTTAAATGGAAGAATGGCGTCCCGGTAATCGGCGTGCATCAATTTAATGCTGATACGCATACAAAGTTCTTAAATCTCTGGAAAGAAGAGGTTTCCCACAAAAATCCTCGAGGACTGATTATTGATCTGCGGAATAATCCAGGAGGCCTTCTCACTTCCGCGGTTAAAATGGGAGAAATATTCCTGACCAAAGGCGATGTCATCTTTTCGGTGGAAGAACGTGATCATACGAAAGTTTATAAAGCCGGTCTGACCGGTCCTCTTTCTAAGTTTGATAATATTGTTATCCTCCAAAACAAAGGTTCTGCCTCCGCTTCAGAGATTTTTTCCGGCATGATGCAAGACTATAAAAAAGCGACCATCATTGGTTCTACATCCCTCGGGAAAGGAACCGTTCAACAAGTCTTGAACTACCAAAATGGAGGCATCCTTAAGCTCACGATTGCCAAATGGATCACCCCCGAAGGCCGTTGGATCCATGAGAAAGGAATTGATCCTGATGTTACCGTTACCGATCAAACCCCCGAAGAACGTCAGTCTAAAATTGATCGACAACTCGATCGTGCCATTTCAAAAATATTGAGAGACTGATTTGAAATATTTTCATACAAATCACTTCTTATTTTTTGAACACTAAATTTGACCAAGGGGCTGATTTTTCTTACAATACTCAGGAACACAAATACCTATGCCAAAAGGCCTCTTTCTCGGATTATTAGCAGGAGTGAATCTCTGGAGTGGAGACACGCCTACCTTTTTTGAAGAAATGATTATCGTTGAGCCCGGTGCGTTTGAACTCACGACCGAGCACCCTTGGAATGCCGTAAGCTTATTTTCCCCTGATGGAGAGACGCTTCCTCCTGTCTGGTATGCTGATGATTCGGGAGAATGGAAACTCTGGCATGCCCTTGAAGAAAACCATGGAGCCCCCGCTTCAACCCTGGATCTTCTTTTTGCGGGCGATACCCAAAAAACGCTCCGTATGAAAGTAGACGAACCTCTTTCTGTCGTTGGACATTTCTTTAACACCCATCGTCGAGGAGAAAACTTCGTGGCCAAATTTGAACCCTTTGATGATGACACTCTCGATGACCCAGCGGGAAACCCGCGTTATGTTCGACGCCCTCGTTATATTTCTCGTGCTGAATGGGGCGCCGATGAAAGTCTTCGTGTTCAAAAACCTTTCCATCGTTTCTTTAAAAAATGGTTCAATGCCGAGTCGGATTTAGTGAAACCAAAGTATCGCCCAAAGCTTGTAAACAAAACGAATGCTCAAGGTGAAAAACTCTTTTGGCCGATTTCCAAAAATCCTTATATCGAAAAATTCATCATTCATCACACCGGTGAATACGTTACAGAAAAACGCCCTCCGGCTGAAATCATGCGGGCGATTTATAGCTTCCATACGATTACTCGTGGTTGGGGGGACATTGGTTATAACTATGTCATCGATAAACAAGGGAATATTTATGAAGGACGTGCCGGTGGACCCCAGGCCGTTGGAGGGCATACCGCTTATCATAATATCGGAAGTATTGGTGTGTCTTTAATGGGTAATTTTCAACGGGAAGAACCCACCAAAGCCCAAATGAATATTTTGACGCTTTTGCTCGCCGATCATGCGAACCGTTTTCAGATCGATCCTAATAGCAGTAGTTTTTTCTCCGGACAAAATTCTTACAATATTTCTGGACATCGCGATGTAGCACGAAGTGGTCATGGTACGGCTTGCCCAGGAAAGAACCTCCACAAAAGACTTCCTGAAATTCGGAAAAAAGTAATGCAACTGACGAACGATCTCCGAAAACAAGAAAAAAGTCGTCTCAAACTTGGCCGAGATTTTTTAAAGAAAAGTACGGAGGTTCAAAAATATCTTAAAACGCAAGTGGTGGTCAAAGCCCCTCCCAAAAAACGATCCATAGAACTCGCCAAACTCATCTCTTCCAAACGTATTTCTCGCCGGTCCAAAGAAACCTTTGAAATTAAAGTCCGCAATAATACCAAGACCGCTTGGAAAGCGAGATCTGCCATAGAAGTCCGACATAAACCTGAAGGGCTCCTCACGACCCCTCTCCGCTCTACAGAGGTGATTCGTGCGGGAGAGACCGGCATCTTTCGTGGTCGACTCTATGCAAAAACAACCCCCAATGGGAAATACTCCCTTGAACTGGTCCCGACCTTTCTCAAAAACTACACCGGAGAAAATATTGAATCTTTGGTGATGCCCTTTCCTTTTCAAGTCTCAGGGGATAAACGCATGCTTTCTCGGCGGTCAATTCATGACATCACTAAGCAGGCTACGGCCTCTATGATCAAAACGTCTGACTCCAAAGAGATGGCCCGCGGAGCATCTTCTCGATTTTTTAAAAATCCGGCTCTTCCGACAACCGATACCAAGCTCGGACCTCCCGTAAAAATAAAACTCGCCTTTTTTGATGAACGCTTTGCCGACATTCAAAGTTCTCAATCTCTGCATATTTTTAATGAAAAAAATGAAAGAATTTTAAGTCTTCCGGCGCATACAAACGCACGACTTATCTCACAAACTGACGGCCCCAAACAGTGGTTGGATCTTATGTCTGATAGCAAGACGCTTTTTAGCCTTCAACGTGTACAGATCAAAACCTCCGGCATTCTCACCATTAAAAATTACAACCGAGGCCTGGGCAGTCGTGCCTACAATCAATTCAGAGAACAGATCAATGCGCATGTCAGCAATGATGGAAAGCTTGTTCTGGTCAACGAATTACCCATTGAGACCTACCTGAGAGGCCTCTCTGAAGAACCCTCTTCCGAGCCGCTTGAAAAGAAGCATGCTATCCATGTCCTGGCACGGAGCTATGCGCTGGTTTATAGTGGCAAAAAACGTAAATTTCACACGAGCCTGTATGATCTAGAAGATGATCCGGCCACCTCACAGTTTTATCTGGGATATGAATGGGAACGCTATCACTCAGATCAAATCGAGCTTCTCAAGCAAACACAGGGGCAGGTCATTGCGTACGGAGGCCAACCGGCTATTGGTCCTTACTACACACAAAGTAATGGCCGCAGCTCTGACAAATGGTCCCGGGCCTATCCGTGGACGCGAGCCCAAGACCTTCCTCATGACGTAGGACTCGAACAAAAAGGACATGGCGTCGGCCTGTCGGGTAATACGGCTCGCGAACTGGCCAAAGAAGGAAAAAACTATAAAGAAATTCTTGATTATTTCTATGAAAACATAAAAGTCCAAAAGGCTTACTAAAATAGCCTCATAGTTTAATGGAAAAACAGCTCCCTCCTAAGGAGTAGATCCAGGTTCGATCCCCGGTGAGGCTACCATCCTTTATGAAAGAAATATTCCAGTTGATCACAAAATTTGTTCAGGAGAAACCCTCTCCTGTTCTTGAAATATTAGGCGCTACAGCTTCTGGGAAAACCGACTTTTCTATTCAGGTCGCGCAGTTTTTAGCGCGTAAACAGAATCTCAAATCTGAAATTATATCGGTCGATTCTCGACAGATCTATAAAGGTATTAATGTCGCTTCGGGAAAAATTACGACCGAGGAAATGAAGTCTATTCCCCACCATGGACTCGATCTGATCGATCCTGATCAACGATTTTCCGCCTATGAGTTCCAGCAGTATGCGTTTAAAAAAATAGAAGAAATTTTTTCGCGTAAGGCGATCCCGATTCTTTGTGGCGGTACGATGCTCTGGCTGGATGCTATTTCCGAAAACTATGTATTTTCTCAAGATGGCTCTAAATCCACGCAAAAATCTGATCCTCTCTATGATTATTTAAAACTTGGCATGCATTGGGAGCGAGAAGCGCTGTATGACCGCATCAACAATCGAACACAAATATTGTTCAATAGTGGGATGATAGAAGAAACACAAAAAATGCTGGATTTAAACATCTGTAAAAGTGCTAAAACAAGTCTGGGCTATGAAGAAGTCGAAGCCTTTCTCTCCGGAGATATTTCCAAAGAAGAAGCCCTTCAACGCTACCAAAAACTCAATCGAAACTACGCTAAAAGACAACTCACCTGGTGGCGTAGGCGTGAAGATATAATCTGGGTGGAGTGAGGACGCTTAATCAAATATCTCAGTTTCCTCATAAAGCTTCAACGAATGCTCATTCAAAAGCATCGCGGCTTCCTCTGGAGTAAACCCAAGAGCTCTTACATCTTGCGCTGATAAAACACCCGCCTTAAAGACACTTCCCTCTTTTTTTACGGAAATTCCACCGTTTTTGACAACAAAAGGATCCCCATCTTTTTCAAAGTCTTTATCTGATTCTGTTCCGGGAAACCAGTCTATCGCCAAGTCTAAAAAATCTCTTTCAAGACGTTTTCGAGCCGCAGAAATAAGTATATGCTGTCGGTGTAGCTCTGATCTACAAAGTCGAACCGTCTCATAGGCCATCTCGGCAGAAAGTCCTGCCCGCACCCCTTCCGTATCGAAGACCGTTGGATTGAGAAGATCCGCAGCTGCTTTTACTTTGTTGTTTCCACTTCGAGTAAATACCTTTTCGGCTCCCCATTTAATATCCTCATCAATCATACTCTTCGTCGCCAGAATCATAACATCTGCCCGATTCTGCATATTTTCCGCATTTCTTATCAGGGCCTTGGCAATAGAGGCTACATCGGAAGAAATACCTTTTTTCTGAAAGAGCGCCGCAGGAACCAGTTCCATGGTTCCCCCTTCTGCCATATGTCCCCACAAGGCACCCTTTTTTTCAAAAAAGACATTCG
>ENA-UOXV01005627-UOXV01005627.1-marine-metagenome-genome-assembly--contig:-NODE-5627-length-13601-cov-5.489370_pt1 | contig 13601 bp, 14 predicted proteins | sample MGYA00238165_ERZ766961 | MGnify/ENA primary metagenome ERZ766961 (study PRJEB28924, sample SAMN03173240) | marine metagenome | biome: Marine; feature: Water; material: Subsurface seawater | place: North... | reverse complement strand
TGATCTGATGCCGATGCAAAATTAGAACCGTTCAAAACCCCAGAAACCCTAGGGTTTTATGGTTTTTTTTGATGACAAAAAGCTGACAACATACTATACAGGCCTTCTGCTAACGGGGTGCGTCCAATGAGGCGCACATTTAGGCCCGGGTGCGGGAGGAAAACAAAAACGGCAAGGCTGAGAAGCCTTGCCTTTTTTTGTGAATGAAATCTGCGGTTAGAGGTTAGCCGTAAATCGCCGGGTCCACCTGCATCCATGGTGGAGATAACGCTTTTACCTTGGCGTAAATCGGACAATTCTCGCGGTGCGTGCCGGGCAGATAACCGGTACTCATCAAAAATTCGCCCGTGATCTCTCCACCTGTAAATTTAAAGGTTTTCTTGAACAGCTTGACCCAATCAGGCTTAGCCATGGGGTGGTGGGCGATAATCCAACCGGTAAACCCGCCATGTGATTCCCGAAAGCCCTTGATGACGTTGGCGTTGTGGATGATGGCGTGAACTTTCAATCGATTGCGTATGATGCCTGCGTTATCCAGCAATCGCGCCACATCCTTGTCTCCGTACGCGGCCACCTTGTCGATTTCAAATCCATCAAACGCATCTAAGGTGGCGGCACGTTTTTTCAAGACGATGCCCCACGATAGCCCGGCCTGGAAAATCTCTAACGCCAGACGCTCCATCAACACGCTTTCGTCCGTTGTTGGGAATCCATATTCCGTCGCATGATAACTTTGATGAACAGGATCATCGGGGGCGTAGTCGCAATAATCTGGCATGGTGTTAATCCCTATCGTCGTGAACGTTCATGCCGTCCATCATCAACAGATGTGTGCGGGTCGAATCGATAAATCCATAAATGTTCGCAACCAATGGACCAGTTTTGGACTGAACAATCGTCAGTAACCGACAATAATCCTCACCTTCAAATTCGTCTAACGCTGCCCAATGGGATGGTAGTTTTGATGATGTGACCAAGTCCCCGTGATTTTCATCCCCATGCGGTGTCCATGCAATCCGGGGGTATCCGTAGCTTTGATCAGGGGGCGAGAAGTACCCCCTATATGTGACATCATCCCACTGCCCTTCTATGGGCTCTAGCAAATGATGGTTCTCTTCATCTGGGCGCAACGTGCCATAGACACACAATCGTCCATGGGCCCCTGTGATTTTTGAAAATGCTTGGTCAGCGGTCAGGTCGTGTGGGTCTAATCCGATCCGCTGTCGGTTGATTGCGATGATTTTGTCTAAGTCTGTCACGCCCTAAAAATTATTCGGTGATTTTTCAGGCGATTATTCGGGGCGGAAACTGATGAGGCCAGTTTCACTCAAATAATAAAACAACACCCATAGTGCGGCTGTGATCACAGTTGTCACTGCTATTTTGCGCCACATCATTGGCTTGGCTGGTGCACCGGGTTCTTGGCCGGGTTCCAGATCGCCTTCTTCGGTGCGCTTCACACCGAATGGCAACGTGATGAACAGCACGAGCCACCAGATGACGACGAATACAGCGGTGGCGGTGACAATATTATCCATTTTAAACTTGCTCTAGCTCTACCAGGGTGCCGCAGAAATCTTTTGGATGCAGGAATAGCACGGGCTTGCCGTGCGCACCGATCTTTGGCTCGCCACTGCCCAGCACGCGGGCACCGTCGGCTTTCATTTTGTCGCGTGCAACGATGATGTCATCAACCTCATAGCAGACATGATGCATGCCGCCGCTGGGGTTCTTATCAAGGAATGTCTGAATCGGGGAATTCTCACCCAACGGATGCAGTAATTCGATCTTGGTATTCGGTAATTCGATAAATACGGTTGTGACCCCATGATCAGGCTCGTCCATGGGTTCAGAGACCTGTGCACCCAGCGTGTCGCGATATAAGGCTGATGCCTGTTCCAAATCAGGAACGGCAATGGCGACGTGGTTCAAGCGACCAATCATGATAGAACTCCTTACTTACTCAAACGCGTACGAGATGAACATCAGCTATCGGTTTCTTGTCAAGTTTCCGTCGAACCGATCGCCGGGCTGACAAGCGAATGGCCTCTGACAAAGTGTTATCATTGCCGCGATCTCGCTTGGATAGCCTCTCGATGGAATTATAGATATCATCAGCGACTTGATCCAGAACGTCATCTTCTTCATAGGGCTCTAAAAACCCCGTTGTGGAAATCACGATATCGGATAAGGGAACGCCAGACGCATCGACGACGACGGTGATGACCATGGTGCCGTTCCAAAGGCCCTGGATGCGGCTGCGGATCGCTTCGCCATGCATGGGGATCATGCGGTTGCCATCGCGCACCAATCGACCTGATGGCACATGATCAACTATTTCGGGTGTCCCTGGGGCCAAGCGGATCATGCCGCCATTTTCGTTAACGATGGCGTGCGGGACCTGGCAAATCTTGGCCAGTTTGGCATGTTCTTCTAAATGGCGTCGTTCCCCATGCACGGGGATCGAAATTTGTGGCCTGACATGTTGGTACATTTCCGTCAATTCTTCGCGATTGGGATGCCCGGATACATGGATGTTGCCGTCGACATCTTCGATAAGGCGCACACCCAGGCGCACCAGATTGTTTTTCATCATCGCGATGCCGACTTCGTTGCCGGGTATTTCGCGACTGGAAAAGATCACGGCGTCGTCTTTACCCAGCGTAATACGCGGATGATTGTCCGTCGCAATCCGCGAAAGCGCTGCGCGGGGTTCGCCCTGTGATCCTGTGCAGATGATCAACAAGCGATCATCGGGAATGAATCCTGCGGCGTCTTCGTCCAGGAACGCAGGCACGTCCTCTAGGTATCCGCATTTACGCGCTGCTGTTGTTGTTTTTTGCAGGGACTGGCCCGCCAACACCACGTCACGTCCAGCGGCTTCTGCAGCTTTGGCAACAGTTGCCAACCTGGCAACGTTGGTCGCAAAGCACGCCACAGCGACCTTGCCGGTGCATCCTTTGATGATCTCAGTCAGATTGTCTGTCAGTCCCGCTTCGGAACCTGAATGCCCCTGTACGAACGTGTTGGTGCTGTCACAGACAATTGCGAGACAGCCATCATCACCGATCCGTTTGAGGGCGGCTTCATCTGATACGTCACCGATGACGGGATCAGGATCGAACTTCCAATCACCCGTATGCAATACGGTACCGAGAGGTGTTTTGATTGCGATGCCATTGGGTTCGGGAATGGAATGGGTCAACGTGATCAGGTCGAGGGAAAAAGGCCCGACGTCAAATGCGCCATCCAGCTGGATTTCATGCAAGGGGACTTCATCGGCAAAATTCGTTTCTTTCAGCTTGCTCTTGAGCATATGCATGGTGAAAGGCGTTGCATAAATCGGGCAGCGCAATCGATCCCACAAATACGGTACAGCGCCCAAATGATCTTCGTGCGCATGGGTCAGGACCAAGCCATGAAGTCGATCACGACGTTCCACAATGAATTGAGGATCGGGCGTGATCAGATCGACACCTGGGGGATGATCATCCCCAAACGTGACACCGAAATCGATCATCAACCAATCTGCATCATCAGGCTTGCCGAGCCCATACAGGTTGAGATTCATGCCGATTTCCCCGGCACCGCCGAGCGGCAAAAACAAAAGTTCTTGAGTCATGTTTGTCTAAATTTGCCTTTTGAAGGAGCGTTTGTGCGAGGCACAGATGCCTGGATCAACGCGTGTTACGGCGGTTAATGACAAACAAACCGCGCAGCGTCAAATCCGGATCGGTCTTTTCAATTGATGGGCAGGCAGGTGCAAACATCTCGGCGAGGCCCCCGGTCGCGATTGCGGGCAAACTTGCGTGGCCACGCTCGGCCCGAATACGCTCTGTCACGCCTTCGATCATCGATGCATAGCCGTAATAAATCCCAGACTGCATGGCAGAAATTGTGTTCTTTCCAACCACACTCGCAGGCGGTGCAATATCGATACGGGGCAGTTTCGCTGCCGCCATCTGTAATGCATCGAGAGATAAATTGACGCCAGGAGCAATCACGCCACCGTCATATGCCCCGTCCCCTGTAACCACATCAAACGTGGTTGCAGTCCCAAAGTCGATCAGTAGCAACGGCCCACCATAAGTTTCATGCGCGGAAACCGCGTTGACCAATCGGTCCGCGCCCACTTCGTCGGGACGATCGACCTGGACTTCGATGCCTAAATCGCAATTAGGATCGCCCACGACCAGGGCTTTACAGCCGAAATACTTTTCGCTCAACGTGCGCAGATCAAACAGATTATCTGGAACCACGGATGCAATAACGACGCTATCGATGTCTTTGTGATTGATCTCGCTAATTTCCATCAGTTGGCGCAGCCAGATGGCCAATTCGTCTGCTGTTTTCGTTGATTTCGCAGACGCGCGCCATTGCCCGACGATAGAACCGTCGTCATCAAATACCGCAAAGACCGAATTGGTGTTACCGCTGTCGATTGCGAGGAGCATAGGTTTAACTGTCCTTGTTCAAATTCGGAAAGAACACATCACCAGCTGTGATTATGCGCTCCGTTCCGTCCTGATCAAGGATAAGACTACCATCTGGGGCCAAGTCCTTAAACACACCGGTGAGTGTTTCGTTTTCAAGGCGGACATTAATTTCTTCGCCGATCCCTTTCGCGCGCCATTTCCACCCCTGGCGAACAGGCTCAAAACCCTCATCGACCCAACGCGATGCCCAGTCCATAAAGTGCCGCGCAAAGGCTTCCAAGAACACAGTATCGGGGATGATCTGGCCTTCATTCACAAAGTTGGTCGCGGGGTATTCTGTATTTTGCGGATGTGACAGCAAGTTCAAGCCAAGGCCAATGATTACGTAATCCACGTTATCACCCGCACTCGCCCGGGTTTCCAGCAAAAGGCCTGCGATTTTGCAATCATTCAGCAAAACATCGTTGGGCCATTTAAGGCGACATTCAAAGCCGGGTTCACAGACTTCGCCGACGGTATCGAAAATCGCACACCCCGTGACGAACGCCAATTCAGCCGCGTTTGCAGGTAGCACATCGGGCCGGGTTATCAGGGACATGTAGAAATTGCCCTTGGGGCTGTCCCATGAATTGCCGCGACGGCCCCTGCCCTCGGTCTGTTCGCGGGCCCAGATCAGTGTGCCATCGGGCGTTTCATCTTCGCCCAAAATGGCAAGCTTGCGCGCCTCGGTCATGGTGCTACCGACGCTTTCGAATGGGATCAGGTTATAGGCGGCCGGTAGACGCGGAATTTCGAAGTTGTCGTCGCTCATCCAGCGAACAGCGATGCAGCAGCTGTTGCTGCCCCTGCAAGAATGGGTGCAGGATAGACGAAGAACAACAAGATGATGATCGACGTAGAGGCGATCACGAGTGTGAGTTCCTTGCCAATCGGTGTATCCAAGCTGTCGATCGGGTCATCGAAGTACATGACCTTGATGATGCGGAGATAATAAAATGCCCCGATGACGCTGGTCACCACACCGATGATGGCGAGGACAAAGAGGCCTGCTTCGATGGCGGCCAAGAAGACATATAGCTTTCCAAAGAATCCTGCGAGCGGCGGAATGCCGGCCAATGAGAACATGAACACAACAATGGTTGCGGCCAGCATCGGATGGGTTTTCCCAAGGCCTGCCAAATCATCGATGGTTTCAACCATCCGGCCACCTTTGCGCATACACAAGATACACGCGAACGTGCCGATGTTCATAACCAGGTAAATCGCGAGATATATTAAGATGCCGCGCGTGCCCTCTTCGGTGCCTGCAGCCAAGCCAACGAGAGCGTAACCCACATGACCGATGGAACTGTACGCCATCAGGCGTTTGATGTTGCGCTGGTTGATTGCGGCCAACGCGCCCAGAACCATGGACATGATTGAAATCAAGATCACGACCTGTTGCCACTGATCGATCAAGTCACCAAACGGTCCGACCATGACACGGATAAACAGCGCCAATGCTGCAATTTTAGGTGCGACGGCAAAGAATGCAGTAACCGGGGTCGGTGCGCCTTCGTATACATCGGGCGTCCACATATGGAACGGCACAGCGGAAACCTTGAACGCAAGACCGGCCATGATGAACACGATGCCGATGACAAGACCGGTTGGTACGTCAGCATTTGCAGAAAATAAGCCCGCCAGTGCATCAAAATTGGTGGTGCCTGCAAAGCCATAAACCAACGATGAGCCATATAGCAACAGACCCGATGCCACAGCGCCGAGCACGAAGTACTTAAGTCCTGCTTCTGTTGCGCGCTTATCGTCACGCTGGATCGATGCCATCACGTAAAGTGACAGCGACTGCAATTCCAAGCCGACATAAAGGCTGATCAGATCGTTCGCTGAAATCATCAGCATCATGCCGAGGGTCGCGAACAGAATCAGGATCGGGAATTCAAAACGTGCGACATGATGGCGTTCCATGAAGTCGCGGCTCATCAATATGCCCAAAGCGGCTGCGATAATCACCATACCTTTGGTGAACACAGCGAACATGTCCGTGACGAACATATCAGCAAAGGTCAGCACGCGTGGACCTGCGGATGGCCATAGCAAGGCGGCACTGATGAATAATGCGACAATCGCCAGGATCGAAACCATGCGAAATACGCCTTCGTCGTTGTCCTTCAGGCCACCCTTTTGGAAAACACCAAACATCATCAGCGCCATGATGACGACTGCCAGGAATAGCTCTGGCAGGGCGGGAATCAAATTCGGCGTTTCGGCCATTTCCATTTCTCCGCCCCCTACTGACCGGCCAACTGCAGCGCAGATGAGCTGGCGGCGAGTGATGTTTCGACTTGGCTAAGAAGGTTCTCAACCGACACATGCATGAAATCAAGGAAGACGACCGGATAGACACCCATCCAGATCGTGATGATAAGCAGCGGTGCAAAGATCGCCCACTCGCGTCTGCTCATATCCTTAATCTTCATCAAATTTTCTTTTGTGAGTTCGCCAAAGATGATGCGGCGATATAGGAACAGCATATACGCCGCCCCCAGGATCACACCCAGCATCGCCAACGCGGCGACCCAGCTATTGGCCTTGAATGCGCCTACCAGCACCAACACTTCGCCAATAAACCCACCCGTACCGGGCAAACCAATTGATGCCATGGTGAACACCAGGAATGTCAGGGCATACGCGGGCATTCGATGCACCAGCCCGCCGTAAGCGCTGATTTCGCGCGTATGAATGCGGTCATAGATCACACCAACGCACAGGAACAGCGCAGCCGAGACGACGCCGTGCGACAGCATCTGATAAATCGCACCTTCGATCCCCTGCACGGTCAATGTGAAGGTACCGATAGTCACAAACCCCATGTGCGCAATCGACGAATACGCGATCAGCTTTTTCATGTCTTCTTGGGCGAGTGCGACCAGTGATGTGTAGATTACGGCGATAATCGATAACGTGTAGACCAGCGGTGTGAAGTAGACGCTGGCTTCGGGCATCATGGGTAACGAGAACCGCAAGAAACCGTAGCCACCGAATTTCAACAAGACCCCTGCCAAGATCACAGAACCTGCGGTTGGCGCCTGCACGTGCGCATCAGGCAGCCACGTATGAACCGGCCACATCGGTACCTTGATCGCGAACGATGCAAAGAACGCCAGCCAAATCCATTTTTGCATTTCGGATGGGAATGTATGGGTGAGCAGCACCGTCATATCGGTTGTGCCAGCATCAAAATACATCGCCAACATCGCAATCAGCATGAGGACCGAACCGAGCAACGTGTAGAGGAACATCTTAAACGCCGCGTAGACGCGATCTTTACCGCCCCAAATACCGATGATGATGAACATCGGGATAAGTACGGCTTCGAAGAAGATGTAGAACAACATCATATCGAGGGCCGAGAACATGCCGATCATGAAGGTTTCCAGGATCAGGAAACAAATCATGTATTCCTTCACCCGTTCTTTGATCGCTTCCCAGCTGGCCAAGATGCAAATCGGCACCAAAAGTGTGGTCAGCAGAACGAACAGCACCGAAATACCGTCGACACCCATGTGATAGGAAATGCCGAACGCAGGCATCCATTCGACTTTTTCGACCCACTGGAATTCAGACGAATTCTTGTCGAAATTGAACCACAGCACCAGCGACACCAGGAACACAGCTAACGAGGTCCACAGCGCAGTAAAGCGCGCGTTGCGGGCTTCTACCTCAGGATCGACGTCACGAATAAACGCCAGGATCAGGACGGCACCGACCAGCGGCACAAACGTCAGGATCGAAAGGAGCGGAAAGTCAGTCATCGTCGGCTCTTACGCCCCCTTGGTGAAAATATACAGGCTGATCAAAACAACGATGCCGATCAGCATGGCGAATGCGTAGTGATAGAGATACCCGGTCTGCAGTGCGGACGCGCGACGCGCCAAGATTTTGACTGCGGCCGATACACCGTCCGGACCAACACCATCGATCAGGGCGCCATCGCCACCCTTCCAGAAGCTGCGACCCAGCGCGAATGATGGGCGAACAAAGATCTTGTCGTACAACTCATCAAAGTACCATTTGTTGAGCAAGAATTGGTATACGGGCTGGAACTTGGCGGCGATTTTGCCCGGGATATCAGGCTTAGCGATATACAAGACGTATGCAGCCGCAATACCGATAGCACCCACAATCAATGGCGCATATTTGACCAGTGCAGGCACGTGATGGGCATTTTCAAGCGCAGGGTGGGACGGCAAGATCAAGATCGCATCGCCCCAGAATGCATCATGCCCTGCCCCGACAAACCAATCGTAGGCGACATAACCCGAACCAATTGCCCCAATGGACAGCACGATCAATGGGATCAGCATGACTTTTGGGCTTTCATGGACGTGTGCCAAAACGGTTTCATCACAGCGCGGTGCGCCGTGGAACGTCATGAACAACAAACGCCAGGAATAGAACGCGGTCAGAAGTGCAGCGGTGATGCCGAGCCAAAATGCGTACTGGCCAACGCCCGTGTGCGACGCAAATGCGGCTTCAAGTACGATATCCTTGGAGAAGTATCCTGCGAACGGCGGTATCCCCACCAATGCGAGCGAGCCAATCCACATCATCGCATAGGTGACCGGGATCATCTTCCAGATGCCGCCCATTTTGCGCATGTCCTGTTCGTCTGACATGGCGTGAATGACAGCACCAGCGCCCAAGAACAACAGCGCCTTAAAGAAGCCGTGGGTCATCAGGTGGAAAACACCTGCCGAATATGCGGACACACCACAGGCAAAGAACATGTAGCCCAACTGCGAACATGTCGAATACGCGATGACGCGTTTAATATCGTTCTGTACGCAGGCAATTGTCGCGGCAAATATAGCTGTGGATGCGCCGACAACCGTCACAACGGTCAAGGCAACATCTGAATATTCAAACATGTGCGACAAGCGGGCGACCATGAACACACCTGCGGTGACCATCGTTGCCGCGTGGATCAGGGCCGAAACGGGGGTTGGACCTTCCATCGCGTCGGGCAACCATGTGTGCAGGCCCAACTGTGCGGATTTACCCATCGCGCCCACAAACAGCAGCAGGCAGATAATGGTCAGTGCATGAAAGTCCATGCCAAACACGTGCAGCACGGTATCCGTATGATCAGGGACGGACGAGAAAATAGTGTCCAGGTGCACGGTGTCGAACAACAGGAATGTCGCGAAAATTCCAAGACCGAAGCCAAAATCGCCAACCCGGTTTACAACAAACGCCTTGATCGCGGCTGCGTTAGCGCTTGGTTTTTTGTACCAGAAACCGATCAGCAGATAACTGGCAAGGCCAACGCCTTCCCAACCAAAGAACATCTGCACCAAGTTATCGGCGGTGATCAGCATCAGCATCATGAATGTGAATAAGCTGAGGTAAGACATGAACCGCGGCACGGACGAGTCGTGATGCATGTAGCCGACGGAATAAACGTGAACCATGGCGGACACGACGCAAACCACGATCATCATCACCGATGTCAGCGTATCGACCTTGAGCGCCCATGACAGTTCGAACGAACCGGATTGAATCCAGGTAAACAACTCGGTTGTGCGGACGTTACCGTTCAGCCCGACGTCAATGAAGATCAAGATAGCGAGCAATGCCGAAATAAGCATCAAGCCACAGGTCACAACTTGCGAAGCAACATCCAGCTTATGCCGGGCTTGATCGTCTGCGTTGATGGTCATGAACACCATGCCACCGGCAATGATGGAGCCGATCAGCGGCAGGAATACGAGGATTGTCTCGATCATGCTGCTCAGCCCTTCATCATGTTGACATCTTCAACCGCAATCGTTCCGTGATTGCGGTTGTAGATGACTAAGATTGCGAGGCCGATGGCTGCTTCAGCTGCAGCAACGGTCAAAACGAGAATGGCGAAAATCTGGCCGACCAAATCCCCCAAATGGCTGGAAAACGCGACAAGATTGATGTTTACCGCCAACAGCATCAGTTCGACGGACATCAAAATCACGATGACGTTTTTGCGGTTCAGGAAGATACCGAAGATGCCGAGCGTAAATAACATCGCTGCGACAGTCAGGTAGTGCCCGAGGCCAATTTCTAACATCAGATGCCCTTCCCGATTTCAACATCGCGAAGTTCCACATCCTTGGGACTTCTAGCGACTTGTTCTGCAATGTTCTGTTTGCGCACCCCAACCCGGTAGCGATGGGTCAGCACAATGGCACCAACCATAGCGACCAGCAGGACCATGCCCGCTGCTTGGAACAGATAAATGTATTTGGTGTACAGCAACTGCCCAATGGCGTGCGTATTGGTCATTTGATCAACAGGTGGCGTTGGTGCTGCCAACATTGAGGCCGCTTCGGGAGAGAATGCCCAGCCCCCAGCGACGATCAGCAGTTCACCCAGCAATACAAGACCGACGAGTGCGCCGACGGGTAGGTATTGCAAGAAGCCCTGGCGCATCCGGACGAAATTGATGTCGAGCATCATAACCACAAACATAAACAGCACGGCGACGGCACCGACGTAGACGATCACCAATGTCATGGCCAAGAATTCAGCGCCCAATAGCACGAAAAGTCCTGCCGCATTGAAGAATGCGAGGATCAAGAATAGCACCGAATACACAGGGTTCTTGGACGAAATCACCAAGACACCTGATACTACGGCGACGAATGCGAATAGATAAAACGCAAGCGCTTCGATCATTTAACCCCCTCGTGCACCCTAACGGTAAGGTGCTTCGATTCTCAAACGTTCGGCCAATTGGGTTTCCCAGCGGTCACCGTTGGCTAATAATTTATCTTTGTCGTACATCAACTCTTCGCGTGTTTCAGCGGCGAATTCGAAGTTTGGTCCCTCGACAATTGCATCGACCGGGCATGCTTCTTGGCACAGTCCGCAGTAAATACATTTCACCATGTCGATGTCATAACGTGTGGTTCGTCTGGAACCATCATCGCGTGGCTCAGCCTCAATCGTGATCGCTTGCGCCGGGCAAATGGCTTCGCACAGTTTGCAGGCAATGCAGCGTTCTTCACCATTGGGATAACGACGCAGCGCGTGTTCGCCTCGGAACCGAGCGGACAATGGGCCTTTTTCGTACGGATAGTTGACGGTCACTTTCTTGCGAAAGAAATACCGCAGCGTCAGGGACATGCCTGAGACAAGCTCCGTCCAGAAAATTGTTTTTGCACCGTGGCCTAAAAAGCTCATGGTTCTTACCCTCTCCGCCCCAACTTAAAGTTTCGGGGCCATATCGAACGCGACAAGCACGCCCGAAACAATAACAACAGCAGCCAACGACAGCGGCAGGAACACTTTCCAGCCCAACCGCATCAATTGGTCATAGCGATAACGCGGGAACGTCGCGCGTATCCAAATAAAGATGAATAAACAGAACGCGATCTTGAGTGCCAGCCAGATTGGGCCCGGGATCCAAGTAAACAGTGCTATATCCATTGGTGGCAGCCAGCCGCCCAGGAACAACACTGCCGTCATTGCCGACATCAGGATCATGTTGGCGTATTCACCGAGGAAGAACAGCGCGAATGTCATCGCTGAATATTCAACGTTATAACCGGCGACCAGTTCGGCCTCAGCTTCTGGTAAATCAAATGGATGGCGGTTGGTTTCAGCCAGTGTGGACACAAAGAAGATCACAGCCATGGGGAACAACGGAATGACGTACCACATGTCGCGTTGTGACTCGACGATCACTGATAAGTTCAACGATCCTGCACACAACAACACGGTGATAATGATCAAGCCCATAGAGACTTCGTACGACACCATTTGAGCCGCAGAGCGCAGCGCGCCCAGGAATGCGTACTTGGAGTTCGATGCCCACCCCGCCATCAAGATGCCATAGACACCCAGGGACGAGATTGCGAATAGATATAAAACACCGACGTTAATATCCGCCAATACCATGCCAGCGTCGAACGGGATCACCGCCCATGCGACGATGGCGAGGACAAAGGTAATCATCGGTGCCAGTACAAACACGACAGGGTTGGCGCCTGTCGGGATAACGGTTTCTTTCATGAACAGCTTGATCGCGTCGGCAATCGGCTGCAGCAAACCAAACGGACCGACAACGTTCGGACCTTTGCGCAATTGCATCGCGCCGATGATCTTGCGTTCCGCATAGGTCAGATACGCAACCGATGCCATGATCGGCAACGTGATTGCCAAAATCTTTAAGACCATCCAGATGGCGGCCCATATGTCTGTTTGCATAAACTCAGCCATCGGTGCCTGTCTTCACTTCTGATTGCGCTGCGAACGTTTCAACGCATTTTGCCATGGTTTCGGATGCCCGGCTGATCGGGTCTGTCATGTAGAAATTATCGATGGGATTAGCGAATGGTGCATTACCGACATCACCTGCGATGCCGAATTCTTTCCATTCTGGTGGCGTAACAGTATCGATCCCCAAGAATGACGGGCGTGTATCAACCATTTTCGAGCGAACGGATTTCAAGTCATTGAAAGGTATAGGGTTTTTAAGCGCGCCAGAAAGTGCACGAATGATTGTCCAGTCTTCGCGTGCGTCACCCGGCGGGAACACACATAGCCGTCCCAATTGGACGCGGCCCTCGGTGTTGACCCAGGTTGCGTTCTTTTCTGTATAGGCAGCACCCGGCAGGATCACATCGGCGCGATGCGCACCGGCATCACCGTGATGTCCCTGGTAGATGACAAATGCATCGCCAAGGCCGTCCGTATCAATTTCGTCAGCGCCCAAAAGATAAACGACTTCTACGTCGCCACGTCCGGCGGCGGCGATGATACCGTTGGTATCCAAGCCCCCGTCTTCAGGAACAAATTTCACATCCAGGCCACCAACGCGACCCGCAGCGGTATGCAAGACGTTAAAGCCATTCCACCCTGTCGAGGATGAAATCATGTTGTATTTTTCGGCAATGTCGCGCGCCATCGCATGAATAGCTGCGCCATCTTCACGGGCCAATGCGCCCTGCCCCAGGATAATCATCGGACGGTTGGCATCTTTTAGAGCGTCTGCGAACGATGAAGAACCATCCAACACGGCTTTCAGTGCGTCAGGGCCTGTGCCCAGATTCTCGTGATCATATCTAAGGTCAGCGGCTTCGCCGATCAGACCGATCGGGAAATTGCCTTCCATGAAGCGTTTGC
>ENA-UOXV01005619-UOXV01005619.1-marine-metagenome-genome-assembly--contig:-NODE-5619-length-13620-cov-5.796830_pt1 | contig 13620 bp, 19 predicted proteins | sample MGYA00238165_ERZ766961 | MGnify/ENA primary metagenome ERZ766961 (study PRJEB28924, sample SAMN03173240) | marine metagenome | biome: Marine; feature: Water; material: Subsurface seawater | place: North... | reverse complement strand
TAATCATCTCCTAGTGCGCGCCACGCGTGCCGCTTGTGTTGCCTCGCGCGAATCGTTCCGGGGTGTCTGCCCTGAACTGTGGTGGATGGCCCTCCCCGGCTTTTTGGCGCAGACGGTCGTGTTATCGAGAAAGAAGGTTACGATCGGGTGACGGCATTGCTCTCGCGCCTATTTGCAGCGCGCGGCTGGCGCGACACGCCCATTGTGGGTTGCTCGACGTCCGGGGTTATCGCGCCTGACTTTCAGACAGAAGGTTTGAGCTAGCCCTGTTGTGAACACGTCCGGGTGTACCCAATCGAAGGGTGCTACTATCTGCCCCTACCAGTATGTCTTCTTCCTAAAGTTCTGGGTGCCGGTGGTAGGGGGACGTGGCGTCGCCCTGACGCTCGCTCACCTCCCGGGCGCAAAGGTATGGCGTCCCGGCGAGTTCAATCACGCGCTGACTTGAAGTGGCCTGCCGGTGGCTATTGGACGATTGGCCTCGATAGTACTGCTGGCTGAGATGATGCTCTCACGTGCACCCGCAGGTGTTCCCCTTCGCGCTTTCGGGCAAGGAAGAAGGCGTTGAGGATTGGCGCCAGGCGGTGCAATCCTCTCCCTCACAGCACCGTCCCGCCACGTGCGCCCCCAGCGTGATATCTTCGGGCGCAGGATTGGGATGCGGTAGGGCTGGCCGGCTTCAAAGGGGGCGCAGACTCGGCAGTGGTGTGCTTGTCTCACGGGGAAGATCCGGTCTTTGCGGAAGAAGTTCTCAAGTCGCTCGACTTCCTCTTCCCTGGCGCAAAGAAGGCCGGTGCCGTCGCAGGTGGCCTGGAGACGGACCCTCGCGCTCTAATCTTCCTGCCAAAGGTAGCAACAAGCGAGGATGAGCGCGCCTTGCTTGAGGGACAAGTCGCGCGCGAGAGCGGTGTGGTTGGGTTGGCCATCAGTGGGGACCTTGCCTTCGAGGCCATCGTTGCGCAGGGCTCGCGACCGATCGGGCCCAACTTCGAGGTGCTGGAGACCGACTTCAACGGCACCGTCATCACTCGCATGCAGGAGTTGGGCGGCTCGACGGCGCAGGGTGCGCCAATGACACTCTTTGACATGGCCGGCTTCTCCGGGCAGATGGAGGCGGAAGAGATCAAGCGGGCCCTCGACTTTCTAGCCCTTGGGGTTTCGCTCACGCCTCTTGAGGACGATCCCGATGAGCATCAGTACATTGTGCGACCCATCACGGACCTGCAGAAAGATGGCCCGCTTTCGCTGGCAGGCGAAGTGCGCCCTGGTCAGGTGGTGCGCTTTCACGTTCGCGATCCTGACAACGCTCGGTCGGAGCTGGAGGATCTGATGCTGCGCTGGAGACTTGCGCGCGCGGCGCGTCGCACGGATGGCTGGGTTCCCGGAGGTGCACTTGTTTTTGCGGACGCGGCACGAGGCGAAAAGCTTCTAGGCGGCACCCGCGAGGGCGCACCGTTTGCCGACGCCTTCCCTGGGGTGTCGCTCGGCGGTTCTTTCATCGATGGTGCCATCGGGGACTTGCCCAACTTCCGCGAGCGTAAGACGCAGCCTACACCACTTGCCGGGAATGTCTCCGCTGCACTCTCCGGCGTCGACCTCGACCAGCTCATGCGCGGTCCGTATTCCATGCAGCACCCCCTGCCAACAGCGCGAAATCGGGAACCCCCTGCCTTTTTTTGCTTGTGGGGATCGATCCCCCGCCTTCTGGACGTGATGGCGTGCTTAAGTCTGTCTCTTGCAGGAACTCACATTCACACAGTAGGGTCGACTTACCTCATGGTCTACGGTCGCGCGAAAGAATGATTGCCGTGGCGATGTCCCGGGGGCGAAAGGAATGGAGTCAAAACCACCACACTCGCTTGAGCTGTGTTTTTGTCCCGACACATCAGCATGCTTGAACTTGGCTAGCCCTTGCTGATCAAAGCGAGCGCAATTACATGCCAAAAAATCGCGGACCTTTTAAGAGAGAAGCATCCGTTTATTGACAAACAGCCGCAGATCGCAGAGCGAAAAACAGTGGGCGAGCAGGGGCCGGGAGACCGCAGCAGGGAATTTTCAATGCGCAGGCACTTTCTTTAGCAAGAAAGCACAAACCACAGCTACTCTGCAACTCAGAGCTTGGCGATCTAATTCACCCGGCCTGGACGCACTCACGTCCGTATCTCCAATAGCTGCTGCAGCAACTGGGCTCGCAATCACCTCCTCACTTCTAGTCTTCTCTGATCGCAGTGAGCGATGGCGGGGGCCCCACTGATGATGACAGTACGTTCCTCGCTTGAAGCGCAGTCAATGGAAGAGCAAGGAAGAATTTGGGGCTGCTCCCCGAGTGCACCTGTTGACTCATTGCTCCCAGCGGGACTTGAGTCTGCGGTCGTCCCGCCAGGTGCACAATCTTGTCCGATTGGTAGTGCCGCATCCGCTTGGGACGGGAAAGCGGTCGTGCGCATTGTACTATCCATTGTTCTGCTTAGCTCGCATTGTCCAGTAAACGGCTGCGTCCTGCGTGCGTCTGGATTCCTGATGCCGCAGCTGCGGACAGCAGCCGCCGGAGGGTGACAATGAGCGAGCGATGAGAACTCGGATTTCCAGTGTGCGTCCCGAGGTGCCCGGCAGTTCCGGCAACAGCTATTCACGATCGACTTGCGTATACCTGCCAGCCATACGCCAGACGACCATACGTGGTAGACCACATCTTACTAGCGGATACATTGCAGAGAAGCTGATGCGCAGACATTTCTCATTTAGACCCAATTATAGAGTTTACTCCCTCCATTACGAGCACACAGGGGGAAGCGCAGACAGTATTGCAGTGCGGCGCTTCAAATGAGAAAGTACAGTGGAGGAACAGCTCCCTTCCCAACGACGCGAGATGAACAACGTGCTCCAACCTGACGCGCACCCTACGCTGCCACAGTTTTCAGACACGACTTTTGACCAGGAACAAACACCGACACAAAGCAAACCAAATCGAACCAGTTTCACCAACCTCCCGATCCCGAGTGCCCGGTCGCGCGCGTTCCCGTGCTGCCCTCGGGCATGCCGTCGTGTCGTCAATGCGCCCAGGTATCTGTCAAACCTGAGAGATTCAAATACAATGTGTCTTGATACCTGTGGCAAAGTTGCCGTCAGCAACCGAGGGGGGCAGGGGCATCGTCGTTGCGGGGCGCTGACGTTTTGCAACGTGATGGCAGTACGCCGCGGAGGCTGTCAATGGACTCTTGTTCCTCTGTGACGTGGTCCGTTCACCCGTTGCTTGCAATATCACTAGAGGCAATAGTTGTGCTGATAGTTCGTCCCGCAGCTTGGCCTCTCGTGCCCTGTTCCGGTGGAGCTTTCAGTTCGCTTGACGGGCGCAAGCTGCAGGTCCTGCTCTCGTTTGGGGCGTTCCTTCTCTGGAAGTGGCACAATGATCCCTCCACTGCCCCCGTGAACGCTCCCGGGTGCGCTTCCAACGCCCGTCTTCCTCCCACATTCTGAAGCCGCACACACATAAAAGTCCGATACCTGGTCAAAAGAGGCAGTCAATCAGTTGTGAGGCTCATGGGACGAGTAGGGTTTCTCAGTGCATGGAGCTACTGGCAGGTACATTTACCTCCTGCTGGCAATCGGAGCATGGTCGGCACTCACTAATGTGCTGGGCTACTGTGGCGCGTGCGCCGGCTCAAGGTGCGCACACAGAGCCCAACGTTGTTCGTTTTCATGCAAAATCGGGGGTATCGGTCAAGTACAACTACTTCATGCCAGTCACCAAGCTGTTTGGTATATACTGATCGATGTTTTCCAACACAGAACATGCTTGACATTGTCTTGTTGGTCGCTGCTTTTGATCCTCACGGCCGAGTGTGCCGCTGCGCTTGTTCTCCTAGTCGACCCTAGCCTCCTGGACTCAGCTCTTGCTGCGGTTCACCCTTCGGACCTTCTTGATGTTGCAGAAACATGCCCCTGCACCTGTGTCCCAGCCGGCATTCAGAGTTTAGGCTTATAGCTTGCCCTGGACGAAGCGCAGGTTTGCCCTGTAGGCGACAAGTCCTGCATCGAAAAGATTGGTGCCATCTGCCTCCCAAGATTGGTTGAGCAGCATTCATCTGTATCCGGTGTGTGCACTGATGCCACACTCGTATCTGGGCGTTCTCTGAAAACAGATACTCACGTGAGGCAGATGAGCTTTTTAAGGACCCTTCAGCGCATGCTGGCGCGCTGCTGGTGACCGTTCTTGTTGTACAGGTGAATACTAGCTCGCACTCCCCAACTTTAAAAATCATTGCGAGACAAAGATTCGTGCTGAGGATCGACGCCCGGGGCGTGTGCAGGGAGCCTGCCTTCTTCTTCTGCTCTCTCTGCGGCGGCGGCGCGCAGTGGACGCTCCTGACGGGGAGCTATCAGAAGTTCGCAGTCGCCCGCTGCTGGAAGCGGTCGCTGAGCAAGAGTGGTTGGGCGCGCGCGACCGTCTGGATCGCCGCGCCCGTGCGCGTGCGCTCCTCTCACCCATAGCGCAGCAAGCACTCGACGCACGAGGCAGCTCATCTCCGCGAGCCCCATGGCCCCCCGACCGCTCCGCAGCAGCGAGCTCTTCGGATGCAAGCGCAGGCGCAAATACCGCCTGAGTCCCACGCATCGCGGTATGGCTAGTCTCATGCCCATGTGGGCCTCATCTAACTTGTGCATGACGGAGCGTGCTCGTTTCGTGGATTGGAACGCGTTGCGCCCCCCCGCGCTCCTGCGCGTTCAGCGGCCCGAGAACACGCACGTGTCTTACATCATTACCGTACAATAAACATGATATCCGCAAACCTAAATAACGTCGCACAGAGGCGTTGTAGGACACTCGAGCAAACCTAGCAGCAATCGCACGAAGGCGTTGCGAGGTTACTCGAGCGATCAGGATTCTGAGTCTGCTTCAAGGAAGTGCAGCATGCCCTCTAGAGCACCGTAGCGCTTTCCATGAGCCTGATCAAGAAGATGCAATGCGCTCTCGAGTTCGGCGTACCGCGTCATACTCTTTGTCCGGCGAAAGCTGGACTGTGGAGATGGCCCCGACGAGAGCGAAGCGTGCCTCTTGTTTTCAGGACAAGACCCTCCCCCAGCGAAGTTGTCTTCATCATCACAGCCCAACAAATCCAAAAGGGCCTCCACATCCTCGTATTTGCTGCGGTGTGCTGATGCATGCTCGAAAACTTGACCGCTGTCTGCCAACATCGACGACCAGTCGGTTTTATGTCGCGGGCGAGGGGACGGCGTGCCTTCCACGCTGCCCAGATCCTGCGAATTATTGCCAAGCGAAAGTTGTTTCAAGGCCTCGGTTGGCAGCGCTGCTGCCCCGAAGGCGTCAGAGCTGATTGACAGCCATTCTCCGCGTGTGCAACGACCCTCACTTGGCTGCCTCTGCGACGAGTCTGTAGGCCTGCGCTCCGATGGATCAAGCGACGCTGTTCCGGCGCTTGACATAGCGCTCTCGTTCAAAGACGGAACACGCTCGACAGTTTCAGCGGACGGCACCGCTTCCTGATCAACGCGGGACAGGACGCCCGAAGATAGACAGGTCAAAAAGAGTACCATCCACCGCTCTCAATGGGAGAGCACGAGTAGGCCGACCGAAGCCTCGACGTCTTCCGGTGCCAACGCAAGAGGGTAACGCAAGCTTGGAGAAGTGTGAAGCACGCGCCCTGCGTTGCGCGGCGTTGGCGTGCCCCAGCGAAAAGACCAGCGACGAAAGACCAAGAAGTGATGGTTGCATCCGATTTACACCCGGAAGCGCGGACAGCTCCAAGATTTCTTTCGGTTTCAATCTGGGTCCGATTTACCACCCCGAATGGACATTTTCGTGGCCGAAAGAACCTGAACAAGCGCCCGAACTCGGAACGGAGAAAGTTAATACCGCGTTTGCGGCTCTATCAGTAGGGTCGCAATTCGTACGGTTGCAGCAAAGTCGTCACCTTGTCATCCGCAAGGGCCGTAGCGTGACCAGTGAAAGACTTGTCTTTCCTGGTCAAAAAGACTCGAAGTCGGTTCTCACAGTGTCTAGCCCGGGATGGGCGGCCGCGAGATAGGGCTGCAGAACTTGAGTCGCAGGAGGCACCTGCAGAACTTCTGGTGGCAAAGGTGTCCCCCTATCTAGCAATACCGCCGCAGCGAAAGCATCTTTGGGTCCCGTACAGAAAATGCGCCCTGTATAAAATCGTGGGTGGAAGAGCCATACGCCCCCCCACCCTACCACACCCCCAACCAATCCTCAGCCCCTGTCTCCCTTTTGCGGTGAAAAGTAAGCTGTCAGGATTGCTTGTGCGCTACCCTGCACACCTCTAGCACACCCGCCAGCCCTCTTCTCCTTCCTGGATCTGGGGATCGTGCCTCCACCAACGCCGCTGCCGTCGCTCTCGTCCTCTACCAAGGTAACATCAGCGCCATCTGCCAAAATCGGCACAGCGCTACTCGCTCCCCTGTCAGCATGAGTACGCTCGATCTCTTCAGCAAGCTGCTGCTCATTGTGATCTTCGTCAGTAAGGTCGATGATATCCCCTTCAGTGTCCCTCCGCCTCTCCTCCGCCTTCGACCCACGAATGCTGTTCTCGCGCACCTGCGTGATGAGCAGCCGTCGGGCCTTCTCTTGGCCAGCGTCGCACCGACTGTCGCGGTCTTCAGCTGTGCCGCACGTGGTCTGGTCCTGTCCGGTTGCCCGCGTCGATAACTTTGGTCCGGAAGAACTGATGAGCGATAGAAAGGCGCGCTTGTTCGCCTGAACATACATTTAAAAGTTTGTTACAAGAAGTGCGCACGCGGGGTGATGCTAGGCGCTGGGTGCGGGGTGCATCGCATACCTTACCATCGACGAGGGCCGCGAATCGTGCGGCCATCTGCCTTCGCGAGCGCGCATCCGAAAAGACAGTTGGTACGACCTCCCTGCAACCCGACCGCAAGCTCCAGCGTCACGGGCATGCGACCCCGGGCGTAAAGGGCCTCGGGGCGGCACCTTGGCTTGAGGAAGGAGACGAAGGCGCGCAGCTCCTCGAAGTTAGAATGTTCCGAGTAGGGGACGCACACGACTGAGCATGCGCCCGAGGACTGCTCCGCGTGCTCGCGGTTGTACTTGGATCCGTCTGCCCAGCCAGTAGGAATGAAGGCCGCTACTCGAGCATATCGCGGGTGCTGCGATAGGTAGCGCCCTAGCGAAGCGAAGTTTGGCTGGAAATAGGGCCACATTTCCCCCGCAACGCCCATCCTGCCGGCGCGCAGGAGGACCACAGAACGGCGTCAGAGGAGACCAGGGCGATTGAGATGCGAAGGCCAGCTTGCTCGGAAGAAGCGCGCAACGCGTAATTCGGCTCTTTTTGCGGCGGCAGGGCAAGAACGTACCGAATGACGTGAATTGGAGTTCGATCTGGGTCGGTAGTAAAGACAGCGAGGTCATCGGGCGGCAGATCAAGACAGCGAAGCACTGCCATCTTTCTTTCATCCACGCAAATTAGCTCCCCTGTGCGTCTTGCAACAGCGAGCATCACCCGCTCCTTTCCGATCTTGTACGCAGATAGCAGAATCAGGCATTGAGTGCCGCTTTCATCTTTCGCAACTACTTGATTTGCAGAAGTTTCCGGTTTGCCACTGTTGATTGGTTCCAGGCGAGAGTAAACGGCTGCTGCAATCGCCTCGACTGAGTCGTCCTGCGCCACAAATGAGTGCTTTGGGTGGCAGTAGGTCGTGTCCAGGTAAAGGCGATCGATTTGCCCGCGAACCTCCAGTAGTTTGGGGTAGGTTTCCATACGTGGGTGGTAGCGCATGTCGCCAGTATGGAGATGCACCCGCCCATCTTCTAGCCTGAAGAGCAGCAGTGCTGCTCCAGGGCAGTGATTCGCGTCGAGAAAGGTTACGTGTGCTCCGCAGACCTGCACAGTCTCCCCGTATGCGTGCCCCCGCAGTAGGCTCGCATCGACACCGAGCTCCTGGGCCACAAGGCGGGCAGTGGTGTGCGTGCACAAGATCGGCGCCGGGCCTGCGAATTTCTCTGAGAGCCCATCGTAGTGGTCCCCTGCGACGCGGCATTGCTAAAATCAACGCAGAAGACCTGTATCGGCTATGCGTACAAATGCAAACAAAGCGAGAAGCAAGTCACCATGAAAGTGTGAGAGGAAGAACGCCTCGATGCGGTCGCTCTTGAGCCTGAAACCGTCGACCACAACTCTTCCTTCCAAGCCTGCGACTTCATGGCAGTCCCTCGCTTTGTTCATTCCCTCTGAAAGCCCTCGCCGAATTGTACCAATCGATCCACAGCTTCGATGCGCTGCGTGATGTGCCTTCGCCACTCACGGCATTTGCGATCTACCTGTGATCTTTGCAAGGTTGGGGGGATTGATGAGGTTCGGGAACGGGAACAGGTCCGCTGCTCGGGAATTCGATACAGGCCTCCGTCAGAGGCCTGCAGCTCGTGGCTGGACAGCCACGAACAGGCCCCTCCCGTGTTCCCGTGATCCCTTCCTAGAGGTAGAAGAGCTATGGAACCCGATTCTCTTAATTAAAATTAATTAAAAATCGCCTGTTTTACACTGTTGGACTCCCTACTAGCTAGATTCTTCCGATGGCGGATCGCTCCTCCCTGAGCTATGCGGAGAAAGAGGTGCTGTCCTCAGTTTCCCCGTTTCCCCCGTGACTTGCCCTCTCGCGCGCAGTTCAGGACCATGCACTTGGATTTGGTTTGCAACCTGTGCAAGCATGAAGAGTGTGGCTGCCGAGTGTTTCGTGAGGCTGCCGCGTGTCTCACCGTGGCATTGATCACCCAGGAAGCGCGTGAGGAGTTGCTGTCGCGAATCAGCATTTGCGCGACGTGTGGAGAGGAGCAACCCCGTGCGGTCAGTACCCTGGCGGCTTGATGAACAACCGCCTGTAGGCCCGCGGTGCCACAGCTGCGCTTAGCTGCTTGAGCTGGCTCTACCAGCCCTTGAGTCGCGTGTTGAATCGACTCGCAGCCCGCGGTGCTTCCCTGTCTGCATATCCTCTGCTCAGCTTGTGCCGACGAGTATGCACTTGACGGAAGGTCTTTGATTCCCAGTTCTGCCCTTTCGCGTGTCGCCCGCCTTGTCGCAGAGCTATGCTGAGCTGAGCAGCTCCGGTTCGATTTGTACAGGTCCTCTGTGGCTGCCACGCCTGCGAAAGGCCGGGTACCGTCATCTGGAGCAGCTACTCACATGGCGACCCCAGACAGCTCAAGTCATCTTGCTGCAGGAGAATCGTGTGCACCTGAGACGCACCTGGCAGGGGGGGCAGGAATATCGGAGGAACAAAGAGCGCCCCAGACCCCCAGAACAGCGTTGGAACCAAGCGTTGTAGAGAGCACGTGGACCTCACGGTGGGCAGGAGGATGTCTCAAGTGCGGCCTAAGTACGGCAGGGGGCAGCTTGGCTGGGGAGGAAGCGGCGGCCCTCCTGGCAATTGTTGGGCGCGCTTGGGGTAGTGAAGCACTTGGAGGGAAAATTGCGTGCGAGGAGTGCGGTGGCGAGGCAGCTCTTCTGTGTTCTCGGTGCGAGGCCGCTCTGTGCATGCCCTGTCACGCCAAGACGCATGCATCACGGCTCTTTCAAGCACATCCTGTGGAGCGGATCGAGGGCCACCCAGGCTCACGCGAGCCGGCGCGCCGTGCTCCTCCACCGCCGCGGTGTGCGCTTCATCCCAGGCAGGCGCTGTCGTATTTGGCAGCCGACGGCTGCACCTTGCTCTGCCGCGACTGTTTGATAGGACTCGAGCGCGGCGCCATCGCTGAGGAATCACCCAAGCCTGCTGTACCGGTAACTCAGCAGGCCGCTGCTGTCCGCGCGGAGCTGGGAGCCCTTGCGGCACTTTGTGCACTCAGGGCAAAGGAGGCGCGCGAGGCAAAAGCTTTCTTGACGGACGAGCTGCGACTCGTGGATGAGTCGCATGGAGCGGCGGTGCATGCGGGACGCCGCGAGGCGGGTGCTTTGCAGGAGACAATTGTGGCGCGTATGCGTGCGCTGGAGGCAGAGGCCGCGTTCAAGAGGGAGGAGGGGCTGCGAGCGACACGGGAGGCGGGCGCGGTCTTGCAGTCGATGCGACGGGCGCTGGGGCATGCGAGGGCCGTTGGAGCGGCCGTGGCGGAGCGGGCCACTGCGCTCGAGGCGCTCCAACTCCTGGCTGATCTTGAACCGCGCATCCAGCGCCTTGCAACTAGTCCGCTGCCCCCTGCTCCGTCCGCCGGCCCACCACTCCTTCTTCCTGCAGTCTTCTCTGGTGTACGGGAGGCGCGGGGTGGCAAAGCACCCAGTGAGAAGGGTGCTCTCGAAGCGGTTGTTGGCTCCGAGGATGACAGCGACTCTCTTGCCGCCGTCTCCAGGGGCCATGTGCTGCAACATCCCAGGTCACGCTTCGAGACCCCGACTCTGACTAAGGCAGTGTTTGCTGTCGGTGGAAGCGACGGGGTGGTGGACCACGGAGACATGGAGATCTTGGTCCCGGAGGGGAGGGGTGCAGTGTGGGGAAATTGGCACTCGGCTGTGCTGCCGCAGGCGACCCAGATTCGCGCAGCGGGATGCGTTGCATTAGGAGGGCGGGTCTACGTGGTGGGGGGTTGGGATGGGCACTCCGCGCTGCATCGGTGCCATGAATGGACTCCCGGAAGTGCAGGCGCGGATCCAGGCAAGGGAAAATGGCGTGAGTTGGGTGCAATGACCAGCGCGCGGCAGGCGCTTGGATGTGCGGCGATGGGGGGCATGGTATATGCGGTGGGCGGCTTTGATGGGAAGAGCAACCTTGCAACGGTGGAGCGGATGGATCCCGCCGCTGGAGTGTGGCAACGAGTAGCCCCGATGCGAGCGGCGCGGCGCGGCGCGGCAGCAGTGGCGCTCGGCCCGCTGCTGCTGGCGATCGGCGGCTCCGACGCCCAGGCGGTGCACGCGAGCGTGGAAGTCTACGACCCGTATGCGGACGCGTGGGCGGTGCACTCGACGCTGCAGGTGCCGCGGCGGCTGGCCAGCGCTGCGCAGGTAGGCGGGATGGTGGTGGTCGCCGGGGGGTGGGACGGCGCACACTCGCTGGCCTCAGCAGAGCGGCTGGACCCCTCGGGCCCGTCCGGTCCGCGCTGGGAGTTGCTCCCGCGCATGGCAGAGCCGCGCCAGGGGTGCGGAGCAGCGGCACTTGGCGCGACAGAGCTTCTAGTGTTTGGGGGGTGGGACGGGCACGCGGCGACGCGCGCGCGCACGACTGAAGTTCTGGACCTGGTGGCTGGCCAGTGGCGCGCTGGACCACCTCTGAGCTTACCGCGCTATGCACTCGCTGCGGCTGCGGTGGTGGGTTACCTCGATTGACTGAGGTGGGCCTTGAGCCCGCCTTCATTTGTAAGTGTGCTCGGCCCCGTTCGGGTATAATCCGCAACAGCTGCCGCGACGCTCTCTGCGCGTCTTCTTTGGCCATAGAGATTTCAATTGCTTCAACGCATAAAACCTACTAGCCCCATATCCCCCTGCTTTCGCGCGCTGCATCTAGTACGCCGCAAGCGTGTCGCCTGCTCCGCGCCTTCCGCTCTGCGGCAGGTGCCGGCGACCACCACGGCCATCCTGAGGGGGAAGGTAACCTTTTCTTGCACTATAGACGCGCAAACAAGGAAACGATGCGTGGCTGTTTGAGCAAAACCATCTCCATCATTGGGCAGTCAGGGCTCGAAAAACGCCCCGCCCAAGACGAGGTTGGCGAGGCGCTGCCACGCCGCGGGCTCACCGCCAAAGCAAGGTCGCGCTCTGGCGCGCCGTCGCCATGCGGCAGCGGCTCGGGCGCAGGAAAGTCGGCAGCAGCGAGCGGGAAAGCGCCTGCAGCGCGCAGGAGGCGCCCACGCTCATCGAGCCGCCCTGCCAATCGGCACCGCTCCTCCAGGACGTCAGGGTGCTCTCCTGCCCCGCGCCAAGCGTACGGCAAGTCCGACTCCGGCCTCTCCGCCAGCGCCAAGAACTCTGCCAGCGGCGGGGGTCGGACTGGACGGTCATGGGCGAACACCGCCTGCGGCACAGAGGGTCAGCAGACCCTGGGTCGGGAGACATCGAAAGACACGGAAAGACATGGAAAGGCCGGACCTCTCAGAGGTCCTCACAGAGGATCTAGGGGGCGGCACGGGATCTAGGGCGCGGAGCTCACGCGCACCGAGCCGCCGCGGCCCGGATGTATTACTCGACCGATTCCATGGCGTCGCCCGTCCCTCCACTGCCCCACGTACCGCTCGCCGTTGGGCCACGTGTGCCTTCCCCAGCCTGTCCGCCGCCCATCGCGCCACTCACCATGGTGTTCCTCGCCATTTTCCCATTTCGTTTCTCCATATCCTGAATCCCGGGTGGTGTGCGTCAGGAACAAGCGTCCTAGGCTTCTACGAAACGTACATGCTGTGTACTGCAAGCATGAGTGGCGCGTGCTTGGGCCATCCCGGCACTTTGAGGCTCAGCACGGCGTGGCTCACACCGTGGCGGCGACCATGTGCAAACCTTCCACGGAAGATTTCGCCCGAGGACCAACGGTACTGGCCTGTCCCGTGCTTGAGCCCGAGCACGTATTCTCCCGCGTAAGTCTCGCCGCTGCTGTGCCGGTACTCTCCGCGCCCATGCAGCTCTCCGTCTAGCCAATCCCCCTCGTACACGTCGCTGTCGGCCCAGCGCTTTCGCCCACGACCGTTGGGGCGCCCACTCCGTACTTCCCCCTCGTACCACGAGCCATCTGCCCAGTCGAACCGTCCGCGCCCCGTTGGCGAGCCATCGCGAAACGTGCCACAGTAGGTGCTGTTGTCTCGCAGAAGTCGCATCATCCCGATCCCTTCCGCCATGTCGGCTCGAAACTCTCCTTCGTAATGTGTTCCCGCCCTCTTGTCTCGCATTACCCCGCGTCCTTCTCTCAGGCCCTGGCGGAAGTTGCCCTCGTACGTGCTACCGTCACCCCATGCGTAAGTGCCCAAGCCCTGACGCTCGTCTTCCAACCACTCGCCCTCGTAGTAATGCGTCGCCAACGGCAGGTCTCCTGTGGTCACGCGTGCCAGCAAGGAGAAAACGCTTTCGCATGGAGCGGCGTCGTCAGACCAGTCGATCCTCCCCTTTCCGTGCCTCTTTCCCTGGCGGAACTCCCCACTGTAGACTGAACCTCCCGTCGTCACCTACAGGATAACATCCTTAGACCGTTGCTGCTCACAGCTGAGGTGGGAGACACGCACCTCGATACCCAGTCCGTCAGGCTGGCCGTCGAGAAGCTCACCAAAGAAGGCAGATCCCGAAGGCCTCACAAGCCTCCCCGTTGTTCGTTCCAGTGTGCCAAGGCATTCGTCGGCGTCATCGGCAGCACGGTTGGGGATGACAACTACTAGCAGAAGTACCAGACGCATGCCCGGAGCATTTTCCCGTACCATCCGAGAAAGAGCACTCATCTCTCACGCCCACCCGCCCGCCTGGGCGCCTCACGACGCGGGCCCGCGAACGTTTTTGGAGATTTGCGAACGTTTTTGGAATTTCATCGGGTGCAAGATGCTCTCGGGCACTCGCCTCACTGGGAAGCATAGCCTCCTCTACGACTTCGCGCGCCTCAAGACGGACTCCGCCGAACAACACGCCGTCGCGAACTCCCTGAGGTCGCCCCTGACACCAGAGCAACTATGCC
>ENA-UOXV01005618-UOXV01005618.1-marine-metagenome-genome-assembly--contig:-NODE-5618-length-13621-cov-5.938007_pt1 | contig 13621 bp, 8 predicted proteins | sample MGYA00238165_ERZ766961 | MGnify/ENA primary metagenome ERZ766961 (study PRJEB28924, sample SAMN03173240) | marine metagenome | biome: Marine; feature: Water; material: Subsurface seawater | place: North... | reverse complement strand
CAAAGGGGAACTGATGGAGATGCGCAATGCCCTCGCGGACACCAAGCAAGAGCTACAGGAGCTGCGCCAACTGAACGAAGCGGCGTTGCGCTAGCCACGCGGCCGCGATACGAGCGATACGACGCGAAGCTATCTCGCAATAAAAACGCAAAAACCACCGAGTTTGTCTAATACCGATTTTGCCTCTGCTGCCCCCCGCCGCCACCGTTCTGCGGAGCCAACCCTTCGAACGGGCTCAGCCCGTAGTTGTTCGTCACCCCGTCGTCCGCCCCTTTCGCCACGAGAAAATCACCCAGCTCGCTGTGTCCCATCGCCAGCGCGAAGTGCAACGCGGTGTTACCCTCCAAGTTTGCCAAATTCAACCCCGCGAATCGCTTCACGAGGTGCCGAGACAAGCGCTTGTGACCCGCCGCGCAAGACGCCATCAACAACGTGTTACCGCTCTGGTCCACCAGGTCCACGTCCACGGCCCGTGTGTCGATCAGGTCCATGACCTCGTCATCGGCGTTGTCCGCGACGAGGTGGAAGACCCGTCTTAGTCTGTCCTCGGCGACGCCTTGGTCGGCGGCGGCGGCGGCGAGGCTGGACGTTTGGGCGGCCGGTTGCGGTTGTCCGTCGAGTTGTCCGGGTGACTGGATGCTCATACCCGCCATCTGCGCCTGCATCTGCGTCTGGTACATCCGCATCTGTGTCTGCATCTGCGCCTGCATCATCATCATCTGCTGCATCTGCATCTGTTGCATCTGCGGCGCCATCATCCCCGCCATCATCCCGCCGAAGCCCGGCATCGGCATCATTCCCGGGGATCCCATCGGTATCCCTGGCGATCCCATCATCATCCCTGGCGAGCCCATCGCAGCCATCGGCGACCCGTGCGCGGCGCCCACAGGTGACCCGAGCGCCTCGCCCGTTATCCCCCCGCTCTTGGTTCGCCTCGGGTCCGACGCCCGTGCGAGCTCCGACTCCCTCTGCAGACTGTGCCGCGCGGTGAGCCTGCTCGACCCGCGCCGTTCACCCGTGGTTTCAAAACCCCGCACTTGTCTCCGTCCACCCCCGGGCGAGTCCCCGACCAGCCACTTATCCCCACCCCTGTCTGCTAGCCCCGACGTGTCCACGCTCCACGAGTGGCGCAGCGGCCGGTCGGGCTCCGAGCTCGCGTTGCGTCTCAACGCTTCGGCTCGTTTTTTCAGCGTCTCGGGATCCGCCCCCGATCGATTGAAACCCTTCGTCAGCTTTTGGAGGTACCGCTCCTTCTGAAGCCGCCGTCGTTCCTGTCGCCTCGACGCGGAGTCTAACAGCCCACCGCCGTGCGGGGAAGGTACGTCCCCCTCGGAGCCGTAAGGGCTGAACGAACCGTGTGAACCGATGGACGCCCTCTGCGAGTGCAGCGTTTGAGGCGTACCGAGAATGGAACTCGGCGCCATCGACGGTCCCGCGCCTTCCTCGTCGCTTGAATCCGCGAGCTCGTCCACGTCGTCGTCGCTCGAGTGCCTCGTCGCCGCCTTGAGCACCTCCTCAGCCTTGGACATCCGGCGCGTCGTGTCCGGCGTGGCATGTCCGCCCTCGCCCCATCCGCGCGAAGGCGTAGAACTCTTTTGCGAAGATCCCGACCCCTGAGATAATGATGACGCTTGACGCGAGAGCCGGAATGAATGCCGCTCTGATGGCGCGACGAGCGGCGACGGCGGCGAGAGCGCGCCCATCGCCATGTGCGAAGACGCGGGCGCCCGCGCGGAGCGCTGGGGCGTGCCAGCTCCATCGGCGTCATGGCCGGTGTCTTCGACGGAGATGTCCAGCGCCGGGTCCGCGAATGAATCATCGTTCACGAGTGAGTCGTCGTTGTTGGGCATGTCGAGCGCCACGTCATCTGCCTGACCCGGTCCCACGCGTTCATTCGCGCCGTCGTTACCCGCGGATGCGAACCCCGCGTCTTCTTCTTCCTCGTCATTGTCCTCGTCGATGGCGTCGCGGAAGAGCGTCAACGGCGTCGGCTCGTCGTCCTCGTCGAGGATTCGGTGTTCGTGATGTGAATCACGCGTGGCGTCGTCGTCTCCTCCCATCGCGAGCTCCCAGGCTTCGTTGAGCATCGTCCCGGGCGACAGGGGCGTCGCCATCGCGTCTTCTTCTTGAAGTAGCACCTGATTGACCGCGTTAAGGGTCTTGAGCCTACGCGGCGCCCTGGGTAAACCCCGGTCGATGCCGGTGTCCGTGTCCGCGCCCGAGACGAACTCTCCGTCCGTCCCTGACGCCTCCCCATTTGCGCCCGTCCCTCCCGGCCCCGCGATGCCACCCCGCGCCGATACTTGTACTCCCGCGTCGTCGCCCGACACGAAGGCATCGGAGTCCTCCACGGTTTCGTTCGCGGTGCGGTCCAGGGCACCGGGCGGCTCGTCGGAGTTGTCGAGTGGGCCCAAAGGTCGTTGTTTCGAGTCGTCGAGCGGGGCTTTGGATGATGCGGGCCCGCGCGAGGATCCCGGGCCCGTGGCGCGCCCCCGGCCGTCGTCCTCGGCCTCGTCCGCGGATACGAAGAACGACTCCTCGTCCGCCATGCCGAACCACACACCGCGGGCCGAGGGACGCCGCCCCACACCTGCGCGTGCGTCTCCCCTCTGTCGCCCCTCGATTGATGTCGTCGCAAGCAACGGCCATGGGCTATTTCGGGGCAAATAAGGCAAATATTTGCACAGCTGTTCGGTCACACGATGATTGTATAAGTGGTTAACCCTGACTATTTGCCGTACAAGAAGAAAGGTCCAAGAAAAACGCCGAACGCCTTCGAAAAAACCAAAAAGGAAGATGCGATCGTCAGATCATCTCGACGCGATCTGCACAGGGAGAGAGAGAGAGAAGATGGCCGAGGGAGGAGAGGGCGTGAAGGTGGCGGAGATCAAGGATCTCACGCGCATCGAACGCATCGGCGCGCACAGCCACATCCGCGGCCTCGGTCTCGACGATGCGCTCGAGGCCAGGAAGGTGTCGCAGGGCATGGTGGGCCAGGTCAACGCGCGTAAAGCTGCGGGCGTGGTGCGTGCCCAATCGCCCCTACCCGGGTCCCCTTTTCGACGAATACTCGCGCCGTATCGCCCCACATCGTGTTTGGTACCGTCGAGGGCGGGCACACGCGCGTCTCGGCGGCCGTTGAACGCCCGCGCGCGTGCCCGATCTCGCGGGCGCCGATTAGAATTAATTCCGCCGATTGGCCGATCTTTTTCCCCCCCCTCCACCTGAAGCCTCCACCTGACCGTCCCCCGCTCCCTCGTTCAACCCAACCGACAGATCCTTCAGATGATCCGCGAGGGTCAGATCGCCGGCCGCGCGGTCCTCCTCGCGGGCCAGCCCGGCACCGGCAAGACCGCCATCGCGATGGGCATGGCCAAAGCCCTCGGCGAGGAGACGCCGTTCGCCATGATGGCGGGATCCGAGATCTTCTCGATGGAGATGTCCAAGACGGAGGCGCTCACGCAGGCTTTCCGCAAGGCCATCGGCGTCAAGATCAAGGAGGAGACGGAGATCATCGAGGGCGAGGTCGTGGAGATCGAGATCGACCGCCCCGCCACCTCGGGCGCGGCGCCGAAGATGGGCAAGCTCACCTTGAAAACCACCGAGATGGAAACCGTGTACGACTTGGGGCAGAAGATGATCGAGTCGCTGGACAAGGAGAAGGTGAGCGCCGGCGACGTCATCACGATCGACAAGGCGTCCGGGCGGATCACCAAGCTCGGCCGCAGCTTCGCGCGGTCCAGGGACTACGACGCGATGGGGGCGCAGACCAAGTTTGTGCAGTGCCCCGAGGGCGAGCTGCAGAAGCGAAAAGAAGTCGTTCACGTGGTCACCCTTCACGAGATCGACGTGATCAACTCGCGGTCCCAGGGTTTCCTCGCGCTCTTCGCGGGTGACACCGGCGAGATCCGCCCGGAGGTTCGCGAGCAGATCGACATGAAGGTTGCCGAGTGGAGAGAGGAAGGCAAGGCGGACATCGTTCCCGGCGTGCTCTTCATCGACGAGGTTCACATGTTGGACATCGAGTGCTTCTCTTTTCTTAACCGGGCGTTGGAGAACGACATGGCGCCGGTGTTGGTGGTGGCCACGAACAGGGGCATCACCAAGATCCGCGGCACGAACTATAAGTCCCCGCACGGCATCCCCATCGACCTACTCGACCGCCTGCTCATCGTCACCACTCAGCCGTACACGGAGCGGGAGCTTCGCCTGATTCTCGACATTCGATGCGAGGAGGAGGACGTGGAGATGACGGAGGACGCGAAGGATTTGCTCTGCAAGATTGGCCACGAGACGTCGCTGCGTTACTCTATTCACCTCATCACCGCCGCCGCGCTCGTCGCGCACAAGCGCAAGAGCGCCGAGGTTGAGGTTGAGGACATCAGCAAGGTTTACTCCATGTTCCTGGACGTGCAGCGAAGCACCCAGTTCATGGTGGAGTACCAGGACCAGTTCATGTTCAACGAGGTACCCGTGGACGACGACGCCATGGAGGTTTAAGACGTAGCTTTAAAGGTATATACGTTTGGATTCATTACAGTATAATAAGTAAACACCGACCTTCCACGTTCGATGCGTAGCTATGTACACACAGACTCGGGACCCGCGCTCGGTGTTAGATTCACTCGAGAGCTCCGATTTCAAAGACGCTGACGCCGCCAACCTTGACCCCGGCGTGCTTCTCGAGCAACGACGCCAAGTTCGCCTCCTCCGCGTGCTTCACACCGACCGCACCGCCCATCACGCTCTCATCCCGCAACACGTCGTCCTGGAACCACTTGTCCGCGGCGACGACGTTCAGCGGCAGCGAGCACGAGTGCGCCGTCGCCGGCATCATGGCTCCCACGTTGCCGACGTTGTACTCGCACAACAAACCGGTGTAGAGCTCGCAGTTGTCCACGTCGCCGTATATCTGCGTCAGCTTGACGCACAGCTCAGTCTCGCCGCCGGTCATCTCCTCGAACGACTCCCACGCCGCCAAACCGAGCTGAGCGCGGAACTCGTTGAGAGTGCACACTCCGCTGGCTCGAGCGCGTTTCACCGCGGCGACCTCCTCGGCGTGTAAGCGCCCGGGGAGGTTGCATCGCGTGACCCACCCGATTCTTTTCTTGCTCGCGTCCACCAGGGCGCTGCCGCAGTCGTCACCGGTAGCCTGCGCGTTTTCGTTGAGGCCACCTGGCGGTTCCATGGCGTTGAACGCGCGCATCAGGAGGTCCATCTCGACGCACCCGTTGACTCCCCGGACGTCCCCTCGAGCCACGTCGCTGATTGGCATGGCGTCGGGGGTGTGCTGCCCCGCGGCGAGGTACGGGAGGAAGTCTTTGAGGAACACGCTCCTGTACGCGCCGATGTTGGCGTGCCGCGCCATCTGGAACACCGCCTCGTCATCCGCCGCGTCTTTCAGTTCACTTTTGATGGCGGCCGCCAATGCGTTGTGGTTACGGCTGAAAACGGTGAGCAACGCCTCCGTCGCGGCGCCGCCTTGAACACGCCCGCGAGCCGCGGCGGCGTCCGCCAGGATCTTACCCCCGGGCTCACCACCGCGAACGTCGTCGCACTCGCCCGCGTTGGTGCCGTAGACAACTTGAAGGTCCAAGTACGAACTCATAGCGTTGTTGGCGCTGAATTCATCCCCGCCTAAGCCCAAATCAGCAGAAATTAACTTGCCGAACGACAACAACACGAGCGAGATGTCGTTGGGATGCGGAACGAACGCGTCGTCGTTTGGACGCATATGCAACGCGTGGACCACGTCACGCGCGGGGGGTAGATCGCGGAGGTATTCCCTGGCGCTCTTGACGCAGATTGAGAACGGAGCGTTGGAGCCGCCGAGCGCGGGCATCTTCGGGTACTGTCCCACGCCGTCGAGTGGACGGAACTTGGCGTCCGGGTCGAATATGACGTCTTCCGGGAAGTTGGCGAGGAGCTTCTCGGCGGGGATGGCGCCCGCGGGGTCGAGGAGGAAATCTGGGGGGAACACGGCACCCATCGACGCGGCGGCGGCTGCGGCGGGGCCCGCGAGTTTCTCCGATGCTTTCTTGGCCAAAGTGGGATCGACGGTTTGAGCCGCGGGCACAGCTGTGTCGGCACCCTCGGCACCCTCAGCGGCGGCGGGTGCGGCGGCGGCTGGTTCAGCGGCCGCGGCAGCCTTGGCGGCGAGCACCGCCGGCGCGTCCTTCGCCGCTGGGGTCGGTGGACGCGACGCGAGGTAGGAGTAGATGCTGCAGAATTTGTCCGCGGTCACCTTGTTGTCCGAGAGGTCAAACTCGGCGAGGAACATCTTGAGTTCCCACTGCTGCAGGCCGAGGCCGGTGTCCGCGGCGAGGATCGCCGCGAGCTGGGCCCTGCGGTCGTCGATGGGTGGACAGATGATCGGTGAGCGTTTGGCATCGCGACCGAGACGGCGTTGTTACGGAGGTAAAAAAGGCCCCGGGGACCGCGATGGTTTTGGGTTTGCAGTGGATGGGGCGGGGACTTGTGAGGGGCGCACCTGGTCATGGTGCCGTCGGCGTTGCCGAAGATGTTCTTGGCGACATCCTCGAAGCAGAGTGCGAGCTCGATTCGCGACGCGGCCGCTGCCATGGTCGTCGTGGGCGCGCTCAACGTGTGCGCTATCGAGCCCGATTGATCAATCCATTGCCAGGGCTGTTTTTGGCAGCAGAGTCCGACCATTTTTAATCAAGAAAACCCATATAAAAGTTACGGTTAAAAAATGATAGGGTCGGTTGTCAAAGAAATGGAAAAACGTGAAATCTCGATAAAACCTCACCGCGAGCCGACGTCAATCCCTCTTTTCGCGTGTACCCACACGCGTCAAACAGCCTCCCTGCTTCTTTAAAGAAGCAACACCGTAACGGCACACGGTTTAAAAGGACTGAATCCTGCAGTCCACGCTTGCGCGACACAGATCCGCTTGCCACCGCCGTTTTTAACACCTTTCCCAAGACTCTAATCAGCAAAGATGCCTTCCGCTTCTGCTCTCAAGTCCAAGCAGGCGTACAACGACAAGCTCTGCACGCTCCTCGATAACCACACCCGTGCGTTCGTCGTCGGCGCCGACAATGTTGGCTCCCGCCAGTTCATGGACATCCGCGCGGTGCGTACGCGTTTCCCACTCGAGTCTCCCCACGTCCCACGTCCGCTGGGAAAAATATGAGGTTTTTAGGGTTTTCGCGCGGGGACGCGGGTGGCGGGTGGCGCGCGCGGCGCCCCCCGGCATCCCGATACATCCCCGCTCGGCCCACAACTCGCTTAACGTATCACAACCCGCCCGTTCACGACCCCGTTCCTGACCTTCATCGTCCGCTTCCCTCGATCCACCACAGGCGCTCCGCCCCCAGTCCACCGTCCTCATGGGCAAGAACACCATGATCCGCAAGTGCATCAAGGACTACTGCGAACGCAAGGGCGACAACACCTGGATGTCCCTCTACGAGAAAATGGTCGGCAACGTCGGCGTCATCTTCACCTCCGGGGAGCTCGACGCCGTCAAGGAGAAGATCAAGGAGTTTGTCGTCCCCGCGCCCGCCAAAGCCGGCGCCATCGCGCAAGTCGACGTCACCGTCGAAGCTGGCCCCACCGGCATGGAGCCCTCGCAGACCAACTTCTTCCAGACGCTCAACATCGCCACCAAGATCAACAAGGGTGCGATCGAGATCCTCTCCGACGTCAAGGTGCTCTCCAAGGGCGACAAGGTGACCACCTCCGCCGCCGCGCTCCTCGGCAAGCTCGGAGTCACCCCGTTCTTCTACGGACTCGAAGCGATGTTCGTGTACGACAACGGCAACGTCTTCGACGTCGCGGTTCTCGACATCTCCGACGAGGACATCACCGCGATGTTCGGCGCGGGACTCAAGAACATCGCGGCGCTCTCCCTCCAGGCGAACTACCCCACCATCGCCGCGGTTCCCCACGCCATCATCAACGGGTACAAGAACGTGCTCGCCATCGCCGTCGGCACCGACTACACCTTCCCCCTCGCGGACAAGGTCAAGGAGTACCTCGCCAACCCCGGCGCGTTCGCCTCCGCGGCGCCCGCCGCCGGCGGTGGCGGCGGCGGCGGCGCCGCCGCGGCCAAGGCGCCCGAGCCCGAGGAGGAGGAGGAGGAGGCGATGGACTTTGACCTCTTCGATTAAATCGAAAGTTTAAAGTCTCCGCCGCCGAGCCGACTCGAAAGTATCAACGCGAGATGACCAGCCGCGCGCTACACTTTGTAATGACGACTAAGAATCTTGAGAAAATAATAAGAGTACGTATTATGATAATAACTCGCCCACGACTAACAGTCACTCAGCGGTTCACGGTGTTGACGTACTTACCCGCCAGCACGTGAAGCCCCTGCGCGCCGACGCAGAACATCGCCAAATACACAGCCGCCGTCAGCCGCCCTTCGTACGTCACGTCGTATTTGTTCTCCACGTAACTCAACGTGTCGATCTGCTCAAAGTAGGTCCCTCTGAACGCCGTGATGGACGGGCAGTCGCCGGTGGGGTACGGCCCGGTGCACCCGCGTCGTTCAAACTGCGGCGCGATGACGGATTGGATCGCGAAAGCGACGGGGTTGATGTGGTACGCCCACTGCCAGTACACGGGAATCTGCGGAAACGGCAGGTAGAGCCCGCCGAAGAGAAACGCGATGGGGATGAACGCGCTCGTGCCCGCCTGCGCGGTTTGGATCGTGGAGCAGACGCACGCGACCATCTGGCCAAAAGAGAGGAACGCGTAGGAGACCAGGATGTTGATCAGCACGTGAAACAGAAACGACCCCGCGGTTGGCACCATGCCCACGAGGAAATAGAGCGGTAAGACGGTGACGAACGCGATGAGGGAGACCCACGGGATCTCCATCACCGCGTGCGCGATGGCGTAAGGGACGCCGTCGTACATAAAGCTGGACCGTTCGCGGAACGACACGGACCGCTCGCGGACTCGCACGGGCATGACGCCGTTCATGCAGATGATGCCGGTGAAGATGGTGGTCATGAAAACCACCGCCACCATGCTCTGCACCCCGCCCTCGTCGCTCGTGTCCAGGTCGAAGTAGATGATGCCGAAGAGGATGTACAGCACCAGGAGGACGCCGATGCGGCCGCAGTTGTACGCCACGTCGCGGAGGTGAGCCCTGTGCGAGCGGACCAAGATCGTCCACAGTTGCGTGCCGAAGGACCTGGCGTAAGGAGACGCAAACGAAAACATCTTCGAGTCCGACGTCGGCGTCGCGATGCGTTCCACGAGCTCGCTCGCGGCGGCGCCCGCGGCGGACGCCTTGAACAGCCTCTCCAGCTCCGCGCCGTCCAGAAGCTTACCGGTCGCGGCTCCGGATGCGTTGGACTTTTTCTCCTCCGTCTGGCTCGAATCCGTGCCGCCGAGGACGTCGAGCATCCAAGACGCCGGGTTCATCCCCTGCGGCAGCTTCTTACCTTGCGTGCACTCCAACGACTCCATGTACGTCACGAAAGTCGACGCCGGGGACGGACCGAGCGGCCCGAAGTACACCTGCCACCCGCCGCGCTGCAAAAGCAAAAGGTCGTCGAACATGAGAAAAATCTCGCGGGAGGGTTGGTGAATCGTGGAGATCACCGTCCGGCCCATGTTCGCAACCTTCTTCACCTCGGTCATGACGATGAGCGCGGCGCGGGAGTCCAGACCGCTAGTGGGCTCGTCGAGGAAGAAAACCGGCGCGTTGGAGACGAGCTCGACGGCGACGGTGAGCACCTTGCGCTGGCCGGGGGACAGCCCGTTGGCGCTCCCGCTCTTCCCGATCATGCGTCCCGCGACGGGCCTCAGCTCCAGGATATCCAACGCCTCCTCCACGAACCCCCGTCGTTGGGACGCGGACACCTCGGTGCCTAGCCTGAGCTTGGCGGAAAATTCGAGCGCCTCTTCCACGGTGGCGAACTCGTTGTGAAGGTCCATCTGTTCGCAGTACGCGGTGAGCCGGGCGAAAGTTTGCTTCTCGACCTCGTGCCCGTTGAGCTTGATGGTCCCTTTGCGCACGCCCCCAGTCTTACGCCCGGCGATGACGTCCAGGAGCGTCGTCTTACCGGCGCCGGACGCGCCCATGAGCGCGAGGAGTCGCTCGGGTTGAGCGGCGCTGGTGACTGACTGCAGCAGCTGCTTGGTCCCGCCGCCCGCTTGCTTGGCGAGGTTCACGGTGTACTCGAGGTCCCTCCACGCGATGGACATCGGGACAAACTCGATGTTTTTCTGGTCGATGTGCACGTCGTCGGGGTTGGCGACGGCGGCGAGCTCAGCCCTGGACGGTGACTTGGGTATGGCGACGGCGACCTCGTTGGACGCGGCGGCGATTTCCGCGTCGGTCCCCGCCCGGCTCGACCCGATGTTCATCTGAATTCTAACCTTTCTCAGCGCCTGAAGCGAGCCGAGGAAGCACAGCGCCCAGAACCCGCCGCACATCATGGCACCGCCCCAGAAGTACGACGAGTCGTCGTCGATGGAGATCTGGTTCATGATGGCCTCGCCCATGGTGCTGCACTCGAACGCTCCATTCGCGCACAAGGTTTCAACCGCGGTTGTATTTTGCGATGGGTTAGCCTGCATGTACAGGATGTACTCAGCCGGGTTCTTCGCGACGACTTTGTCGTACGAGGACGACAGGAACTCGTTCTGGCACAGTGACCTGAGGGCGTAGGCGAACAACGAGACGTGGTACATGAACGAGAGGAAGCCCATCTTGGTCGGGGTGATGAGAAAGCCGGCGAAGATGATGAACACGGCGATGACTGGTCCGGGGAAGGTCTGCGCAGCCTCCATGTTGGGCGCGAGCAGCGCGATGATGCGGAAGAACGACGCCATCGCGACGTTGGCGAGCACGAGGTTGAAGTAGAAGAACATCCACGGTCCAGCCTCCAGCACGAGTCCCACCATGGGGTAGAGCACCAGCGAAAACACCGCAGTCTCGAAGAGCGCGATTGGCAGGTGGATCAACCCCCAGGCCGCGATGTACGTCAACGCGGGGAACACCCGGCCGTCCACGTGCTTGTACGCCACGTACTTTTGCTCCACGCTGAACGTCAGCTCGGAGAAGTTGGAGAAGGAGATGTGCAGGATGCAAAACAGGAGCATCCCGAGCTTCTCGAACCCCTGCTCCTTCGGCAGCTGGTACCACACGCTGCCGAGCACGAGCGACGTCATGACCGCCGCGCCGAGCCTCGCCGTGACGAACAGCTTGTTGCGGATCGTCACCTTGTACTGCCTGCCCAGCACCCACTTGAAGTGCTGCCACGTGGAGTGGCAACCGCCGACGCCGTACTGCTTCAGCGCAAACTCCGTCTTGAGCTCAACCTCGGAGCTCGAGTGCTTTGTCTTATCCTGCTCGCCGCAGAGAGGGCTCGCGCGCCACGCGGACGCGAGCGCCTCGGTCGTCACCGGCGCGTTCCCATCGTGAGAAGATTTACCCCCGGACCTGGCGTAAATCTTACCGGGCTGGGCCACCAGGTTGACGTACCAATCCGCGATGTCTTCGCCCCCATCAGGTGGCGGTGGCGCATACCCTGTAAACAAAAGTGTGACCGTCAGTCAAATTGCCCATACGAAAATAAAAAAGAAGACTCTGGAAACTCAAAAGAAACTTCAAGAAACTCACCTATGGACTTGAAGTGCTCCGCGGCTTTATCCCGTCGCCCGTGGTACACCGGCGCGCCCTCTCTCAGGAGCATGAGGTCGTCGAACTGGTTGAACACCTCCGGGGTCGGCTGCAACAACGCGACGACCGCGCATCCCCCCGTGGTCCTCGCCCACGCCCGCAGCGCCGCGACGATGTTATACGTCACAGCCGCGTCCAGCCCAGTCGAGATCTCATCCATGCAGAGCACCCTGGCGTTAGTCACGAGCGCTTCCGATATGGTCACGCGCTTCTTCTCCCCGCCGGACACACCGCGCACCAAGTCGTTGCCCACGATGGTGTCGATGCATCCCTCCAGCGCCAGTAGGTTGGTCACCGCGGCGAGCTTGTCTGAGTGTAGTGATTGATCGGTGGGCGCCGGGGTGGCTGTAAACAAAACATGACGTCAGTCTAATTGCCCGTACGAAAATAAAAAGAAACTCACCGTTGTCGTGGATGAACTTGGCCGTCTCGCCGACGTTGATGAACGGTAGGTGGGTGTCCACCTGCTCGACGTAGCACGTGAGCCGCGCGACGTCCACGCCGCGTGTTGTGAGCTCATCGGCGGTGAGTCCGTTGTAGGTTACGCCCGGGCCGTCGACCACTCCGACGGCGCCGGGTCTGAGTTGATGTGAGATGGCTTTGAGGAGCGAGGTCTTGCCGTGTCCAGGGGGTGCGAGTAGTAAGGTGATCTCGCCGGGACGGAAGGTGCCGGTGACGTTCTGGAGCACCTTGAAGTGCTGGATGGCCTCGCCGGAGTCGGCGTTGGGTGCGGCGCCGAGGGCGCGTGCGGCGGCTTTGACGGGCGCGAGCGCGGCGGAGGCGAACACCTCGGGGACGGTGACGATGTCGCGGTCGACTTTGCTGGCGGGCAGCTTGAGGGTGTAGCTCAGGTCGCACTTGATCTCAACCTTGGGGAGCTCGCCGTTCTGCTTCGCCTCGCGTTCGAGGACCGCGACGTAGTCGCCCAGCTTGTCGCCGGAGTCGCCTCCCATCTCGCGTTCGTTCAGATCCCTTGCACTATAATTAAACCTACACCCTGCGACGTGCTCCTATCGATGGAAGGGCGCGCCGTGTGCCTTCTCCCAGTGAGTGACGCGCCCCTCGATCCGTGCGGACGCTCGATATCGACCCGAGACCGTCGACTGGTCCCAGGCGCCTTGGGAAGTGGCACGGCGAGTAGTACACTCGAGTAGAACACGTCGTCATTTGCTTTTCGCTCAGACGACAACACGTTTTGCGAGCACGTTTTTTCGCACGTTTTTCGGGTCGGTCAGCCGTTATTTTTATTTCCCTTTTCCAAACCGTATGGAACGCAGTTAGCAACACAGGATTTCTAACGCTATATAGGACCTATTTACTCGCAGTCATGACTGCTCTGCCGTGTGCTTGTTGCCGAACCGTCGTCGTGCATTCATCATTGGTCGGGGCGCAGCAAGCATCCAGAGGAGCCGGATGGGCGCGACCGCCGATGACGTCCCCGCGACGGAGCGCGTGAGCAAGCACGCCGCCGATCTCGAGTCCCTCGACGCGCGCGGGATCCTCACCGCCCTCGGGAACTGCGACAAGGAGCTCTACGCGTCCGAGTCGTCGTGCGGGCAGCCCGGAATCTCGCACCGCAAGATCCTCAACGACGTCGGCGAGCTCGCGGACGTGGTGTCGGAGCTCTTAAGGCGGAGCCTCACGGATGCCAAGGCGACGGCCGCGACGGCCGAGCCGCCGGGCGCCGTGGACACCAACGACGGCGCGGAGAGCGGGAAGATAGGGACCGATACGGACCCGATGGCCACCGACGACAAGTTCGCCGAATACGACTTCGAGCGATTCGCCTCGGGGCACGAAGCCGCCCCGGGTTCCGCGGAGGATGAGGGCGAAGGACGGAAAACAGAGGGTGCCGAGGGTGCCGACCCGGACGCCGACCCGGACGCCGACCCGGACGCCCCTGACCCGAGCACCGACGTCGTCGATGAAACACCACCGCCCGCGCCCGAGGTCCAA